>Ga0209360_1000892_pt1 | contig 21848 bp, 21 predicted proteins | sample SaaInlV_130m_DNA_3_FD_184651 | JGI IMG/M metagenome (GOLD analysis project Ga0209360, IMG submission 184651) | Marine microbial communities from expanding oxygen minimum zones in the Saanich Inlet - SI037_S3LV_130m_DNA (SPAdes) (version 2) | ecosystem: Environmental > Aquatic > Marine >... | reverse complement strand
ACAAAAATGAGTTGAAACCCACCCATAAACGCAGTCCCAAGTTCGTTTAGTTCCTGCAGACTGATAATGGTGCGATATTATTGTTGATCGCATTCATTCACAATAAAAGTTAAAGCAAACCTGGCCCAACCCATTCTGGCCCACCTGAAGCAACGCGCACCGCCTGACGCTGCGCGCCGGCAAACGCCACTTCATGCGGCTCAAAACGATCTCTTTGCTCCTAACTGATGGTTAATATCAGGGCGATGAGTTTCTCCCCGCGCCAACAGTAAACAGCACGGGGTAATCGTCCTTCAGGAGGTCAGCCAAAAACTGCATGCCCTGGCAGGGTTTAACCACTACTAGCATACAGCTTCACTCTTTCATGAAGCAAGCAGCCATCCGCCCTGTTTCGATATGCCACCTACCGGCGAACATCCCTGTCAAAATTCCTATTCTCAGTTGATCGAGATCAGCAAAGATCGCATATTCCCGAGCACTCTTCAGAGTGGCATTTCGATAATCGAACATCGATGTCAGCATCACTTAAGAAACGAATACCCTAGTACTATCCCACCTGTCACTCAAGTCATCCCCAGCTCGTCCAACGCCGCTGGCGCACTCAACACTATCTGCTTTGTAGTACCGTTGTCGCAGCAGCCTTGCAAATAGAATACTTGCGAACAGTGATCCGCCACTGAAAGCCATTGCTCGATACAACGGGATCACAAAGACGACAGAAATGGCCCCAGGAGTGCCCGCCAGATTTCGAGTGGTGTTTGTCCTTCAGCCCACTCAAGGTCTTCCAATGCCATCTACTCATAGAGCTATCGGGCGAAGTTAAACATCGGCGCCTGCGATGCAGGGGGAACCGACTAACGGGTTGTTACGCCTAATTTATGTCGTCGGACTGGAATAGTTCAACCAACACCCCTGCCTTAGGGGGCTCGTAAGATCAGAACTCACTCCCGTATAGAATAACTTAGCCTGGTAGTTTACCATCGTCTGTTTTGTAGCAAACAACGCTGGATAGAAATGCAAAACAAACAGAATGTAGCCATGATTGAGGAAGACTTTTCCCTCGACACCTTCGAGAGGTTGGTGTACTCCGGAAGCTACGATAAGGCAGCGCCAATGCTGATCAAAATCCTTCAGAACATTGAACAAGAAGGATTTGACCTAATGCCTGTTAATGCCAACGAAGATGAAAAAGCCAATTTGAAGGCTGAGCTACTAACCAGATTTGCTGCTGGCATAACTTCAATGTTTTCTGACCCCGGATTTAATCTAAATGAGTCACTATTTCTTAAGCTACTAATTTACAAGCGCTACATTGTCTCACTTTTTGGAACAACCGCTTTTTCAAATATGAACCACATTATAGGTCTGGTGGGGCAAGTTGCCGGCAATGGGCAGGTAACGTTTCAAGGTTATAGTTCTTTCTTTAAACTTATGCTGATAAGTTCTATCTATTCACCACCCGAACTAGTGCTGCAAACACTGAACAGCGCACCCGAAGGATTCAAGTTACCGTACTGGCTAAGCCTCCTGGATTCCGAGGCCGTGTTAAATTCCGACGCAGAGCAACATCGGAACCAGCTATTATTGGAAGGTGAGGCCCTGCAAAACGAACTATTGCCACACGAATTCACGTTACGGATTATAAACATATGGATGTTCGTGAGCTACTTCACGACGCCAAAGAAACATGACGTTAAGAAGCACCTAAATAGTATGCTCCTCAAGTGGATGGAGACACAGGGGGTTAAGCAACCAGTTCTGCCGCCCAGGAAATCTGGCACAACCAAACCCAAACTGCTGGTCCTCTCCGAAATGTTTACCTCTAGTCATGCCATGTATCGAGGATATAAGCATTCGATCTCGGAGCTGAGATCAAAATTCCATGTCGTACTAGTCGCCGCAACCGGATCGTATGATGAAACATCGAAATCTATTTTCGATGAAGTAATCAACGTTGGCAAAACAGATCAAATTAAGAAAACTATTGGGAAAATCATTAGGGCCCATGCAGATATCATCTATTACCCTAGCATCGGTATGGAAACGTGGACGATACTGACCTGTCAACTCAGGCTTGCGCCGGTCCAAATGATGGAGATGGGACATCCCGCCACTTCAAATTCCAAATGCATCGATTACGCGCTTATTGAAGAGTTTACACTTGGCGATCCGCATTGTTTTAGTGAAACCGTTGTAGTTAAAAATACGGGTTTAACGATAACCCCATATGATGACAAAGAACGTCCAACTCCGGTTATCCGAGAGAGGCCTGAAACTATAAAAATCGCCATCCCGGCGAACTTATACAAACTAAATTCCGATTTTCTGCGAGTGTGCAAGAACATTGAGCAGCGTGTCACACGGCCAATAGAGTTTCACTTCTTCCCGAATCGCTACGGTATTATGTTAGATTTCGCTACCGTGATGATCCGGAAATGGCTCTCAAACTCGGTGATTTTCCCTACCATGTCATACCAGGAGTATTTACAATATCTGGGCGCCTGTGATATTCACTTCAGTACTTTTCCTTTTGGTTTGTCAAGCGGATGTGTGGATTCCTCGCTGGTCGGGTTACCTATCGTCGCGCTCGACGGACCCGAGGTGCACAGCCATGTTGATCTTGGTTTCCAAAAAGAGCTGGGTTTGCCTGAATGGCTAAGTGCAAATACCATGGAGGAATACGAAGAAGCAGCAGTTCGCCTTATTGAAGACGATGAGCTAAGAGTAAGTCTCTCGAAAGATATGGTTAACGCAGATCATTACAACATTTTCGCAAACCATCATACCAATACAGATTACTTTCCGAACCTGGTTGGTTGGATATACAGAAACCACGAAGCTATACAAGCTGTTGGCCGGAAAACGTGGACCGAAGAAGACTTTATTGAGGGTAATGATGTAAAGCCAGAATCCATTGACCAAGCCTCTTAGGCAGCTTTAGCGCGATTTCCACAGCGAAGACCCGCTACCCGCATATCTGTGCACCCAAGACTGGAACCACCGCTATCCAAGGGTTGTTCTACGAAAACAGGGCTCGATTTCGGTTCACTTCGCGCGATATAGTTGAAGGTGACCTGTTGAGTCGCCGTGCAATAGCTCGAATACTCAGTTTTGCAGAAAGACCTGCCCTGATCTCTTCTCGCTCTTCCTTAGAATATGTTCTTTTCATTTGGGAACCCACTGCAATGCAAATTGATAGAATATGTGTTTCAGTGATCAATTGAATCCACAGCCGTGTTCTTTGGCGGGGAGTCAAAGAACAATACGCGTTCATAAAATCTCACCATGTTCGGTTTCATTAAACAGTTCAGGAACGACAACGGTGCTGTTTATGGCTACCGAAAGGTCCGTGACGACATGCAATCTGCAGGAGAAAGCTGTGGTTGAAAGCTTCTTCCAGCGACTTAAACGAGAAAGGGGCAAGAAGCGAATACACTGGGATCGCGCCGAGGCAAAATACGACGTGTTCGACTACATAGAACTGTTCTACAATCCAACACGGCGTCATGGTGACAATAGAAACTTGTTATCGATGGACTACGAGGAAAACTATTTCAAGGAGCTCAGAAGTGTCTAGAGAACTGGGGGCGGTTCACTCCACAGACCTGTTTGTTAGCTACTTTGAGCTAAAGGAGCACCCTGATGGGCAATGATATTTACGTAACTAAACCCTACCTGCCGCCCTTAGAGGATTTTATTCCCTACCTGGAAGAGATATGGGAGAGCCATTCCCTAACTAATAATGGACCATTCCATCAGGAACTTGAACAGCGATTGTGCGAACACCTGGGTGTCGAGCATTTAGCACTCTTCGCTAATGGCACTCTTGCACTAATAACCGCCCTTCAGGCACTTCGTATCAGCGGTGAAGTGATAACAACGCCCTTTAGTTTTGCGGCCACCACCCATGCTTTGCACTGGAATGGGATAAAACCTGTATTTGCCGACATAGAGGCAGGGAGCTTTGGGCTCGACCCCAAGGCTATCGAAGCGGCGATTACGCCCCAAACTACAGCGATTCTGCCCGTCCATGTCTACGGTCGCCCCTGTGCTGTAACCGAAATCCAGCAAATCGCTGATACCTATGACCTGAAAGTTATTTATGATGCGGCCCATGCGTTTGGCGTGGAACACAATGACCAGTCGGTTTTGAATTATGGCGACCTGTCAATCTTGAGCTTCCACGCCACAAAGGTATTCAACACCTTTGAAGGTGGGGCCATCATCTGTAAAGATGCCGAAACGAAGCAGCACATTGATTTTCTCAAAAACTTTGGATTTGCAGATGAAACCATTGTGGTAGCTCCCGGAATCAACGGAAAAATGAACGAGGTACAGGCCGCATTCGGCCTGCTACAACTGAAGCACATTGATCAGTCCATCGCAGCAAGAGAAGAGGTTGACTGTAGATACAGAACCGCACTCAAAGAAATCCCACACCTTGAACTACCCATGGTTCCCCAGGATGGTAAGTACAACTTCTCCTACTTTCCAATTCTCCTAGGTAGTGACTTCGCCCTCACAAGAGATGAGTTGTATGACCGACTACGGGAACAGGGTGTTTATGCCAGACGTTATTTCTACCCGCTGATAAGCAGCTTCTCCACCTACAGTGGGCTACCATCGGCTGCACCCGGGAACTTGACGGTTGCGGACGATATCGCCAATAGGGTCCTATGCCTTCCAATTTATCCTGATTTAACGCAAGAAGAACAATCTACTATTATCAGCAGCATCATAAGAGCGTCCAATGAAAGCCATCACCGAAGATAAAGGAAGTTTAAGGGTAGGCATTATGCAGCCCTACTTTCTCCCTTATGTGGGCTATTTCCAGCTGATCCAATCCGTTGACGTTTTTATTGTTTATGACAACATTCAATATACAAAGAAGGGATGGATTAACCGCAATCGCATGCTTCAAAACGGCAAGGACTTATTGTTTTCAATACCTATCGCGAAGGATTCAGACTATCTGGACGTATGCGACAGAAAGATCTCTACCGATTTCAACAGAGACAAACTACTGAGCCAGGTTTCGGGGGCATACCGGCGAGCGCCTTATTTCAAGCAGACCTTCCCGCTGATCGAGCAAATAGTTCGTCGAGAGGAACAAAATCTATTTTTGTACATTCACCATTCGATTGTGAAAGTCTGTGAACATCTCGACTTGAACACCAAAATCAAACTATCCTCTCAGATCGCGATAGATCACGAACTGAAAAGTCAGGATAAGGTCCTCGCTTTATGCTGCGCCGAGGGTGCTGCCGTCTATGTGAATGCAATTGGCGGCACAGAGCTTTACTCTAGTAATCGTTTTCAAGAAGAGGGAGTTGATCTAAAATTCATCGATTCAAAGCCATTAATCTATACACAGTTCGACAGTGAATTTATTCCAAATCTCTCCATACTGGATGTAATGATGTTCAACCCTGTCGACGAAATCGTGTCCCACATTAAATATGGTTAGAAATTTGTCGAACGATAACTGAAACGGTAGTTGTGTCTAAAGATTTACCGCCAGGCTAATGAAAGCACACTGAGGTGCCATTTGATTTCATCGCCTAGAACTTCAACGCACAATTTTTATGTGACTAGCTTTATATTTCTCTATGGACCTAGGCGCTGAAAACGGAGATCGATTTCTCTCCTTTATTTTGAGCAGTTCTTTACTCATACAAATAGAAAGTAGATTAGGACAACATTGTGCTCAAATGGAAAAAATTAGGGCTTATCTTTAACCCTTGGGAGCTTGAGAGTCGCCCTGGCTGGCTGCATAGTTTCGCGCAAGCGCCATGTACGCTGTTGTTTAAGAATACCGTGCGCGTCTATTTTAGCTGTCGCGCTCAACCCGACGACTCAGGCCAATATGTCAGTTACTCCGCATTTGTTGATTTAGATCGTAGCGATCTGACGAAAATCGTCAATATCGCCGACGAGCCGGTTCTGCCGCTGGGAGAGCTTGGCACGTTTGATGAATTTGGGACTTATCCGCTCTCTGTGATTCGCACAGATGATGGGATTTTGGGCTACTACGCTGGCTGGAGCAGATGCGAATCGGTTCCCTTCAATACAGCTATCGGGGTCGGACGAAGTTATAATAACGGGAAAACCTTTGAGAAACTGGGTCCTGGCCCAGCGCTGCCATACTCCTACGATGAACCATTCGTTATCAGCGGACCCAAAATTCGAAAATTCAACTCGCACTACCAGTTATTCTATATCGCAGGAAGGAAATGGCTTGTGTTCGATGGGAAAGCAGAACCAACCTACAAAATCAGAATGGCCACCTCCAGCAACGGACTGGATTGGACGCCGGCCCACCGAGATCTTATTCCGAATGTCCTTGGCGAACATGAGGCGCAGGCTAGCCCCGACGTATTCGAATACGGGGGCGTGTTTCACATGTTCTTTTGCTATCGCCAACCGAGTGACTTTCGACGAAACCCAGACCGTAGCTATAGGATCGGTTACGCCCGCTCTGCAGACCTTCTCAACTGGCATCGTGACGATGATTTTGCAGGTATGGATGTCTCTGTCGAAGGCTGGGACTCAGAAATGCAGGCCTATCCGCATGTCTTCGAGTTAGACGGGGAAATATATATGCTCTACCTGGGCAATGAAGTTGGTAAATACGGCTTTGGCTTAGCACATCTCGAAACGGGACTTGCGTAATGATTTGGGAAAAGATGGGCCTTTTGTTCGACCCTGCTCGTTTCGACGAGTTTTCCAGCTACGTTGGATTTGCCCAGTCGCCACAGGCATTGGTTTTAGATGACCGCGTGCGCATCTACTTTTCCATTCGTAAGCGCTCCGCAAATGGAAAATTCATCAGCCACATTCAATACATAGAAACAAGTCGCGATTTCCGGCAGATACTTGACACGTCCAAAGGCACAGTAATCGCGCCTGGCGCACTCGGAACCTATGACGAACACGGCATATTCCCGATGAATGTTTTGGCAGAGAAGGACAGGGTTTTAGGATATATCAGCGGCTGGTCTCGTCGCTCTTCCGTTTCTGTTGACACGGGCATTGGCGTTGTCGTGAGTGAGGATGGAGGACAAACCTTTCGGCGTATCGGGGATGGACCAGTCCTGACAGCTTCTCTCCACGAACCGTTCCTTGTCGGTGACCCTTTTGTTCACGTTTTCGATGGTGTTTTTCACATGTGGTACATCTACGGAAAACGATGGGAGCGTCAACATTTAGGCGCGGAACCCGAGCGGACGTATGTCATCGCGCATGCGACGTCAAACGATGGATTCGTCTGGGAAAAAGAGGGGAGAGATATCATAGAGGCGAAGTCCGATGCTGAGTGTCAAGCCCTCCCAACGGTGGTTGAAGTTAATGGTCGTTACCATATGTTCTTCTGCAAGAGACAGTCGTTCAATTTCCGCGCCAACACCAATAGAGGGTACCGCATCGGGTATGCATGGTCAGACGACCTGAAAAACTGGACGCGCGATGATCAGGCATGCGGGCTGGAAAAGAGCTCAGCAGGATGGGACTCGGAGATGATGTGCTATCCGAATGCATTCAAATGCAACGATCAAGTTTATATGCTCTACAATGGAAACGAATTTGGTCGCCATGGGTTCGGTATTGCACGGCTAAGAAGTGACTTACAAGACTTCACAGTAAAAATAGACACTGCTGACCCAGTTCAACTCCACCAATATCTACTGAGCTGCGATGAGCAATTCAACCCGCGACTGAGTACTCACGTTAATTTGTTAAATTATGCTGAAAAACTACATACTAAATCAGTTCGATTTGAGATGAGACAGGGGCAAGAACTGGTTGGATTGGTCGCGGCGTATCTGAATGCGCAGGACCGTCAAACCGGATTTATTACTCACATTAGTGTGCTTTCAACATATCTAAGAAAAGGACTTGCCCGGCTGTTAATCGAGAGGTGCATGGAGCACGCTCGGGCCGAAGGGTTCGCCGAGTTACGCCTTGAAGTTTTGCCAGGAAACACTGGCGCACTAAAGCTCTATAAAAGGCTTGGATTTAAATCGAATGGGCAAACAGAGACAGGAAAAATAATGTCTTTGAGTTTTTAACCAGCGTACGGAGCGCCGAATGAGCAGTCGAAACTTAGATCAAGAGGGTGAGGATACGGTAGATCATAACTACGCTTATAATTTCGACTTTGATGTGATGCATGGGTACATGGTCAGATCATTCAAACCTTTTTTTAGGGGCGACGATGTTCTTGAACTAGGTTGTTTTAAAGGAGACTTCACATTACGTTTGCTAGAGCAATTTCAAACCATAACTTGTGTTGAGGGTTCTGGAGACGCAGCCTCCATAGCGCGTCATCGATTGCCAGACAGGGTCGAGTTAATTCATTCCACTTTTGAAGATGTTCAATTACCGCGGCGCTACGATCATATTGTACTAACTCACGTGCTAGAACACATCGACGACCCGGTCGGCATACTTAAAAGAATCAATGATGAGTGGCTTTCTGATAGCGGTCGACTTTTTCTTGTATGCCCAAATGCGAATGCTCCGTCACGACAAATCGCCGTAAAAATGGGCCTCATCACTCACAACGCTGCAGTAACTCCTGCTGAGGAAGAACACGGCCACAGAATCACCTACACCTTGGATACCCTAGAGCGGGATGCAAAAGAAGCAGGACTGAAAGTTGTTCACAGGTCTGGAATATTCTTTAAGGCGCTGGCTAATTTCCAGTGGGACAGATTGCTTGAAACCGACATCATTTCGAACGAATACCTGGATGGCTGCTATGAACTCGGCCAGCACTACCCCGAACTCTGCTCCAGTATATTTCTGATGTGCGAAAAAGGGTAAGAAGAAAACCCCAGACTACTTGCTTGCGACCACCACGAGTGTTCCACCGAAAGGCAATGAAATCCCAAGACGAATAAGAAATATGTTCAGTTTCATGACACTCCCAGTATTGTGTTCATCCAGACTGGAAACTTGACGTTATGTTGGTAGCCGATTCGTCGTCTTCCTTCTCCCGGCCAATCACTTTTCAAACAAACGAGTGATCAACATCGATGGACAGGATGCCCAATGCTAGTGATTGAAGGAAATACGGTTGAGGGTTAGCTGATTCATTCGTATTGAGAACAAGCAGACGCGCCTAAAGAGTCCCTTGCAAAATGTATCGATAACCGCATCGATAAAGCTATTCTGCGTATTCCGGTCAAGTTGATCAGTGATTCTGGTTTTAGTTGATCACTTATTCTCCCTCACGCACGGATCGGATATTAGCATCATGAGTGATCACTTTCTTCCACAGTGTTTTTTGCCTTTCTCATTGACTCACCCTTGAGATTGATCTTGTGCGCGTTGTGCACCAACCGATCCAGAATGGCATCCGCCAGAGTCGCGTCGCCAATGGCCTTGTGCCATTGATTAACCGGTATCTGTCCAGCAATCAGTGTGGACTTGCTACCATGCCGATCTTCCATAATCTCGAGTAAATCGTTGCGTTGAACCAGATTGAGTTTTTCAAGACCCCAATCGTCAAGAATGAGCAGATCAACTTTCGACAACTGCTTAATGAGTCTAAGGTAACGGCCGTCACCGTGTGCGATCGACAAGTCTGCAAACAAACGTGCACTGCGAAAGTATCTCACCGACAGACCCTGTCGACAGGCTTGCATCCCTAGCGCGCAAGCCAGCCAGGTCTTTCCGCAGCCGGTTAACCCTGTTAACAAAACATTGTTGTGCTGTTGGATCCATTGGCAACTCAGTAAATCAGCAAGCTGGCTTTTCTTTAAGTCCCTTGGGTGCTTGTAATCGATATCTTCCGGTAATGCGCGTTGTTTGAGTTTCGCTGTTTTGATGAGCCGATTGGTCTTTATGTTTTTTCGATAGGTCACCTCCCGATCCACGAGCAGCGCTATTCGTTCATCAAAACTCAAATCTTCATGGGTTGCCGGTTGTGTCAGCTGCTGTTCCAGCGCATCGGCCATTCCGATCAGTTTCAGCGTGTGTAAATTATTTAGTGTTTCATTGTTTAACATTATTTTGATTCCATTTAGTGGTAGTAGCTTTCGCCGCGGATGTTCTCATGATCATCCAGGCCGAGTTCTGTCTGCTGGGCCATTTTCGCGTCCGCCAGGTCGCTTTGATCGAGCCCCTGTTTCAATATGGATTCGACACTCGTCCGCGTGGGTGAGTTAATCAGCAGCGCCCGTCCGCAGGCACGATTCAAACGCTCGGGGGAGAACTTTTTTGCATTAGACAGGAGCGCCAAAATACGCCGATAGCTTTGCTCCGGATGACGCTTCTCTTGCAAAATATGTTCGACCACAGCCCTCGTTTCTGAGCCGATGCTGGCAGCCCAACCGAGAAACCGCTTCGGTGACCACTCAGCCATGGCCTGATGCGCTTTGGGACGATGCTCTGGCAATGTAGAGTGGCCGCCCTTGCGGTAGCTACGTGCGTGTATAGCGACACGTGCGCCTTGATGATAAATCACCACCGATTGCGCATTGGCATGCACTTCCACTTCTTGTTTCAGCAGCGTATACGGCACCGAGTAATAGTGGTGCTCATAGTCAATGTGATAGTCGATATGGACCCTGGCTTTCTTGATGTGCTGGTACTCATATCGATGCTTCGGCAAGGGTTGAAGTAACGGCTGGTCTAGCTGTTCAAACTGGCTGCGGCGTGAACCTGGCAGCTTCTTAAACGGGCGATCATTGAGGTCCGCCAGTAATAGGTCAATCGCCTGGTTGAGTGAAGCCAGAGTAAAGAATGTCTGATGTCGCAACCGCGCCATAATCCATCTTTCCACGACCAAAACTGCCCCTTCTACTTTTGACTTATCTTTTGGGCGATAAGGACGTGCTGGGATAATGGCTACTTGATAGTGTTCTGCCATCTGTTGATAGGCAGGGTTAATGTCAGGCTCATATCGATGCGTCTTTATGACCCCGGATTTAAGATTGTCAGGGACAACAATCTTCGGGGTGCCCCTAAAAAACTCGAAAGCACGCACATGCGCATTGATGAAGTCAGCTTGATTCTGGCTCCATGTCGCTTCAGCGTAGGTGTAATTGGACGCGCCCCAGGTGGCAACAAACAGTTGTGCGGTCCTGACCTCGCCGGTATCAGGATTGACAATATCCATCGTTGGGCCACAGTAATCGATGAACAACTTCTCCCCTGCTTTATGTTGTTGGCGCATGGAAGGTTTTTGGACCTGTTGCCAAGCAAGGTAGCGATGGCAGTACTGGGCATAGCTGTAACCATCCTCTGGATGATGCTCCCGGTATTCTTGCCACAGCAAGAACTTGGTGACCAGGGGTGATTTCAGCTCCTGATAGATCGATACATAATCAAGCTCGGCGAAGCCTTGATGACCTTGGGAGCCGGCACTCGGGAACAACAGTCGCCCCAGGGTACGTTCATCGATATCAGGCGGTAGTGGCCATCCAAGACCCGCTTGTTCAGCACGACGGATGTAATTAGACACCGTGCCATAGCTGACATTCAGGGATTGCTGGATGGCTCTCAGACTCAGTCCGACGCCAAACTTGAGTCGGATAATTTCTTTGATTTTACGCATTGTTAACCTCATTGATGTCATGGGACGATCCCCGCTTGAAAGAAGAGCCGGGGATGTTACCAAATAGTTAATAGTTTCAATGCGTTAGGGAGGGTTCTGGAAAGAAGTGATCATCGATTCTGGATCTTGATCAGTGATTCTGGATAAATCGAAAAAGTGATCAACTTTTTCCAGAATCAATGATCAACTTAAACCAGAATGGGTGATCAACCGTTTCCAGAATCGGTGATCAACTTGGCCAGAATACGCAATGGAAGCGAAACTCCTCTTCTTCATCGCTAAGCCAATTAATGGCGAGATGAATATCCAAAATTTACGTTTTGCAAGTCGTTGTTTCTCCTTTCTTAAATTGAGCCCCGGTACTCGGACCGTCCTAACATTATCATCTCTATATTTTTTTAGTGAGATATATATAGTTGTTTTATATGCATATTAAGCTATTTTCTTATAGAACATTGTCGTATGTTTGCAATTGCAATATGTCGTATGTTTGCATATAATTCTTTTGTTGTAATAACTAGGCAGCATCTCATGAGCCGAAAGACACTAGAAAGCCGTATTTCCTATCGTGTTAATCGCATGAATAAGGAAGTGTTTATTCGTGATGATTTCAAAGATCTTGGCGATTATGACCAGGTAGGCAGGATCCTTAGAAAACTTGTAAGCGACGGGCGCTTAGTGCGACTGGGTTACGGTATCTACGCCAAAGCTAAGATTTCATCGATTACAGGCAAGCCTATGCTAGCAATGCAAGGCGGATTCGTGAGCGCAGCGCGCGAGGCTCTTGATCGACTTAAAAGGCTGAATAAGCAATTTAAAGGTTGGGAAATTTCTCAGTCGGAACTTGACTATAATGCTGGACGAACAACGCAGGTTCCAGCAAACGCCGTTTTTAGATTCAAAGGCCGGTTGTCCCGTAACATCTCCTATAACGGGATGAGCATGTCACGTGCAGCGTGATATTGACTTCGCTGAAGTCGCTGACGCACTAGGACTTTCAGCACCGGCGTTCGCAGAAAAAGACTACTTCGTCGTACAAGCCCTCAAAACAATTTCCCAAGTTCAAAGCGAGCCATTTGAAATAATATTCGCAGGAGGTACCTGTTTAACAAAGGCTCATGAGATCACGAACCGAATGTCTGAAGATGTTGATCTTAAAGTACTATCGAACGACGGTTCCATGAGCCGAAATGGGTTAAAAAAAGCTCTACGAAACCTGCGAAAAAACTTAATCACTCAACTAAAAGAAACAGGTTTTGAATTGACAGACAGCAGAGTCCATAGCGAGGGGAAGTTTTTCGAGCTCGAACTAGACTACAAATCAAATCACCAAAATGAAATTCAACTCCGTCCTCATATTCTAATAGAAGTCGCTTACAGAGCACCGAAAATCCAGCCTATTATGATGCCTATCAGATCGTTCGCAGCTGAAGCACTAGGCGAGCCACCCGAAGCGAACATTCAGTGCGTCACGGTTGAGGAAACTGCGTCTGAAAAGCTGGTTGCTCTTTTGTGGAGAGTATTCGCGAAAAGTGTGGGGGAAGGACCAGATTACAACGCAGAAGATGAGCGACTCGTAAGACACGTATATGACCTCTATATGATTGATACGCATGTGAATCGAAACACAGTTGTAGAACTTGCTAGAGAAGTTGTCGGCCAAGACGCCAAAGAAAGAGCCGTACAATCCCCAAAATTCGCGAGCGACCCGGAATCTGCAATGCGACTAGCCGCCAATGTTCTGAAAAATGATAAGCGTTACATGGACCAATATGAGGAGCTCATGAATGCCATGGTCTATGGAGCGGAACCGCCCACCTACGAGAATGCGATTAATGTCGTGGCAGGTTACGCTCATGATACCTGGGGCAATTAGATGCGTTGTTACTGCGCAGTGGATATTTGATGGGCTGCGGGCTAACCATGAGAACCGATTTTGATTCTCGAAAGCTAGCTGGCCAGCCAGCATCCTAGGGGTATCTTATTATCCGCATACTTTTATTCCCTATTTAAACAATGGGTTATATTGATAGTCAGGGAGAGACCCTCAGTACCACATTAAGAATCAAGCATGTCCTGCAATATCCCAAATGAAGCCGCTGAGGCATAATCGACTCAGCAGCCCCGGAGTCGTGCCCAACTAGTTATAACGCTGAAATAAGTAACCGCGATCAAAAGTATCGCAGCTATAGGTGTGCTCGGTAATCTTTCGCCAAGTCGCATTTGATTCTGGTTTAGTCAAAAAGTTAAGCGATTCGCCAACATTCGCAAAGTCACCGCCCCAGAGGAACTTAAAGGTCCCCGTTGCATCTTCTGTTGCGCCTGAGCTTGGAAAGAGTGCAGTGACGCCATGGTCAATACCGTTGTCATCCAAATAGCGGTTCCATTTTTGGAAAACGTCGGCGACATCTTTAGGGCCTTTATTCTCCTCAAGTGCACAATTGAACATGTAACCGAATCCCTGTTGCCTGGTCTCCTGACCTGGTTCGTTTCGTACACGAATTGAATTGACATGCTGCATGCTGGAGCAATCAAGCAGCTGGTTAAGTGTTTCGCCGACTTGCTGGCCTGGCTCAGTCGTGTAAAAAGCTTTCAGACCACGCATTTGCTCAGCGTGGCTGGTCCAGAAACCCATCCACAACATGTCAAAATCGTATCCTTGATCGGGCTTAAAGTGCGGCGTCGCTAACCATAGTTCATAACCATGCTCATCGGCTTTTAACCAGTCTGTCATTTTAGCCATCGAAGCATTGAGGTCGTTCATCGACACGCCTTCAACTAATTTACACCCCCGCATTTCACCGGGGACCATCATAAGATCTTCTGCGTGCACCCAGGCACTTGTGCTGAACAATATAGAAACCCAACCAGCGGTAAATAACTTTTTAATCATGGATATACTCCTTACAAGACGTCGTTATTTCTGTTGCTTAATCTATAACCGATACTGTTCCCGGCGCGTTAACAACAGACCCAAGCTTTATAATGTCGCACCATTAACAGATGGGCCAGATTAGTTCGATTTTGGTTTCAATGGCGTACCTGATCTCTAAATAGGGTTGGCCAAAATGTTATGGGGTATCGACGAAGAACAAATAGAAGTCCGTATTTCAGAACTAGAATACCGCCCGCCAAAGCTATCAATCGGTGTTGTGATTTATGTCCCGTCGCTAGAGAAGTGAGGTGGGTCGCTGTTGGTATTCGTACCTGTGTGTATTGGGGGCAGATAACGAACACGCCCTTAATTCTTTCTGCAGCTTTAAAACCCCCCTCCTGCGACTATCTACTTGCCTGGTCGCCTAGATAGCAAGCCATGGCAGCGCAAGCTTTTTCAGCTACTAAACCTCGTTTCGGCGGGGTTTTTTATTAGAGGATGGTCACTGTCTGAATAGCCAATGATCTACTGTCTTACAGGCGCCCGGGTTGATGACTGCAAAGATTTTTGTTCCACGCAAAGTTTATTTGGCCGTTTATCCGCGAATGTTTTAGGGTTGGCTAGCGGTTGCACGTTTAATCGGTGGTGGTTGGGCGGGTACAATGAAGTTCCTTGGCTCTATGAACAAGAGGTTATTGCCACAGCCACCCAACGAGAAGCAATCATGCAGGACATGTCTATTTTTAATCGGTAGGATCATTGTCTCGAAGGACCTGTTCAGCTTCCAAAACTTTTTTATATAAGGAAATGAAATGCAGTTAGAGAAAAGACAAGATGATTCTGTTGCTCAAATTTCTTCAACCGAAGTCAGGGATGATGGGATCATCATTAGTGCGATGACAGATATGGGGAGTTACGGCAAAGTTCGCTTCACAATTAACATCGAATCCAGTGGTGACCGCTCTGCAGGGATTGCCTATGGTGCTGGACGAGGCGCTTTATCAGATGGAACCTTTTTGGGCGGTAGTTTCAATGGACGGTGGACGAGAGAAGGCACCCTATTAGTCGTGCACGCTATCGATCATGTTTCAAATGGCGACATCAATTTCTTAAAGTTTGAGTTTGACGCAACAGAAAATGAGATTACCCTCGTGAATTACGCCGTGAATTAGTGGATTTTCAGTAGATCCCCAGTGCCTTGTTGGGTGGTAATCCACCATTGGGTACTGCCAACTTAACTGGCCATCAGCGACAATTCCCGGATGAATAAAGCCAACATGTACAAACGATATAGATTTCCTCCTGAAATAATCCAATATGCTGTTTGGCTCTATTTTTGGTTCAACCTTAGTCATCGAGATATTGAAGATTTGTCAGCTCAGCGCGGAATTAGTGTTACCAGAGAATCAATTCGATTGTGGTGCAATAAGTTTGGGTCGAAATATGCTGCTAGATTGCGTAAACGACATCAAGGATATGGTGACACGTTCTTCATCGATGAGGTCTTTATCAGAATTGATGGAAAACAACATTAAATGGAATTATACGCAGTGCTCCGCACCGTTCGCTTTCGCCGTATAATTTATTTTATGTGTAAATCATCTCTTGCCGCTATGTCGTAACTCGCAATGCTCGCAACTATTAATCCGAATAACTCAAAAGATGAAAATTGCCTAGATGCCTTTGATTTAATCAAAAACCGAAAGCATAGTTTTGGATCCACTAACTTTTTCGAACAGCCTCTATTAGCTCGCTTTCAAACTGGCTTATTGTTTGCATGATGTCGGTAAAACGCGGGTAATCACCGAATATCATTTCTTCCATCTGGGCGTAGTCTCTCTCTAGTATTGCTGAAAGATAGGCCGCTGGCGTGAGTTTGATTTCGCCGGCAACCGCTGCCTTATAGTTCGCCCAGCCTTGAGGGTAAAATTTTTTCTTGAATTCAAATGTAGTCTTGAGCAAGTCGATATCATTCATTGCTTCATTTCGGATCTCAGAATTTATCATCTGATAAAGGTCATAATAATGACGGGAGTACCGTGCTTGCTGTTGCTTGTCTTCAGGTCGATGGGCCTCTACGTGCAATATAGTTACTTTGTCCCAAAATGTTTTCTTTGCGTCTATAGCTCTCACTTGGGTTGTCGGTTCACTAAATAGCTGTGGTGCAACGTCGGCACAGTATGGCTTTATTCTCACATCGCTATGCGGGATCATCGCGGACATAGGGCCAATTTCGAGCTCTATCGATGGCTTTATATAGTCGGATTCAAACGAGCCAGGAAAATCAATCGTGATCGACCCAGCGCGATCGGGGTGAATGCTCGCGTTACAGATTTGACCCAACTCAGATTGTAGTAATGGCAGTAGTGTATCTTTCACATATCCTTCAGCCAGTGCTTTCATGTCCTTATTAAAGAGATCTTGTTTGGTGTTACTACGAATCTCATATGGATCTTCGTCTGTTAGTTTCTCCCAGTCCAGAATGAGATCAATGTCTTCAGAGAACCGCTCAATGAGTCCGTAACACTTTGAGAGGCTTGTGCCTCCCTTAAACAATAGCTGGGGCGATAGCTCAGTTGAGCCAAATAATTGCTTTAGCACCCAACAAACCCAAAAGTCCTTTTCTACAGCGGCACCAGGCAGGTTCATTTTGCTAGAAGTCAATTCAAATAATTCGCTTCGCTCCTGATTCGTAAGTGCGGCAACCCTATCCATTAAGCATCTTCCCTGAAGACTCTTTTGATCTCTTCATATACCCATGAAGTAGTATATCTGGCGTCCCTTAGTATCTTACGGCGCGTCTGAATATCGAAGTATTCTTTAATCGCGCGAATCTCACTCGCCTGTAGTTTTCTTTTGTCTAGCGCGATGATGGCCTGAACCAGCAATTGGCTTTCCGTCGACTTTAAGCCGATGTCTTTCAACTTGGTTTTCCTGAAAGACAATTCCTGCCGTCCTAGCTGGTAAGTGCATGATTTACCATCGCTTAGATATAGATATGAGCCGGGTACCTGTGTAGATAAACCTAGGATATTGAGTGCTGCATTACCGGATACTTGGATATTCCAACCAAACTTTCTCGCCAGCGCCCTGGCGACCTTGTCTATGTCTGCTTCGAGTGTTGTATCCAGCAATTTACTAAATCTTGGGTAGTCATATACGCCTCGAATTACTCGGCGAACCCGTCCTTGTTTCGCCAGCCGGCTTAGCGCCTGGTCAATGGCGGCAGAGCTTCCCAAGTCAAGAAAATCATTCTTGATAAATGCCCAACCCCTACCATTCCCATAAACTCGGTTAATTATTTTATTTTCAATGGCTTGCATGATTTTTAGATCAATATTTTGTCAGAAAAACGATACTCTTTTTCTGACAGTAAACAAGATGTATTTCAGTCTAGAGAGCGCCACGACCGCCAAGAGACAGATTACCTGGGTGCTGCTAAAACGAAGCAACAATTACCCAATCTAGAACTCGCTTCTTACGATCATACAAGGCGGGAATTTTGGTGACTAGCTTTTGGCGCGTAATGACCATTCCCTTCGTCTGCCATCAGGATAATTGCAGGCTCAACTAAGGAGAACAATCATGAAATCAAAAACCACAAGAATGAATAAAACGCTCTTAAGTAGTCTTTTCCTACTGGGGTGCATCTCCGCCCAAGGCGCAAGCGCTGGATGTGTTGGTGTTGTTGTTATGGGTAAATGCCAACGAACTGAAGTGGGTTATTTCGAGGGCTCTGACTCAGCGTCACGTTACGAGGCAAACTCCGGTACGACCTATCAATACGATAGGAACGATCCTAGCCAGAATAGGGCGTACGGGTATGATCGAGACGCTCAGCGGCGGGATCAAATGTCCAGCGACCCAAGGAGTGGTACCGACCGAAACACCGGTCAATATGGGGGCGGTATTTTTTAATAGCGTCCTCGTACCCACAATCGCGCTGGGTCGGCGTCCGCAGTAATCACACAAAAAATTCCACTAAATGCTTAAAATTAAATGGGATTATGATGGAAAATATCGAACTAAATAGTTTTTTAACGGATTTTGGAAATGCTATTGCGGAGTACCGTCTTATTGGCTACGAAACCCGCGCTTTGAACCGTGAGGATTTTAACAACGACGCAGTGGATGCTGGTGAAATCGGGGCTGGCCACACCGTTACTGCGATTTATGAAATTACGCCCGTTGGGTCGCCCGCCGTGATGGTTGATGAGTTGCGTTACGGAACCGAGGAGGCTGCCAGGATTAACACCGGCGAATATGCTTTCCTGAAACTACGGTATAAAAACCCAGGCGAGGATAGCAGCAATCTGATCACCACACCGATTACGCCCGAAGCGAATGCCGGACTTAGTGGCGAGGCTCAGTTCGCAGCTGCCGTTGCCGGTTTCGGACAAATCTTGCGAGGCGATAATCTGATGCATGGCTGGACTATCGAAGATGCCCGCGCGTTAGCCCAAACTAATAAAGGCGAGGATCGTTTTGGATATCGTGGCGAATTGGTGACGTTGATGCGCTTAGCCGAAAGCCTGGGTTAAGTATTAAACAGTGCAGCCAGCTTTGTTTTACCGAAGCTGAAGACAGGAAGCATAAACAACATTTTCCGAAGAGCGGTCATGTGTGGTGTAACCTAGAGTCTGGCTCATGGATGAACAAAAAGCGGTGATGAAAAACGCAGCTTCAAGCAAGACACCAGGCACGGCTCTCGCCTTTGCGGCACTAACCTTGTTGATCGGCACCGTGATATTTTGGTTGCCTGGCATTTAGAAGACCGTCTATGATTTCAGGTTCTTATAAACTGCAGATTCAAAGTCTTTCAGCATAGCCACGGCGTGAGTATCGTAAAAAGGTAAAACCTGAGTTCCGATAACAGCGCAAAGATCGTTTTCACGGTCTATCCAGAAGTAGCTGTTAAACAAACCTGCCCAGGAAGCAGAACCTTTGGGGCGTCCTGATTCTGTTTGTGCTTCATGCAGCAGAAAGCCTAAACCCCATTTGGCTGGTTGACCAAAGCCCATATCGAAGTCGTTACTCATAGTCGGCATTTGCGTTGGGCCGGGAGTAACGTCTAAATCGCCAATGTGATTTTCAAACATCATATCCACTGTATCGGGCTGCAAAATCTTCGCATCGTCTAATGTGCCTTGATTCAACAATACCCGCATAAACCGAAGGTAGTCCGTGATGGTTGAACTTAAGCCACCACCGCCAGATACTGATTCGCCAAGGTGTGGGATTACCGTTAGACCAGCCTCAGTTCTGGAGTGGATCGCCGCACGCCTGGCGGCTTTTTCATCCGGCACTTTATAAGAGCTGTCATGCATGCCCAGTGGGGCAAAAATGTGGTCTTGGAAATAAACGTCCAAACCTTTACCGCTTAAGGTTTCGACAATGACTCCAGCCCAATCAATACCAATACCGTATTCCCAGCGCTCTCCTGGAGAGAAACCAAGGGGTGCCGTCATACCGTCGCCACCTTCAGCAAAGAGGCTGTCTATTTGTTCACTGGCCACACGCTGCAATCCGTTGGCATTCCATATCTCATACACATAACCGGATGTGTGAGTGAGCAGTTGGCGAGTGGTGGGGCTGGTTTTTGGCGAACTGAGCATAGGTTTGCCGTCATCATGAAAGCCATCCAAAACCTTAAGGTGCTCCAAATCAGGCAGGTAGGCGGTAATGGGCGTGTCCAGATCAATGAGCCCTTGCTCTACCAATTGCAGGGTGGCTACGGTGGTGATGGCCTTGGTCATGGAGGCGATGGCGAAAATAGTGTCTGTGGTCATGGCATCTGAAGCATCAAGACTGCGCAGACCAGCGGCGCCCATATACAAAGTGCCGTCAGCATTAGCGATACCAGCCACCGCACAAGGAAGATCGCCGCCGGCAATATGTTTTTCTAGAATTTGATCAATGTTTTGCATGTTTAGGAGTCCCTGTTTTTTTTCCTGTAGGTCGGTCGGTTGGAATTTGTGATCCTTAGATGCTCACAGTTTTTGCATTTGACATCAACAGTCTGTTTGAGACTAACGCATTGAGGCAAAGGCTAACTGGACAGCTTCTTTGCGAAGATAGGAAACATAAACCGCATTTATCCCGGATTTCAAAAATATCTTGATTGGGATTGCTCGGATTTCAACCCAGTGGAGCGAGCGCACGAAGTACGAGGCTTCAACTGCATGTTAGATGCGGGATCTCTAAGATGATGGTGTGCAAACATGTAACACTCTAAATTCTAGTCCTGCTTTTCGATGTCGTATGGCGCTTTGGTATTCGGATGAATTGAACATATCGAGATACGCTCGACGTGATGGGTAGTGAACAATGATCAGTTCATCATAGTCTTGGCTTTCATCACCTACGAAGTGATATTGACAGGAACCACGATAAGCTAATTTCCCACCCAGAGCTATGATTTTGGGGAGTACAACCTTTCCGTACTCATTGTATGCTTCCCGACCAGTTCTCCCTATGGTGTTTTCGTCTTCTGAATCGTAGACCGCAAATTCCCGATACTTTAAGAGGTTGATCATGTCGAATGATTGATCTAAGTCGGAACTCGCCATTTCTTCGAGCTGACGGAGAGTGGGTTCGGTAGAAATCATAGTAGGTACTGAACCTCAATCGTTGGTAGTAAAGAAAGGCATCTAACACCCAGTTAAGCGGCGCAGACGCCGCGTGATAAATTGTGATTCACAATTTGTCGGGAGGTGTTTCGTCTGAGCCCATGAAATGGGTGGCTTCAACTTCATGTTAGACGTCCTGTTCTATTGGGACTGCAATATGCCACAACACACCGCTCGAATCCCATAGGTATAGAACACGCTGCCCCCAAGGCTGAATTTCTGGTTCCGTTGCCTTTGCGCGGTCATAAGTATCTACAACTTTACTATCGCAAATTCTCTGCCACCACTTGTCTGCATCAGAGACCATCAACTGAAGCATGAAATTTGACACGAGCTGCTCATTGAAAAAATCCTGTAAAAGGAAACGAAAGTCCCCAATTTGGAGTTCGGCCAATTGCTCAGTTTCCCAGTTACAACGAAAACCAAGTTCAGAATAGAAAGCTTTTGATTCCTCGAAATCCCTCGATGGCACAAAAACTTTTAGGTCTAGTACGTCTGACATACGATGACGTCTAACACCCTGTTAAGCGGCAAAGCGCCGAGGACCCAAATGTGATCCACATTTGGATAACAGGTGCTTCGTCCGAGCCCATGAAATGGGTGGCTTCAACTTCATGTTATGCAGCTACTTCCGCAGCGATATCCCAGCCAGGAAAGACCAATACTGCAGGATGACAACGGAGTGCTCGCGCAAGGACCTTAGCTCGCTCTACACCTAAGTTAATACGATCACGTTCAATTGCGGAAATTGTGGATTGAGGTATCGACGTTAATTCTGAAAGCT
>Ga0209360_1000876_pt1 | contig 22064 bp, 16 predicted proteins | sample SaaInlV_130m_DNA_3_FD_184651 | JGI IMG/M metagenome (GOLD analysis project Ga0209360, IMG submission 184651) | Marine microbial communities from expanding oxygen minimum zones in the Saanich Inlet - SI037_S3LV_130m_DNA (SPAdes) (version 2) | ecosystem: Environmental > Aquatic > Marine >... | reverse complement strand
CGGTGCGTTTTTAACTAAGTATCTCCATGCAGATGCAGATACACTTGAATCTAATATTTCAACAGAGGCCTCAACAACATTCTGTGTCGTGTTGGCAACATCCAATTCCAAAAGAATAGAAGTCTTTGTTGCTGGAACTGTGTAGATAGTAGTACCTCCAGCAGCATTACTTACATTTTGTGCTATTGCGTTTTTAAAATCATTTGCCATTATTTGTTCCTCTTCATTGTTTTATATATTTATAATACTTATATACTATCCAAGTGCGATTGCCATGGCAACAGCAAATCCTGATGTTGGAATCCCTGCAGCTGACATTGTTTGATTTTTCCATGAACTAGTTCCATTATCATATTGAAGAATGTCAAGATTTGCCAAACCCGACATAGTAGTATCGTTCATCTCTGACAGAGTGTCCTCAGTAGCGACTTGTGCATCAACATATGCTGTCGTTGCAATTAATGTAGAATTATTACTAGCAGCTTGAGTTACAGCTGTAACAGTTCCTGCAATATTTGTAGCTGTCAATGTACCAGTAATACCAATATGACCAGTTCCAGTAATAGTATTGCCGTTCAGATCAAGATTTCCTCCTAACTGCGGTGTGGTATCATCTACCACATTTTCCATATCATCACTATCATTAGTATAAATTTCATTGATGGCGGCAACAAGAGTTGATTTATTAGTAGTAGACAAATCATTTAAAGAACCTTGGCCCATTACTGCTATGCCAAGGTCATTTGTCTTTAATCTCCACTCATCAAAAGTATCTGTTAAATTAACTATTACGGCCATTTTCTTTCTCCAATTTTTCTAGTATTTATACATTAAACCTGTGAACCTACTGGACTAGGAAACCATCTTACTCCACCTGCTAAATCTCCAACATCAGTCGCATCTGAATCTGTAGTCACACTATATTTTTCTATTATATTTATAGCACCCCCTCCTCCTGCATTATAACCAGCTGCACTATAACCAAAAGTTTCTGATGAACATCCTGTATGTCCATGACGATCTGCTGTTAAATTTGCAGTATTAGTCGAATCTCCATCAGTTGCAAAAGAATATTTACGAATGCTACCACCATTTTGATTAAAAACACCGCCCGCTATATATCCATGTGTTAAAGATGATGTACCGGAATGACTTTCAGCAGCCTCACCAACATCACCCACATCAGTAGCATTATTATCTGAAGCCAATGTAAACTTATCTATTGTATTAAGCCATGGAGCTCCAGCTTCTCCACCAGCAGAATAACCATGTGTTGAAGATGTTGCTCCTGATGTTACAGACCTTGTTACTGTTAAGTCTGCAACATCTGTTGCATTATTTGTACTACCAGTAGATGCAAATGGAAACTTTTGTATACTATTAATATATGTATGGCTCCCACCTTGTGGGCCATTATTACCCCCAACATGATAACCATGAGTTTCAGATGAATGGCTAGTACCTTGTCCTGACGCAATTGCTAAGTCACCATGATCTACAGCATTTCCTTCTGTTGCAAAACTCCATCTATCAATTGTATTATTAATTGGTTGTGCAATATGTCCACTACCAGAAATATATCCATGTGTACTTGATGATTGACCGGATTGATGTGATCTACCAACTATTACATCTCCAACATTAGTAGAATTTGCATCTGTTGTAAAACTCCATCTATCAATCGCCGTAATATTAGTTCCACCAGCTGGAGCAGTATTACCAGCAGCACAATATCCTTTGACTGTTCCCGGGAATGTCCAAAGTGGTTGACCCCATTCAGGTGCAGTAACAGATTCATTCATAGTAAGAACTTCTCCAGGTTCTCCTTTTGCAAGTCGCACCCAATCAGTTCCATCAAAGTATGCAACATCACCTGATGCTTGACTAGTCAACTCTATTGTGACACCTGATATTTTTTGTATAGCCATTATATTTGTGTTCCCGTTCCAGAAAAATGACTTCTTGCTACTGTTAAATCTGCTACATCAACTTCATTTCCATCTGACACATGACTATTCTTTGATATTCTAGTTACTTTTGCTGGAGCTGTATCAATCCCTCCTGCTGAATATCCATGTGTAGTTGATGATGTACCAGATGAAAGTCCTCGTTGAAATGAAATATCACCTACATCAACAGAATTTGTTTGAGATGCATATGGAAATTTTTGAATATCAGCAACATACGGCCCACTCGCACCACGATATCCAAACGCTGCATATGCATGGGTTAATCCTGATTGACCATTCATGTCACGCATCGGAAATGTTAAGTCTGCATGGTCTGAGGCATTACCATCTGAAGCAAATAAAAATTTATCTATTACATTTGTATTTGGATCGCCAGGTCCACCTTGAAAACCACCAAAAACAAATCCACCATAATCCCAAGATGAACATCCTGCATGACCAGCACCATGAGCCGCTACTGTAAGATTACCTACATCTGTAGTGGTTGATTCGTTTGCAAATAAGAACTTTGAAATTGCGTTACCATCACCATACAAATCATAAGCACCCGCACCATAACCATGTGTTTCTGATGCGTGACCACTTGGGCCATCCCAATGGTTATTAGGTAAAGTTCCAACATTAGCTGCATTTCCATCTGAACTAAAACTCCACTTCTCAACAAAAGTGCTTGTTCCACGAGGAGGTCCCACATTATTACGCATACAATAACCATTAGTATTTGAACCACAACATCCAGCTTGCATTCCCGGAGCGGTTAAATCTCCGACATCAGTAGCATTTACGCTACTCGTATAACTAAACTTATCTATTATATTAACGGGAGTTGTTCCTGATGTTTCTCCACCTACACAATATCCAGAAATTCTTCCTTGAAATATTGGAGTATCATCCCATGTAGGTAATGTTCCACCTTCATTCATAGTCAATCGTTGGCCAGCTTCACCTATTGGTAATCGTTGCCAAGCAGCACCATCAAAGTATGCAATATCACCAGCGGCATCATTTCCTAACTTAATTGCTCTTCCCGGTATTTTTTGTGTAGCCATTATCTATCCTTATACTGTTTAAAAATGTGATGATCCATGATGACTTCTATTAGTCGTTTGTCCTGTTCCTAAATCTCCTACATCATTCCATGTTGTTTCATTAGCAAAAGAAAATTTATCTATTTGTGTAAAATGAACTTCACCCCCTACTAAATATCCATGTGTCTGAGATGATATTCCATTTCCTCTAGCGGTTCCATTAGAACTAAGTGTGGCAACCTGTGTTGCATTACCAGATGATGCAAATGCATATCTTTGTACTCTTGATGGATTACCAGGTCCTATAAAATAACCATGTGTTTCTGATGAACAACCAGAAGCTTGACCTGATGTAAGTACTAAATCTCCAACATCATCAGTTGTTGTTTCATTTACAAAAGAAAATCTATCAATTACATTTGTATTTGGAAACCCTCCTGCTGCATAACCATAATCATTAGTTGAATCAGTTGCTCCACCACCATGTGTTCCAGTATGACTGTTTGATAAATTACCAACCAAAGTTGCGTTTGCTGTATTAGCAAATGCAAATTTTTCTATATTAGCACCGGCACCACTCACACCATAACCATGTGTTAAACTTGAAACTGGAGTTATACGAGGGTGATTAGTTGTCAAATCAGCAAGGTCAGTTGCGTTACCACCAGGATTTGTATTTTGAAAACTTTGAATCACATTCTGTGATTGAGCCCCACCAGCTACAAACGAATGTGTTTCACTTGAAAAACCAGAACATCCATGATTCGCTGCAACCAAATCACCAGTTGTATCAACTGCATTTCCATCTGTAGCAAATTCATGTGAATATATATCTGAGAAATAATACCAGACACCTGTTCCACCACCACCAGGCTGGTCATGGTGATTAGCACCACCTATAGAAAATCCTCTAGTACTACCACGATAAACCCAATCGGATGTACCCCATTGTGGAAATGTTCCAGCATCATTAACAACTAATACTTGTCCTGCTTCTCCTTTTGCAAGTCGCACCCAATCAGTTCCGTTATGATACATAATATCAGAACTTACTTGTGAATCTAATTGTATTGCTCTACCTGGGACTTTTTGTAATGCCATTATTTATCCTTATCTATATTCTCTAATATATATTCCACCAGCACCACCAGCACTACCCCAACCATTAGCTGTTGTCCCAGCACCACCATCTCCTTTACCTGAAATGCCTGAGTTTACAAAGCCGTGTGCAGATTTCATTCCAAAGCCTGAACCAGCGGCACCAGCACTTCCATGTGTTGTTGCTTGTGGAATAGATACATCACCACCACCTTCAGTTCCGATACCACCTCTAGTTCCACCAATACCATAATAGGCACTTACTTGCCCTTGTATATATCCACTACCACCATTCGTAACTGTTATACCTGTAACTGCACCACCTGAAATAGTTGCAGTAGCTGTTGCACCTGTACCACCAGCACCTGTTGCTGAACTCCAATTTGGTTCTATAGTAATAATTGGAGCTATAGTTAATCCACTACCAGCATCACCAGTTATTGCTGTAATAGCACCATTCGTAACTGTTACAGTCAAAGCAGTAAATTGAAGTGTTCCATTTTGGCCAAAACATGATCCTGCAGCATTATTCGCAGAAGTTCCACCTCTACCAACTTGATAATTTATTGAAGAAATATTTTTAACATCAAATATTCTCCTACTAAATCCACCAGAACCACCATTACCACCTGAACCTGATCCTTCTGCACCAGAACCACCTCTACCTGCTCCTCCACCACCAGTAAGAAAAACTTCAATTTGTTTAACACCTGAAGGTTTTGTCCAAGTACCATTAAGAGTTGTTGTCTGATCTGATGAAACAATAATATCTTCCGTTACAGTACCAAAAAGACCCCCTACTACTGAAGGATCTGAGTATTCTTCAATAAAAATACAACCACCAGTATTCCCGACCATAGCATCGCCAGTTGCAATACCTCGTGCTCCTCTACCATATGCTGCAATATATGAAAGACCACCAGGACCACCAGCACCAACACCGGCTGAATCACTTCCTAAACCACCATCTTCTCCCGGAAAAATTATATCAGCACCAGTTGCAAGACCACCAAGACCACCCGGACCGTTATCCTGGTTATTGCTTGTTACATTTGCGGGACCTCCACCAAGACCTACTATTGGAGTTGCTAAACTAAAAGTTGTAGGATTAGCTGTAGTCGCTATTGTATATGCAACTGTAGTCAGACCAGTAACATCAACTACTGATATACCAGTACCTCCTCCACCTCCACCTCCAGTACTACAGCCGCTATGACCATTGAAAGCATGACCACCACCACCAACAACAAAAACTCTAATTTTTGTAACGCCAGCAGGCTTTGTCCAAGTACCAGCACCAGCAGTTGTAAATAATTGATGTGATACTAATTTCTCTCCAACTAGGGAGGCACTTACATCTGAGTATTCTTTGATAAGACAATATCCATTAGAGCCAGTCCTACTGTTTCCAGCACTTACAGCCTCAGCCCCTCGCCCATAATTACCACCAAAAGGTCCGGCAGCACGACCACCATCTCCTTCAGCTCCACCACCGGATCCGGAGCTGTCGCCTGCACTACCAGAAAGATTAAATGAACCACCAGTTGCTGTACCGCCTGCTCCACCAGTAGGAAGGTTCTGAACCACTGCACCAGAATTAGCAGTCAAAGTAGTAATACCACTTCCAACAAATGTACTCGCCGTGGAGGGAAAGTTTGGTATAATCCAAGCAGTCCCTATTGTAACTGTTGCAGAAGCAAGATCAGTAACATCATAAATACCTAAACAATAACCACCTCCACCTGCTCCACCCGTGGCAGCGGGACTCGAACCCGCAACAGCTTCAGTACTTCCACCAGGCCCAATTAAATGAACTTCAATTCTTTTCACACCAGAAGGTCTTGTCCAAGTTCCGCTAGCAGAAAAACTTTGAGTTGATACCAACTCACCACCAACTCCACCGAGAGGAGTTTCGCTTGCCCAATTCGTTCCATCAGATGTTAATACATTTCTGTCTGCACCGACAGCTGGTAAAGCAGCTGTAGCTGCATTAACCCAATTAGGTGCATTAGCAGCAGAATTAGTCGCGAGAACTTGTAACGCTGTTCCAATACCTAATTTCTGATAATCTGTTCCATTATAATAAAGAATATCACCAGCCACATCACCACCCATAGATAGTTTAGCACCCGTAATACTATTATCTGCAACAGAACTTGCAATACCTAAATGTACTACTCTTATAGCTGCACCATTGCCAGGTGCGGGACTAAATGTAATTGATGTTGTTGATGGTAAAGTAAATGATGTGGTTGGTTGAGCAACACCATCAATAAAAGTTAATATTGATTCTTCATAAGGCGCACCAGTACTTAATGTAAACGTAGTTGTAGTACCATCACCTGTAAAAAGATTTTCTATATATGTGGAAGAACCTACAGCACCACCTGCACCAACTGTTGCAAAAGTCATTGTACCAGATCCGTCTGTAACTATTGCCTGGCCTGAAGTTCCGTCAGTTACAGCCAATTGTGGAATACCAACTGTGTTGTCGGTAACCATTCTACCATGTGTTTTAATAGTCATTTATTTTATCCTTTAACGCTTAGTTTCCAAGTTATATTATCTTCATCCCATTCATAAGTATCTGCCGCATCATGGCCTGTTGGATAAGCAACTGGTGCATCCCATAGACAAGTATCCTCATCCAATATCCATGATGGATAAGGTTGTTGAGGAATAAATGCATCTCTTGTTTTATCATAAGTCATACCGACACCAGCATAATTTTTTCTCAATGGTGTTCCACCTAAACTATGTTGACCCCCATATGTATTATATGAAGTCTTAATCCAATTAAGAGAATTGCCAAACTCACCAGAATTGACAACTTCTTCATCCATAACAAGAACTCTTGTAACTATATTATTCTTATCTATAAGTGCATAATGTGCCATATTCTATACCTTACTATAAAAATGTGTCATACAATATCTACCCAATCCTTGATCTCTGTATTTATTTTCTATTTTTACTTTATCTACTTCATGTAAATAATAGCTTGGAAACATTATCATTCTATTATGTATACACTCAACTGTTTCATTTGATTCTGGAAATCTTAAATTTCCATCTTCAAATCTTTTTGGTTCTTTATAAAACCATATCAAAACTGTATGCATAAACGAATCAAAATGTTCTCCATAACTATTTGAATCTTCATAATAATTAACTATCGAACAATCATAGTTAGTATTTTCAAATTGTCTTGCAGCTGGTGTCGTCTGTCTATAATTTTCTAAAACTTCTTGTGATAATATTTTTTTATATACTGTTAATATATTTGAATCTTCTCTATTGTCTGGATATATTCCTTCCAGATAAATTCTATTTAAATTGGCTACTGGACTAACACCATAACTACCTGGGAACTTTCCATCTGTATAAAGATTGTCTTGTCTATACCATTCAAGTTCTTCCCAAATTAAATCTTGTTCTTCGGTTGAATAAAAATCATCAACAATCATATATGGAAAAGCTTTATCATCTGTACATAATGTAAAATTCATAATACTTATAATTTAAGGGGTGTATATAATAACATCTCCTGTTGCACCAGAGGTTCCACCAGTAAGTGTTTCACCAGTAACAAAAGCTCCTGTTGGTTCTGATAGACTTATTGTTCGCCGAGGTGTAATCCAACTTAAATTTCCTGTTCTTGCATCATTAGTACTTGAACCAATACCACCAGCACCTACTGCAATTGCATAAGTCCCAGATACAATCTGTGTACCAGTAGCAACGTGCATACCACCAGCACCTCCACCACCTCTAAACCATCCACCTTCACTATTACTATTACCATGACCACCAGAACCTCCACCACCAGATATAATCATAGTATCAATATTACCAGTTCCAGTTACAACAATTGCACCGGAAGATAAAAAAGTATGTGATTTATAATTTACCGAACTAACTGTATAAGTATTTGTAGTACCACCTGCAATACTAAATCCTGATTGACTTGTATCATATCTCACAACTACAATACCAGAACCTCCATTACCCGGTACGGATCCAGCTGCGCCACCTCCACTTCCAGTATTTACAGCACCAACAGCAGTAGTTCCACTACCACCTCCACCTGATCCACCTGCAGCATAACTTGGAGTTACATTACCTCCTGCACTTCCACCACCGCCTGCAAATATATGCATCCCTACAGTAGTTCCAGCAGTATTTCCATCTCTATAAAAATTAGCTAAACCAGCACCGCCTGCTCCACCAGTATTACCACCTCCACCGCCACCGGCAGCACCTGCTCCTCCACCGCCACCGCCTGCACCTGAATGAGCATTTCTATCTCCACCATTACCACCATTATTTCCTTGGCCTGTAGTTGATCCACCTCCACCAGAAGGACCCCAATTGTTTGAAGCTCCTCCTCCACCTGAACCACCACCATAACCAGCTTCTTCACCCGGACCTCCTGCACCTCCACCTACACAAGTTGCTAACTCTGTTGTTCCTATTAAAGTAACACCTTCGTAAACTGCTGTATATCCATTTACACTTCCTGTAACTGTTTCACCTAATTGAAAATCTGGTAAAGCAGTAAGAGTTCTTTCTATCACTTGTGATGTCCCAGGAGTTCCATGATAAGGAATCTGTTCTGGATTTGTTCCACCCGGACCGGGAATATTACCTTGAATTTTAATCTGTAAATCCATTAATGCAGCTGCAGTTAAACCGACTACACTAAGATGTCTGCCCTGATTAATAAATGCCATATTTTATGCCTTACATTTTAACATAAATCTTACACCTGATCCAGCAACTCCAGAACCAATTTGTGTAACTTTAAAAGTTATCCTATCACCAGAAACAAAAGCAGTTGTTGATAATACACCAGCAGTCATCGCATTAGTACTAATTGCAAATTGTGGTTTAGTAGAATAAATTGATGTTCCATTTTTTAAAACATCACATATAAGAGCTTGACCAGTACATACAGTATCAAGATATCCAACTTCACCTTCAAATATTCCAGTTCGTGCCATAACCATTTCACCATATGTTTGAACTACCACTGCTTGTGCAACAGTAGCAGAAGAATAACCAGCAATAAAAGATATATCATAATTCCATCCAAAAGCAGCACCAAACGAAGTTGGATTTCCAGCAATCTTAGTTCCATCAATAGAATCATCTGCTATATCAGTTCCAACGATTGAACCATTTGCAATTTCTTGTGAACGAATAGTTCCCGGAGAAATTGATGCATTTGTAATTGTTTGTGCAAATATCTTGGCTTCTGTTACAGCATCATCAGCTAACTTAACTGTTGTAATTACACCATCTAAAATTTTTGCTGAAGTAACTGCGTTCGCTGCTATTTTCGCAGTCGTAACTGTTCCATCTGAAGGTACACCAACCGTAGATTGAAAACCAAGATGTAAACAACGGATAATTGAACTTAGAGGAGGTGCTGTAATAAACTGAATAGATGTTGCTGTCGGTAATGCGTATGCAGTTGTTGGTTGAACAATACCATCAATATAAACTAGTAATGCGTTAGTAGAACCAACAGAAGCAGAAAGAGTAAATGTGGTTTGTGCAGATACACCTGTAAATTCATCTATTGTAAAATTCTTTAATGCTGTTGTCAGCATTCCAGATGTTATCGTATCCTGATTAATTACAGCTGCAGATGTTGTACCAGAAAGATGTCCACCTAAAGCAGGGTCTGTAAGAACATCACCAAACGAAAGAGTACCAGAACCATCAGTAATAAGTGCCTGACCAACAGTACCATCTGAAACATTCAATTCAGTAATTCCAACTTTATTATCTTTAATAAGAGCATTTGCAACAGTACCTTCAATGTCACCACCAAGAGCTCCCATCGTGGCACCAGCTACATCAATCGTACCAAAACTAATTGTACCAGAACCATCAGTTTTTATTACCTGTTCTGCTGTACCATCTACAAGATTTAATTGAGTAACACCAACTTGATTTATGACATTACTCATATCCTCTCTTGCTAATGGATATCCACCTGCAACTGATCCATCATGAACTACTACTGTATCTTTACTAGTATCAACAGTTGTTTCACCATCATACCCTGTAAAGGTAGCATGCTCTGATGTTGTACCTCTTCTTCTTTGGACTCTCTTTGCCATATTATTTCTCGCTCATCTTTAGTAAAAGATTTTTTATTTCTTGTATATCATCTTTCAAAGTATTTATATCAGTTACACAATTTTGTAAAGTGTTTTGTTCTTGTACTCGTTTATCTCTTGCCATCTTATATTGTTCTAAAGAATTAATATCAGTATTTAAAACAGCTTTAGATAAAGTATCTCTAACAAATTTATGTTCATTCATGCCATCGCGATTGCTCGGTAATCTTGTATTCTCGGAACCTTAGTTGTATTTGTACTTGTCATTACAATCTTAATTGCAAAAGTTTTAAATGTTGTATATGTTGCACCCGAAGCAGTATAGTTAACATTACCACCTGCTGGGTCAAATTGAAACTCAGTAAATTCATTATCTGTCAATGCAACATTATTTACATTAGTTGTCTGTGACATTACTTCCCATGGTCTATCATCAAATAATTCTGGATCAAACTGTGATAATACTTTGTAATAAACATAAACATTTGTTCCAGCTGGTTTATTCATTGTTAAGAATATTGATAAATCAGATGCGTCAAAACCATCTGTCAAACTTACTCGTCTTGAAATATATTTTGCTGTTGCGTTTCCACCAGACGGTTGTTCGGTTTCATTTGTTATATCATTATTAACTATATTTTCAATTGCAATCGCACCCATTCGACCCGTATCAATAATAGGACTGATTTGGTCATTCGTGGATGATAGAGTAGCCTTAGCAACAAAACTTCCTGTTGTTGTAGTAATTACTTGTTGATTAACAAACTCATGGTTTTTATTTGGAATTGTATTTACAAAAGAAGAACCTAAAATACCAGTAGATTTGGGAGATGTCTTGACTGCCCAAGTCACTGCTGTATTATCAATTTTCAATTCTTGTGGTGTCATTTGCATAACATCCATATTCATATTTACTGAATTTGAATTATTAAATACAGCTTCATGTGTTCCTGCTATTGTATATGAACAACGATTTAAAACAAAAGTCAAATCTTGATTTTGATTCTGTTGCCATGTACTTGCATTCTGTGATTTAAACAATACACCAGTTGCGGGTTGTTTAGAAACTTTTCGTGTAGAACCAATTACGTTCTGTCCTAATTCTGCCATGTAAGATTCCCACTTACTACTATTAGACATTATAACAACTGCATATTCTCCCGGTGCTAAGAAAACAGGAGAAGGGAATGTAAACTTAGTTGCTACTGAACCATCTTCACTTGTCGTAACTTCAGATGGCAATTTACTTACATCAGAAAATGGTGCTACCATTAATGTTGGAAAGCCTGCTTCAGTCGCACGAATAGAAACATTAACTGGAACACCACCATCATCTTTAGATTTAAAATATAAATCTAAGTCAGAACAATATACACCATTTGGATATAAACTAGGATCAACAAAGAATGTTTGTGCAAGAGGATCACCACCACCCGGAGGTGCGGCCCATCCAATAACAACATTTCTATCAAACCTTCTTGTTGTTACTATTGCCTCATCAGCACTTCCCATTTGTCCTACATGAAGTCTTGGGATTCTTGATGAAAGAATTAATTCTTCATTTGTTGCTAACAATCCCTGTGCATGAAAAGCTCTTTCAGCAAATGTACTAGCCGTTGTTAATGAACCATTAGAATCATCTGTTAAAAGAAATTGTCGTTCACCAGTTCTGAATATTAATAAAGGAGGTTCTTGTTCTTGTGCTAAATCTGGACAAGGTAAATTAAATACCAATCCACTAACTGAACCATTATCATCACTATAGATTGCATCACCAGCACTTCCACCACTAGGAGTACAATATGAAGCTATTGATGTTTTATCAAAGAAAGGATAAACTCTTGTGTTTGGTTTTAATCCTGTTGCTGTAACAGTAATCGTTTGTTCTCTTATGTATGGTAATACAGAAAGATCAACCACTCGTTCTCCGAGAGTTTGATTAACTGTATCAGAACCAACAATCTCTGTTCGTATACCTGTTCGTGATTGAAGTTGATCTACAGCAAATGTTTGTCGTTGTACTAATGCTCGACCCTGCCATCCTGCCTCACCTCTATCAACTACTCTTTCATTTCTTCCAGTACCAATGTCTTGCCAATCATTCCATTGACTTCCCCATCCAAGTCCAGCCAACATTTCCCATGCATCATTTTCACCAGTTGCATTAACAATAACATCTGGTCTATTATTTTTTGATACCCACATATCACTATCTGGACTGAGTGAAAGTACACCCATCCAATGTTGTACATCAAATGGATTAACACTTGTAAATGATGTTGCTTGTGTTTGACTAACAAGAGATGTCGTTGTATATGGTAATGTAATTAAGTCACCAGTTTTCTGAACACCCGTAGATGAACCAGATATATATGTGAGGTCTGCCATGTTAGAAAGAAACGAAGGTCTTAATTCACGGCTTTGATAATCAATAGCACACTTATAATCTGCACTACGAACATCGCCTATACTATGTCCGGCAAAGTCATCAACTAATATCCCATTCTTGAATCTGTCTAATCCAGATGCATCTTTAATAACCAATGCCTCTGCATCTTTTTCAAGTAATGTAAGAGCCGTATAATATTCTACATGATTAAGTCGTTTTTCTAACTTACCAATGTCTTTCATTGTATATCGTTTATTCTCAATATACTTTGCAATAACATCGGCTGGTTTAAATGTGTATGCAGGAATTCTAAGTTCCCACAAACTCATTGTGTTATCTAATTTATATGGAGGTACTGGATTATCAGATGATACACCTTTGTGTACACCAAACTGTTTATCTTTACTTAGATAAACCATATCTATTCTTGGTTGGTAATAACTATAATCTGCCTGCCAATTAAGATTTGGATATGGATGTTCTGCACCTGTTAATGTCGTGGCTCCATCTGCTCGCCGTGGTCTAAAGTCAATACAATCTCTAAGTTCAACTATATTACCAGTTGTCGGACTTGTAAATGTTGGAATATCATCATAACCAGTTGCTGCTGTATATGAATCAGCAGAAAGATAACCAGAACCACTATGTGTAAAATAATCAAAAATTACTAAAATTCTACCAGTAGGTGCAGTTCCTGTTAATTGGATTCTACCATGATCGTAAAAATTATCTCGTTGTCCAGTATCCAAAGTGTAACTAGATTTAATATCTGTATCACCAGTTGCAAGACTAGCCATGGTTGCAGTATATGAGTTAGCACTTCCAGTAATAGTTTCTGTTCCTGCAAATGTTCCTGAAGTAACAACAAACGTAATTGTTGTTAATGGATTATGTGCAATAACAGTTCCTATTGCACCAGATGTTCCACCCGTAATTGTTTCACCAGCAATAAAAGTTCCAGTTGCACCTGATACTGTTAGTGTCGGTGCTACTGCATCTGTACCAGCATTGCCAGAATCATAAACAGATTTAATTAAACTTGCGTCAGCCAAGTTAAGAGAAGTGTATCCTAATGCTGTATTGTTTGGTGATGTAACTGGTAATGTTTTATTCAAAACAAGTGTCTTAATTCTTTCTTGTTTCGTATCAACATTCATAGTTACCCAAAAATTAAATGTCGTATTTAATGATACGTCACCAGTAAATATAGTTACTGACTGTCCATTAGCAGCTACTGTAACAGTTGCAGCTGCAGGAGTTGTTGCACTAAGATTTACATTCACACCACCCGAATCCTGTGCATGATAATAAGTATCTTTTACCGTTGAACTAAGTACACCAGTTCCATAGAATGTTTCATTAGCACCACTTGATGTTAATGTACAAGTACCAGCACTAATAGTAACAGTACCATAATGTTTTTGTTTAGTATAACTTGTATCAATGTTACCCGAATCATCACGAATTGTTTTAATCGTATTCTGTGGTAATTTAAATACCATTGAATTGAAATCTGTTTCAAATAATTTTGCATCACCATTCACAACACCACCAATTTTACCTATATCAGCTACTCTGGATTCTGTGGTTACAACTACTGGAGTTGTATTTGCATCAACAGGGATAGTAAATCTTTCTGCATCAACAAATGCATTACCAGCTGTCATCTGAATATCATATAAAAATATTTGATATCTCCAAGTAGATGGTGTGCCTAACGTAGGTCTATCAATTGGTGTTATAGTACGAACTCTTGCTGTACCAATTTTAGTATTTGCGTATGTAACTGGAGTTGTTAAAACAGGAGCTGCATTATGAATATCAACTGCCGTGCCTGTAGTAAAATCATACATTCCTGACAAGTTATCAATTTTAGTATAATTGCCATATTGTAGTAAACGATCAAAGTTATTTACACTAACATAATCTCTTGCACGATCTACTGCAACATCACTTGAAATTAAAGTTCTAAATTCATGGCCATGAACATATGCTTTACCTGGGTCTAATCGTGCAGTAAATTTTGTTGCATCAACTGGATTACCTGTATGTGGTTTTAATTGTAATGGAAAATGTCTTACAGTATAATCACCTGACTCATCATATGTTCTTCGAGCAAATGTTTCTTCCAATACAGAGTAGATTGGATATTCAACATCAACATGTCGAACACCATTTACCAAACGAATCATCTCTATAAAATCTATATCATCTGTAGACGTTGTAGTTTTCTTAATAAGAGTAAGAGTATATTTTAATCTGTCAGCACCTGGAGCTGCATAGTTGTATGCTCCCTGTGCATTATCTAAAAGTGTAGTATCATCCCCAGAAGCAACTGTAACTGCTTCGACTTGAAAACCAATTTTATATGTTGGTGTATTTGTATAGTTATCTAAAATAACTGTTGAGGCACCTGCTCGTATAAAGTTACCATTAAAATAATAGTAACCTGCATCATTAGAAACTGCTGAACCCTTACCTGTTGCAGAAGAAGATGCAGCTAGACAAGCAACTGCTTGATCTGTTGATACTAATCTTTCACCAGAATTAAATACTGCTGAAGTATTAAGAGTAGCTGTTGCAGTTGCAGAAGAACCTCCACCACCCGTAATTGAAATACTTGGTGTAGATGTATATCCAGATCCTTTATTTGTTACATTAATACCGATAATTGTTTGCGCACCAGAAGTTCCATTATTACCAACTACAGCAACAGCTGTTGCATCAACACCACCACCACCTGTAAGAGTAACTGTCGGTGTAGTAGTATATCCTGTTCCTGCATTAGTTACAGTAATACCTTGAACATTTTGTGTGAGTCCACCACCCGTAAGATACTTAACCCATATAGTATCTGGATTACCAGTTGTTGCATCAACAGCAGAAGTATTAACAACTCTTGCTATCGTTCCAGATTGACTACCAATAATTGTTTTACCATTAAAGTCAGCAACAGTAATTGCAACACCATTATAATTAGCTTGCAACTTTACATAATTATAATCTGTATCAACGTGCAATTCACCACCAGATACTCGACTACCATTTGCAAATATATGATCGCCAAATCGTTTGAGTTGATTTCTTATTATTGTTTGTTCTTGGGTAAGTTCTCTTGCCTGAACAGCTACAGCAGGTTTATAGAGGACTTGATGAAAATCTTTAGTTTCATCATAATCATCAAAGTAAGGACTCTGATTAAGATTTAAATTTATATTGGTCGTCATGTATTATTACCTTTATTAAAATTCAACTACTAGCTTAACATCCTCTGTTTGGTCAGATGCACGATTGATGGGAGCTCGATATTCTACATAAATTTGTTCTCCACTATCATCATCCATTTCAGCACCAGAGTATGTACTTGCTGTTGCGGCAGAGCCAGATACATTTGGGTTTGCAATCAAAACTACTTTTCTAAAATCATCTCCTACAACAAAATCACCACCCTCTGTTCCAACTAAACGAACATTCATCATAACGTATGCTCCACCAAGTTCTGTCTTTGGATTTTTACCGTGTCCATTCTTGGGACCGATTCGTGGTTCAAGTGTACATCCTGTTCCACCACCACCAGTAAGAGTTGCTGTGCCAGAACGATAACCAGTACCAACTGCTGTCATAGCAATTTTCTTAATGATACCACCAACTACACTTGAACATCTTGCAGCTGCACCAGTACCTTCTGTTGTCGTAATTGCTACTGCTGGCATTATTTCATAAACACTTGTAGTATCTGGTTGTGTTGTCCATGCAGAAACAGTTGCTACTTTTGTAGAACCAACATAGTCAGTAATAACTTTAATCTGTCCACTTCCAGTTCCTGAAGAAATATAAACTGTCATACTATTATAAACATCATCTGTTACAGATGCTGTAGCTGCAAGAGTAATTGTAGTTGCCGCACCAGCTTGTGCCGTACCTGTATGAGTATTTGTATATCCAGTTCCACCAGCAGTTACATCTATATGTTCCAATGCTCCATCAACAGCTGCTTGCTGAACAGTCCATTGTGCTGTACCATCATTTGATGTCAAATACTTAATTGGAATCCAATCTGTCGTTACATATTTCAATACATCTGCCTGTTGGACTTCATACATAAATTTCCAACGATAGTTATCTGATGTTTCTATAATTGATGCAGATTGTCCAGTAGGTTTGACTGTAGAAGCAAGTCCACCATAATTACTGATACACTTGTAAATATTATATTGATCTGTCATTACAAAAAATGTTTGGTCAATCTGGTCATCTTGAAGATGATTGTATTCTGTATAAACAGTTCCTGATGTCCAATCAGTTCTTTTAACAACATGAGATACATCTGAGGTATTAATTAATTTTGCAGCTATCATATCATTATGATGAATAAAAGGTGCTACAGTTGTATCTATAGGTGTTGGGATTGCTGTATCAGATGGGGAGCCTTCAGTATATTGTCCAGCACTTACACCAGACCAACTATCAGCCTTTCCAATCATTAGATACATCTTATTAGTCGCAAATGACCCAATAAAATTATCTGCGTTATAAGTTCTAAATGCATTTGTTATAATTGCTGGCATAACTCAAATCCTCTTGTTTAATTTCTTATATTTATAATATTTATACAATACTTATGTGACTATTCATCACATATCTCGTTTTTTCGTTCTGTGTTGTAACATATTTGGAAATCTGTTCGTTCTTAAAAAATTCAATCGTATATGCATTACTACCCAAGTCTGTTTTTAATGTACTATATCCAGCCTGTTTTGCAAATTTCAATCTGTCTACTTGACGGCGCATAGGACCTAATTGTAATGCCCCTCCAATACCACTTGAAATCTGTCCCCAATCTTCATATGACGAAATACTTAAATCTGTAATGGTACTCCAATTCTCAGATGGCATGGTAAGTCCCATCTGAACATATAACCAATCATTACTATCTGCTATACTTAAAAGAATAATAGGTAAATCTATTTCAACAATATGCCAATCAGAATGTCCGAGTCCCATCTGTGAACCAAAAGCTTGTCCATTGTGTGGCCACGGACCTCCATCTGGCCATTCTGGATTTGTCTGTTGTAATTGTAGATTGAGTCGTACTGGTGGCTCAATATCTCCGTCATGCCATACAATAGTATATGGCCATTTGTGTTGTGGAGGAATAGAAAGTTTTATTCCTGTTTCGAGTAATCCCGTAATTAATGTTCTACCAAATAATGCAAGCCCAGAAGGATGCACTATTCGTTTGACATAATCTCTCCACTTGTCAATTGTATTACCAGCTTTAATCTCATAAGAAAATGCTTGATAATATATACTATCTTGAATATAGTTAGCAGCAGAAATAAATCCATCATCACCAACCCATCTTGTATTTGCTTCATCTTCGTAACTACCAATTGTTGCTACACCCGTTGCTGTGCCATCTCCTTTAGAAGCAAAATTTAAAGTTGGTATTGATTGATAATGAAAACCACCATTTACTATTTTCAAAGTTTTAATTCCACCAATACCAGACCCACTTAATGTAACACTAGCTCCTGTTCCACTTCCTCCTCCAGAAATAGTTGGTGTTGCTTTATATCCATATCCATTATGTTCAAACTCCAAAGCAGTAATTACACCAGAACCATCTACAGTTTTAACAAGTACACTACAAGTTCTTCCATCAATTTCTAATTTATCTGTATTGTTAATTGTAAGTTTATCACCAACAACATAACCAGTTCCACCAGATACAATAGTTGCTGTAGTCATACTTCCAGTTGTTAATGATGAAACCATAAACTGTGCCCCGACAGCACCTGCTCCACCACCTGTTACTGCAATATTGTCATCTACACTATAACCATTGCCAGAATTTGTTATTGTATATCCTGTTACCATACTATCCAGAGTAAACGTATTTGTTCCGTCTGTAACAGTTTCGTTGTCAATAAATGTTCCAACAACTTTAGAAAGATAAATAGTAGAAACAACAAAGGCTCCTATTTGTTCATTCAATACTAACTCAACAATTCCAGTAGCACCAGAAGTTCCACCAGTAATTTCTTGTCCAGTAAAATCAAATATAGCTGAACTACCACTAGTGTCAATACATCTTAAAATTTTATCTCTAGTATATCTTCCATCTGATATACGAAGCATATCAACAGATGGATAATAAAATTCAATTTCTTCTTGATACAATAAACGAAATAAAAACTGAAAAGATTTCTCACTACCTTTTGCACGATAGAAATCACGGAGTCGTTTTATTACATGAGGTTTATTTGAATTAGCAAATACAGCCTCTGGAATATCCTTACCAAATTGTGTTTTAAAATACTGTAAGAAATCATCAACTGTTTTATCAACATTAAAATAATTTGGAAGATTACCAATAATCTCATATGGTTTTCCAGTTTGTTCCAGATACTCATAGTATGCTTCCAAGAAAGCTACAAACGTAGCATGATCCTGTTTTACAAAATCTGGTAATTGTCCTTCTACACGAACAGATATTCGTTCATCAAACGAAGGATGTATTGGGGTGTTTGGATTACTTGCCATATTAGATTATCGTTTCCGCGACCATTGTAATATTAATTGCAGCTGTGTCAGTCGAATCAGTTGTTATTATTTGTTCTCTTAATGGAGTAATATCCTGATTGTTAGTTCCAGGTGTTACAGTCATCTTGATATATGTTTTTCCATCTGAAATAGTATAAGGAGTAAAACTATTTAAAACAACTTTACCAGTAGTATAATCTATAGTACCAAGATTCTGAGAACCAGAAGGTAAAGTCATATACGTTGTTGGAATATCTATAGCAACACTATCTGTTGAACTAGTATAAGTTGATCTAACTAATTTAACATTACCAAGACTATCATCAATCAATGTATATGTAAATCCATCACTCGCCGTAAAGGCAGTGCTGGTAAGTGTTCCCTTAGTTAGTGTCGTATTAAATTCCATAGTATATGTCGCAGCTACTGCTAAAGTTGTTGGAGCAATTTGCATCTGATATCTAATAGATGTTTTACTATTGCGTATAGAACTATTCGTATCATCTATTACTCCTGCTAACTTAGAATATCTAAACTTATTATCAAACTTTTGCAAACTCGTTGAGAAGTAATTTGTAATAGTTGAACTTATTAGAGATTTTAAAGTATCTTCATTCGTCAACAAAGTAACAGGATCATAATTAATAGTCGTGTCAATTAAGAGATAATAAAAAATAGGATCAATAATTTCTGGTGTTACAGTAACTACATTAGTCTTTTTCAATATAGATGTTTTGATTGCATCTTTAGTAGCTGCACTAAATGCTGTATTGCCTTTTGGTTTAACTGCTATATAAACTTTACCATATACTGCGGGACTTGCATCCTCACCACCATATACCGTAATAGATTCTATATCACTTCTCTCACCAAGCAAGATAGCTTTATAATCTTCTTTAGTTGTTGCACGTTTTTGTGCTTGATATAATTTTGGTGCATTTGTTTTTATTGAAGCAACAGATTCAATCTCTGCCCCACCTGAAGCTGCACTAGCAACTGTCAATGTATAGTTAGCTGATGATAAACCAGCAACTGTTCCGACAGCCGTAAATGAACTTGCCTTATTTGCGGCTAAACCACTTGTAACTAAATACTCAATAAAAATAATATTAGCATCAGCTAACTGAGCTCCAACTGAACCATCACCAAATAAAATTTCGTATTTTTGTTCTTCCACTTCTTGTATCCAAAAAACTTTTTGTGTAGATGCTATTGTTGTAACATCTAATGCATTAGCATTTGTCCAAGTAGTTACTGCTGTATCTGATGATGAATTTTGAACTTGAACTGTAATAGTAGAAATATCAACATTTCTATTTGGCACAACAAATCTTTGTGTTGTATCAGCTAAGTTGACAGTATATTTTTTATTAACAATTGTTCCTTCTCTGATCGGTAAATTAGTAACTGAATAGGCACCAGCAATCGGATAAATTGTTTTGTTGGCTGTTGTTGTAAACGTATAACTTGTTGCACTAATACTAGTAGTAAATCTTGTATTTTTTGCAATTGATAAAGATGTGGGAGAACCACTTGGAGTAAAAGTCATATCCAAGTATGCAGTAGAAGCAGTGACTGATGTTGGTATAACATTCAAATGTTTTGCATGAGAAACTACTGATTCTCTAAGTGAAGCAGAATCTATAAACATTTCATTGACTGCCATGTTTGCATAGTATCCCATATAGTGAGTATTGTATGCTAAGACATCTAACAAAACATCCATACCACTTCCAGTAAAATCATAATCAGCAAATTGACTTTGTGCTGATAAATATGATTTTAAATTTGACTTGATACCATCAAATTCTAAATCTGTTATTGTTAATTTATTGCTTGCCATTTATCGTAACCTCTCCAAAAACAATGAAATTTCTATGGGCTCTGGTGAATTGACTACATGGAAAAAAATTGAAACATCAAAACCATTTTTATCTATATCTCCACCAACAACAATATCATCTACCACAACTCTTGGTTCATAGTTTGCTAAACATAATTCTACAGCTAATTGAATATCATATTTCGTATGAGCAGTAGCCAGGCCAAACAAATGTCTAGTTACTCCTCCATCAACTTCAGGATGGAATGGTTTATCATACTTGTTTGTCAATATGAGATTCTTAACAGCTCGTTTAACAGCCTCTACATTTGTCTTTCGTACAATGTCTTTTGTTATAGGATGAGCAACAAAATCCAAATCCAGATCAGCCCATTGTCTGTTATGTGTAGAAAGTCCCTTTGTATATATTGCTGCCATAACTTGTTCCTTGTATTACTATTTTCTGTGTGTTATAATGTATTGTAGGTTTGGTTAGGGATCAAGATATTACTTATATTAATTATCTTCTTTTCCCTTGTCCTTTATATCTTTTCCAGCTTACTTTTTTCTTCTTATTCTTTGGCATACTTCTAGTAGAATGTCCAATAGAAGTAACTTTTTTAATCTTTTCTCTCTTGTTTTTAACTACTTGTTGAGCCATAATATCTCCTCATATATTTATAATAGTTTTAGTATAATTTTCCAAATGGGCCGAACCCCTTTCCCTTTTTCTGTGCCATAAAACAAACATAAGTTACCCATATATCTAAGTGAGTTATATCTTTATTTTTTGGACTTTTCTTGTCCTTCAATTTCCTTAATTTATCTAAACAATCTACTTGCATTAATTTGGATACAATATTATATCTTAATCTATCCGATGTATCTTTACGCTCACCTTTTTTATCACCATCATCTTCACTTGGAGGAGATAACTCCTCTTTCTGTTTTTTGTTCCATGCTGTAAATCCCATATCTATTCGTTTTTCAAAATCCAATAAATCAACTTGCAAAAACATGCGTGTAACAGTATTAATAAAAGTTTTTCCATTAACACCACCACAATCAATAAATTTTCCC
>Ga0209360_1000869_pt1 | contig 22171 bp, 18 predicted proteins | sample SaaInlV_130m_DNA_3_FD_184651 | JGI IMG/M metagenome (GOLD analysis project Ga0209360, IMG submission 184651) | Marine microbial communities from expanding oxygen minimum zones in the Saanich Inlet - SI037_S3LV_130m_DNA (SPAdes) (version 2) | ecosystem: Environmental > Aquatic > Marine >... | reverse complement strand
GACTCCGGCATCAATAAAAGTTTGGTACAAAGGATTCAAACGCATCTCATTGCCAGCACACACGGCAAGAGGGCCATCTTCACCGCGATAGCCATCCCCTCCTCCAACCCAGGATTCAGCACGCTTGAAGTAAGGCAAGCATTCGCGGTATCCCCAGCCCTGTGCGCCCAATGCTTCCCATTCTTCAAAATCATGGGCATTACCACGCACGTAAACCATACCGTTTATTGTTGAGGTGCCTCCCAGTCCTTTTCCTCGTGGACAACTGATGCGCCGGCCATCCAAGCCGGGCTCTGGTTCTGAGTGATAACCCCAATTGAATCGGTCCATCGCCATGGGATAGGACAAGGCTGTAGGCATTTGCACCAATATATTTTTGTCGCTACCACCGGCTTCCACTAACAGAACACGATGTTCTGGATTGGCTGAAATTCTGTTGGCCAATACACAGCCTGCAGAACCTGCTCCAATAATTATAAAATCAAAATCTTCCAATCTAATGTCCTGGCAACTGATGACCAAATAGTTTGTGACCGACCAATTAGTAGCCCACTTGTTAGGAACTCAGTGGGTGAACCAACATTTATCTTCGAAGAACAATAAACACAGCAAACACGGCGACAGCGAGAATAGCCTGCATTACAAGATTTATCTGGGGAATAAATGGCTTGGGGTCATTGCGATTGAGTCTAACAGATTGAATTTAGGTGCTGCTAGATTTTCTGATGCGTGGCGTAGGGAAATTGAAAAGGGAGAGAAAGAAGCCATATCAACTCCTCGCTCTCCCTTTATAGTTCGCTTTAGCTACTAGTGAACTTAGAGACTAATACTGGTAAATGAATCAACTACCACTGCGCCGAGATCTCCGTTCCCCTCAGCCGCTAGAGATTGCATGTACGCGTTGAACTCTGCGGAATTTGGCGTGTCTTGGGCTTTGCCCCAAGCTGCCATATTGTCGTAGCGCTGCAGGTAATACATTCTATTGTTTCCGTTAGCATAGACTGACACTGCCGATCCTTCTTTTTCGTGAATAACTTTTGAATCTCGGCCTGCCTGAAGCAATCGCGCCATAGTGGAGGTAGTAACTTCCCACACCGTTATTTGAGTAACCGCTCCGGGTCCACCGCCTGGCGCTGCTGATTCAATGGTGCGCAGCCGGATATTGTCAGTCTGAACAGATGCAGCTTCTCTCGATACTCTGCCCTGAAATGCGCCAAAAGCTCCATTGGTTTGTAGAGCTGCGAACCATTCACCGTAGGCTTCCCAACTATCGTGGATAACAGCGAAACGAAACGTACCGCTTAGGTCATTACTAATAGCGACCTGTGCGCCAGACGCCTGAATGATATCCCTTGCTTCACGAAAACTTTGAGTAAGCTGGGGCGCTCCACCAGCCGTAGGTTGATACACATTCACAGAAACTACTTGTGCGAAAGTGGAGGAAGAGAATACAAGTATAAGTGCGATAAAAATGGACTTCATATTAGTGCTCCTTGTTTTTTGAATGCACGAAAACACGCACTTCGATACTCATCGAAATATGATTTTCCTGTGCTTTTTTATTAGGTACTAACTACGAATGGTTAGCGCGGAAATGCTGGGCTAACTACCCACTGCGTCTTCAACCTAGCACCGTTCCATTTTCTTATGGGAGCGATACCATAGTACGAGTGTATTTGCAGACGAACCGAAGCAATCAAGATTTCAAATTCTCTTGAAGTTAGCGGGTATTTAGACTATTAATTCCCATTGCCAGAACAATCCTTTCTAAAACATAACTAATTTCAGCTGGGAATCTTCATCTGTAAAATTTTTAGTTTATGCCATGGCAAATGTAGATATTCCAACTAATCATTCTAAATAAATTCTCGTAGTCCTGGAGCTGAACTCACTACCCGGCTCCCAACCGCCCCCAAATATCTAATTGCCCCCGAAATCCCTAGCTAGTACAGTGGAGAATCAGCAAATCCTGACAATGAAAGAGGCCATCATGCGCATATTCCGGACTACTATCCTGTCCTTCGTGGCACTGCTCCTCATCGCTTGCGGCGACACAAACACCAACAACCAATCTTCTTCTACAAGCAGCGAGTCTGCTCCAGTGACAGCTGCTGCCATGACCCTGGATAACGACGACATCAGCGGTGTGGTCACAGGCATCAACGGTCCCGAGGCAGGCGTCTGGGTTATCGCCGAAACCCGCGATCTGGGAACACTTTATTCCAAAACCGTGGTCACTGATGACCAGGGGCGCTACCTTATTCCCGACCTGCCCCAGGCCAATTTTGAGGTGTGGGTTCGCGGCTATGGTTTAGTGGATTCACCGCGCATTAGTGCCGAGCCGGGCCAGATGCATGACCTCATTGCGGAGGTCGCCCCTAATGCTGCCGCCGCTGCTGAATATTACCCAGCGGGTTATTGGTTTTCATTGCTGGAAATTCCCGAAGCTCATGAGTTTCCAGGCACAGGACCTGATGGCAATGGCATTGCCGCGGGCGTGCTCACTCAGGATGATTACATCCGCCGCGTAACTAGCGGTGGCTGCGTGGTTTGTCACCAAATGGGCAACAACGCTACCCGCACCATGCCAGAAATGTTTGCGGATCTGGAAACCAGTTACGATGCCTGGAATCGACGCGTGCGCTCCGGTCAGGCCGGAGGCTTCATGTCCAGCATATTGGCTGGAATGGGCGATCGTCGAACTCTGGAAATGTTTGCTGACTGGTCCGACCGCATCGCTAGTGGCGAATTGCCCCCGGCACCAGAGCGGCCTCAAGGACTCGAGCGCAATGTGGTAATCACGCAATGGGATTGGGCCGACCCCACCGCCTATTTGCACGATCTAGTCTCCACCGACCGCCGTGATCCCACGGTAAATGCCTATGGCAAAATTTACGGTGCGCTGGAAAACAGTGCCGACTACTTACCGGTGTTGGATCCCACGGCCCATACCATCGACCAGGTTCCGGTGTTCCCGGAAGACCCGAATTACAATCCTGAACCACAGCCAAACATGGCTACCTCTCCCACCTGGGGCGACGAACCAATCTGGGATGCAGCCACCACTGTGCACAACCCGATGATGGACGCCGACGGACGGGTATGGATTACCTCCCGAGCCCGCGATCCGGGTAATGTGCCGGAGTTCTGTCAGGAAGGTTCTGATCATCCTTCCGCACAAGTTATGCCGCGAGGCCGGTCCGGTCGTCACCTTGGCGTCTATGATCCAAGCACTGAAATTTACACGCCCATCAATACCTGCTTCGGCACTCACCATCTAATGTTCGCCGAAGATGCTGACAATACCCTGTGGACCAGCGGTGGTGGATCTGTTGTAGGTTGGCTTAACACCCGTGAATTTCTGGAAACAGGCGACGCCGTTGCTGCGCAAGGTTGGACTCCTTTCATTCTCGATACCAACGGCAATGGCCGCCGCGATGACTACGTGGAACCGGATGCGGCCATAGATCCTGCGTTAGACAAACGTATTAACTCTGGCCTCTATGCCGTCGCTCCAGCACCGGATGGTTCGGTGTGGGGTTCCAATCTCAGTTATCCCGGCGCCGTCGTACGGGTCATGCCCGGCGCCGACCCCAGCACCACAGCATTAACCGAGTACTACGAATTACCACTGAATGAAGATGGCAGCGCCATCGAGGGGTTCTCTCCCCGGGGTATGGACATCGACCGCAACGGTGTCGCCTGGGTAGCCCTGGCTAGTGGACACATGGGTCGCTTCGATCGCAGCCTATGTACCGCACCTCTTAACGGCCCCGAAGCCACCGGCCAACACTGTCCGGAAGGCTGGAGCTTTTTTACAGAGCCCCTGCCCCAGTTCAAGAACATTCAACAATCAGGCAGCTCCGAAGGTAGCTATTACACTTGGGTGGATCAATTCGATACTCTTGGACTGGGAGCCAACACGCCTATCAACACCGGTAATCAGTCTGGCAGTCTGCTGGTTCTTAATGAGGGTGAATTTCTGCGGCTGACGGTACCTTACCCGCTGGGTTTTTATACCAAGTGGATGGATGGTCGCATCGATGACGCCGATGCTGGCTGGCAGGGTCGAGGCATATGGTCCACGATTTCCAGTCGCGCACCTTTTCACATGGAAACTGGCGCTGGCACCACCAGCAAGGTCTATCACTTTCAAATGAGACCTGACCCCTTAGCCAATTAACAGATACAGAATAAGCAAATGGGAACAGATCAAAATTATGTAGGCTCACAGAAGCAGCATAAAACTGGTCTGCCCCTTTTACCTGGAATAAGTCATGAGAAGCCGTAGTTCGCTAACTCTACTAGCGTGTTTTTTTCTACAAGTCTCCCAGTTCAGCCTGGCTGCCGAAGACTATGAAATTCCCCGCACCCAATGGGGACTACCTGACCTGCAGGGAGTGTGGAATTTCTCATCCAATGTCCCATTGCAGCGCCCCGAACAATTCGGTGAGCGGCAATTTCTAAGCGATGAAGAGATCGCCGCTTCACAGACTCAGCGTTTTGGCATTGGATCGAGAGCGGCAGATGCTCCAGTGCGATCCGCATCGGGCGTTGAAGCCTTTTACAATGACACCATCTGGATGGAGAACGTTCGCAGCGAAGGCAATGTGCGCACTTCGCGAATCGTCTTTCCGCTGAATGGTCGCATACCTCCACTCGAGGAGGGAATAGAGAACCAACCCGGTGGTGAGATAGAGGCTGTCGGGGAACGCCCGGTGAGATTCGTAATCGGCGGTATTGGCCGGGATGGCCCAGAAGATCGGGGTCTGTCGGAACGATGTCTCGTTGGCTTTAACGCTGGCCCGCCATTATCACCGAGTGTGTATAACAACAATCTGCAGATCATACAAAACAAGGATCATGTGGTTATCCTGACCGAGATGGTTCACGACGCTCGTATTGTTTATCTCGAGAAGCGCCCGGCCCTGGATCAGAACCTTGGGCTCTGGTCAGGGGACTCACGCGGTCATTGGGATGGCGATACCCTGATTGTAGTAACACGCAATTTCAATGGCTTGACCCAAAGCTTTGATGGTTTCGGAACTTCCAGAAACAAAATACTCACAGAGCGATTTACACGTGTAAGTGAGCAAACCATCAACTATGAATTCACCATCGATGATCCTTCCACTTTTACCGATAAGCTAACCGCTACATTACCCATGACCAAAGTAGAGGCTCAGTTATACGAGTATGCCTGTCACGAGGGAAACTATGGCATGGCAAATATGCTGCGAGGCGCACGCCGAAATGAAGCCAATGAGGTCTCGGATCGGATAGCGGATTTGTTTCGGGGGCAGTGATAACTTACTTCTTGATTCCTCCTCAGTAGTTCCTCTCAATTATTTTTCGTCGCCCCAAACTCTTTCTCCTCTCGACGTCTAATAATAAAATACAGATAAAGCTCGGCCGTAAAGCCCGCTGATTTTTGCATTTTAGTAGGTTTTCAGTGCCACTTACTTTTCTTTTTAATTCTTTTCATACAGCCAAAATAGGCGTATTTTCAGTACTCTAGGCTCCAACAAAAATAAGTTAGAAATAAATGGAGGAAGATATGAGAACTTCAATTTCCGCTGCGTTTACTACTGTGATAACTGCAAGCCTGTTCCTGAGCACTGCCGCGTTAGCGCAGACATCAGACATCCCGCGTACAGAGCACGGCCATCCTGATATGCAGGGTACCTACACCTTTCGCACCATTACTCCATTGCAGCGACCACCAGAACTTGCCGACAAGGCCACCCTAACACCAGAAGAAGCCGCCGAATGGGAGTCCTATGAAAACACTCGTCAGAACCGCGATCTGATTATCGATTCCGTCGGTGGAGCCGGTTACCCCCCTGGCGTAATTTCCTATAATGAATTCTGGTACGAGCGCGGCGTTGAAACCGTAGCTGACCTTCGCACCTCGCTAATTTATGACCCGCCTAACGGCCGCGTGCCAACTCTGAATGCAGCCGGCCGTGCACGGTCTGCTGAAATTTCCGAGATGCGTCGCTTAAGTGCTGGGCCTGAAGCTCGAACTCTAAATGACCGCTGCATTCTCAATGCTCGCACTGGCCCACCGATGATTTCCGGCTCGTACAATAACAATATGCAGCTGGTACAGACCAAAGACCATGTTGTTATTAACAATGAGATGATTCACGCGGCTCGCATCATTCCCTTCACCGACGAACACAGCACCAGTCAGCTAAAATGGGAAGGCGACTCCATTGCCCATTGGGAAGGAGACACGCTGGTAATCAACACGCAGCATTATTACTACTGGTATGGCTGGCGCAACATGTCCCCTGCCGCCAAAGTAGAAGAACGCATCACCTGGGTGGATGAGAACACTCTGGATTATGACTTTACCGTTGAAGATGCCGAGTCCTGGGATAGCAGTTGGTCAGCAAGACTTCCCATGCGTCGCATTTCAGATCCCGTCTATGAATATGCCTGTCATGAAGGCAACCATGGCCTGGCAGGCATTCTTGCCGGTTGGCGTCGCTATGAAGTGGAAGGACTTGATGAAAACGGAATACCGCTTTCGGCCCTGGAAGATGAACAATAAGAAAAACGCGAAGATGCACAAATAGTTTAGGGAAATGGGAGAATAATAATGTCAAAAAAAGAAAGACGTACCGTTCCTGTGGGAGCAATTCAAATCTACAACGACTACGTTCACGGCGAAATCAGCCGCCGTAAGTTTCTCAGTGGTCTCAAGCAATTCGCCGTGGCAGGACTCACTGCCTCCGCCATCGCCGAAGCACTGATGCCCAATTACGCCATGGGTCAACAAGTTCAACGTGATGACGAACGTATCACCGTAAGCTATGAAACCATTCCGTCTCCAGATGGCCATGGTTATATACGCGGTTACCTCGCGCGCCCTTTCAGTGCCGACAGCCGCAGTGAAACACCTTCACAACTTCCCGGCATCATTGTCGTGCATGAGAATCGAGGGCTGAATCCTCACACCGAAGATATAGCTCGCCGTTTCGCCCTTGCAAATTTCATGGCCTTCGCACCTGATGTGTTGACCTCTGTCGGGGGCTATCCCGGCGATGACTATCAGGGCGGACAACTATTCCGCGAACTCGATGGGGATAAACGCTTCGAAGACATTGTTGCCTCTGCACACTGGTTGAAGAATCGTTCGGACTGCACGGGCAAGATCGGTGTCACCGGTTTTTGTTACGGAGGCAGTGTTTCCAATCAACTGGCAGCACGAATGGGTGCAGACCTGGCGGCGGCGGTACCGTTTTATGGCGGCGGCGTGGATGCGGCAGCGGCGCGCAATATTCGCGCTGCGGTCATGGTGCAACACGGGGAGCTGGACACGCGTCTGATGAATGCCTGGCCAGATTACGAACAGGCATTAGCCTCTAACAACGTGACCCACGAGGGGCACATCTACCCCGACTGTTTGCACGGCTTCTTCAACGACGCCACGCCCGAACGCTACAACGAAGCGGCAGCAACGGTAGCATGGCAACGGACTGTGGATTGGTTCAATCAGTATGTAAGAGCCTGATCAAACATGGTGATAGAGGGATTCTTCTAAGAGATCAGAAAAACATAGGGGTCAATCACAGCGTCAATAAGATCGTTCCAACAACTGTCGGAACGATATCTACTGAGAACCCTCTTCTGATCGTCTTTCTTCAACTCTTTTTCCGCGGAGTAAATTCTGCATCCCGTAGTTGCCTTCATGACAGGCATACTCATATAGCTGCCCTGCCACTTTAGTCATAGGGATGACGGCAGTAATCTTATCAGTGAAGGTGCCCGGGTCATCAATGGTGAATTCATAATCTACTGAATCGTAACTGTTTCGAGTAAACCTTTCAGTGAGTACGGTTTCTTCATTGGAACCAAGAAAACTATAGTTTAAGGATTGGCGTAATCCGTTGAAGTTTTTAGTCTCCACCACCAGGGTATCTCCTTCATACCAACCTCTGGAATCCCCAGACCATAATCGAATCTCATCGGCTAAATCCGGCTTCTCACCCAATGGCACGATGCGAGCGTCATGAATCATTTCAGTATATAAAACGGCGGTGTCTCTGCCTTGGATAATTTGTACATTATTGTTGTAGAGGCTCGGCGTGAATGGCGGGCCCGAATTAAAGCCAACGATGCAGCGCTCGGACAAACCACGGTCTTCGGGTCCGTCTTTGGCGATACCTCCCACCAGGGTGCGCACCGGGCGAGTACTTGGAATGTCGGGTCCGAGCGTATCAAACTGACGCGCCACTCCTTCAACAGCAGCAGGAAACCGACCATTCTTAGGATAAATAACCAATGAGGTTCTTACCACGTCGCCAATGCCAGCAGCCTCAAACCAGAAATCATTGTAGCCACCTGGATCTGAACCCGCATCAGGGGCATCAGGGTCCAACACTCTCTGCGCGGCGGCAGCATCGGCAGCAACAGCGGCTGCAGCACGCAGTGCTTTTTCTTCTTCAATCTGCTCGGGAGTCAGAAATTCTTGCTCACCAAACCGCTCCGGTCGCTCCATAGGAATCGAGGTTGCGAAATTCCAAACTCCCTCCAAATCAGGATGACCATACTGTGTGCGGGGAACCTCATAGTCGCTAGATGACTGTGCAGCGACAACACCACTCAGAGTAAGTGAGATTGCTAAGCTCAAGCAGAATTGTATTTTCATAGGTACCTCGAAGTGTGCGGCAGGAATTAACATACAGGACTGTTTCAATGCTTGTAATCTATACCAACCCTTACAGAAATGCCACTAAGCGAAAGATCAGTCTATCGAGTAAAAAGGCGCAAAAAAAGACAGGTTTTCTTGTTTGTCTATACCTGAAGCATAAACCCGCCTCCTTTTCTTTCTTCATGCTTATCGGTTTGTTTTTAACAAAGCTATCTGTACTACATAAATTGGAACTCTAATACACTCAGTATTCGAGCGAATCAAATCACTGCTGCCCAGACTGCCCCAAAGCCTCCAGCCTACGCCAGCCACCTAATATCCCCGCCATCGCATAATTGCCTTCATGACAGGCATACTCATAAATCGGTTCTTCTGAACGGCGCATAGGAAACATAACCGTCCAGGGGGCTTCCCAGGTTGTAGGGTCGGTTATGGTGAATTCATAACCCAGAGTGTTCGCATCGATCATCCAGAACTTTTCCAACAGATGCATGCTTGCACTGGAGTTGCCAAAGGATGTTTCTCTGGCGAAGTTATTGGTTTCAATAATTAGCGTGTCTCCTTCCCAATGCCCGATAGAATCACCTTCCCATTTACGAGGAACTTCGAGGTGACTGCTTGTGTTCATCTTTACAGGACGGATGTTATGAACCATCTCATTATGTATAAGAACGAATTCATCTGTTTGTACTAGTTGTACATTGTTGTTGTAGGCGCTGGGAATCATCGGCGGCCCGGAATTAAAACCCATGATGCAGCGCTCGGATAAGGGTCTGACTTCTACACCTGCGGCTAGCTGAGCAGCCTCTCGTCTTAATTGGTTTCTGCTTCGAGCAACAGCGGTTAACGCTGGAATGCGGCCGTCGGCCGGATCGACTATTAATGAGGTGCGACCATCATCGAGAATTTCGTTGCCTCGGTCGTACCAGAATTGATTGTAGTCGCCGGTGGTGGAAGTGTCGGTGAAGTTATCTCTATCTCGGCGTTCGTTTTCAGCGTCCTCAAATGCTGCTGCCTCCGCTTCGCTTAGTACTTCTTTGTCCGCCAGGATTTCGGGACGCTGGAAAGGGGTGATGGTGCGAAAGTCCCAGGTGCCCTGCATATCGGGAAGCCCATTGACCAGGCGAGGAATATCATCGCTTACAAACTGCGCGAGGATCACCGGCGGAGTTAGCAATACTATGATTACACTAATTAAACCCAGTAAATGTGGCGCTTTAATACGAGAATTTTGAATAGCCATTCAAACCTCCATTGTCAATTAGCTCTTATAGGATATTATGCTGTGAATTCGATCTTCAAACCTACGCCTAGTAAGTGAACTAATCAATGCTTCAAACAGAGAATGCTAGAATATGTGGTACATAATGTAGAGAAGCTTTTCGAAAGAGAATTAGCATAAGGAATAGCTTCCCCAAGCAAAAACTCATTCCCTACGCCAATCGCAGCGCCCCCTCGTTAACTGCCCCTCAACTAACTTCTACCAATCTTGTAACCGTTTCGGTCTTCCCGGCATCTAAGTTTCAATAGCCATGAATTGCTGATTATTCAGTTATTCATTGAATTCAATAAAAATCAAATGCTTAGAAGACTGGCGCTATGGAAATTTCTGATACTTCCTCGCAAGATATAGCGTTGGAACCGAAAACTGGTAAATCGAAGATCCTGCTCTCCTCTGGTTTGCTGGTAATTCTGGTCGCCGCTGGCTGGATTGCCGCACCCACGGTGAAACGCTGGTCAATGGCACAAGAATCCGTTTCCAGTGAGCGCTTGCGAACAGCATTGGTGAGTCGCGGCAATTTTGTGCGAGACATCTCAGTGCAGGGCCGCGTTGTAGCCGCTATTAGCCCCACACTCTATGCCACTCAAACAGGCACCATAACATTCGAAGTCGAGTCCGGTGATAGAGTGCACAGTGGAGAAGTGCTGGCCACTATCGAGAGCCCCGAGACTCAGAATCAACTTTTACAGGAACAATCACGCCTGTCCTCCTTACAAATTGAACTCGCCCGTCAGCGAATTACTACTCGTCAGCAAGAATTGCAGAATCAAAAAGATGAAGACTCCGCCACTATCGCCTTAAAGGCCGCAACACGGGAACTAAATAGAGCACAGCAGGCATTTACTCAAGGCGCACTTACTGAAATTGAATTCAATAAGGCAGAAGACGACTTGGAAAATGCTGAGCTTCTGCACAATCATTCACTGCTGGATACTGATCTTGATAATGAACGACTCGAATTTGAGTTACAAACCTCACAACTAAATATCGATCAGCAAGAGCTCCTGGTTGAAGACCTGGTGCGACAGGTTGGAGAGCTAGTTATCGTGTCTCCAGTTAACGGTATCGTTGGCAACTTAACTGTTGACCAGAAAACCAATGTTGCCAAGAACCAGGCTGTGCTTAGCGTAGTCGACCTGTCCGCATTTGAAGTGGAAGTTCTAATCTCGGAAAGCTATGCAGACGATCTTGCCATCGGCATGCATGCTGAAATACGGGCGGGAACACAACAATTTGATGCAACGCTCGTTGCTGTATCTCCAGAGATTATCGATAACCAGGTGACCGGCAGGATTCGATTCGACGAACTGGTTCCCGATGGCCTGCGACAAAATCAGCGTCTCACCACGCGCATACTGCTGGAAGAAAAAGACGACGTGCTAATGGTTCAGCGTGGCCAATTCTTTGACAGCGGAAATGGCCGAGTTGCTTATGTCATCGATGATGGCATTGCCCATCGACGAGCTATCGTAACCGGAGCAACCAGTTTAAACAGCATCGAGATTCTCGATGGCTTATCAGCCGGGGACAACATCATCGTTTCCAGTACCGATTCATTTAACAGCGCAGAAGCAGTGCTAATAAATAACTAACGAGGGATTGACCAATGTTGCAAATGAAAGATGTGTGCAAAGTCTTCAGAACAGAGCTAGTAGAAACCCATGCATTGAATGAATTTTCACTTACCATCGATGAAGGGGAGTTTGTAACGATTACAGGGCCCTCCGGATGCGGTAAAACTACATTTCTGAATATTGCTGGATTGTTGGAAACGCTTTCGACAGGCCAGTACCTGCTTGATGATATTGATGTCTCTACTTTGAGTGACTACCAGCGAGCTAAACTTCGTAATCAGAAGATCGGTTTCATTTTTCAAAGTTTTAATCTGATGCCTGATCTCAATCTCTTCGACAACATCGATGTTCCTCTGCGTTATCGCGGCATGAAAGCAGCGGAACGCAAAGAGCGCATAGACGAAGCTCTCGAATCCGTTGGGCTTTTCGCACGGAAGAAACACGTTCCTTCTCAATTATCCGGTGGTCAGCAACAAAGAGTTGCGATTGCCAGAGCATTAGTAGGGAATCCCCTATTCCTGCTGGCAGACGAACCAACCGGTAATCTGGATTCCAATACTGCCCATGGCGTGATGGATCTACTGCAGAAAATCAATGATGACGGCACCACCATCATCATGGTGACCCATGATCAGGATCTTGCCAGTCAGTCGAAAAGAAATGTTCACATTCTGGATGGACGTATAAGCAGTTCTGATTTAACCACTGTGAATGAGAACGCAGAGCCCAGAGCTGTGTTTGCCTGAGCACAATCAATCCCGAACTACAAAGGTCCAACTCATGCTTTTTTATTATCTGCGTCTAAGTGCACTCAGCTACAAGCGTAACCCTATCCTCAGCTCGCTCATGGTATTAGCCGTTGCTATTGGCATTAGTGCCTATATGGTGATTTACACACTCAACTATGTGATGGGAGGAAATCCTATACCGCAGAAGAGTGAGCAGCTATTTCATGTGCAATTGGATATCGGCAATCCAAACCAGAGTTTCGACCCACCGCGGCAATTAACCTATTTGGATTCAATGGCACTCATGCGCGATGGGCGAGCATCCAGACAAACCATGTCATCGAAATTTGTCGGCATTATCGAACCCGAGAATCCTGAACTGCGTCCTTTTCGTAGTGTGGGTCGTGGTGCATCGGCTGACTTTTTTGCCATGTTCGACGTGCCATTTTTGTATGGAAGTAGCTGGAACGAGGATGCCGATACTAACTTGCAGCAGGTAGTAGTACTTTCACGTGAACTCAATGAGCGACTCTACGGCGGGGGCGACTCAACCGGAGAAATTCTCAATATGGAAGGCAACACATTCCAGGTATTGGGAGTTATTGATGAGTGGAATCCTGTACCAAAATATTATGACGTTAATAATGGCCCTTTCGATACCGGCGAAGAAATTTACCTGCCCTGGAATTTGATTCCCTCACTTGAACTCTCCCGTGCGGGAAACACAAGCTGCCATAAACCGGTGGTTGGTGTCGGGTGGCAGGCATTCCTCAATTCCGAGTGTGTATGGATTCAATACTGGGTAGAACTGGAAACACCCGAAGCTGAAGCGGACTACGCCAACTTCATTAACAATTATGGCGCAGAGCAAAAGCAATTAGGCAGATTTGAAAAACCACTGAACAATAATATTCTAGATGTCGAAGAGTGGCTGATTGAACAGGAAGTGCTGCCAGACGAGACCAAAATCTTATCCGCTCTTGCTGCTATGTTGCTCGCTGTGTGTCTACTAAACACCATAGGATTACTGTTATCAAAATTCCTGAGTAAATCACCAGAGATAGGCGTACGCCAGGCACTAGGCGCTCACAAAGGTTCGCTTTTTATCCAGCACGTTATCGAGGCAGGGTTCATTGGCTTGATTGGCGGTCTGTTTGGTGCGGTTTTAGCAGGGTTCGGCCTGGAGGGCGTCAAAGTCCTGCTTGGAGAGGACTTGATGCAAACCGACTGGATTCAACTGGATCTAAACCTGATCGCGATTACTATGTTAATGGCAATTATGAGCACTATTGTCGCCGGGCTTTATCCAATCTGGCGAGCATGCAATGTGAATCCGGCGATCCATCTAAAAACACAATAGAACTTACAACGGGAATATTTGTAGCTATATGACTAGATCCCACACTTATTTCGAACACTTACAGCACGCATTTTCTAAATATGAACAGACTCGAGGAGTGATCACAAAATGGAAATAGGACCAATCCTAAGAGCCATGATCAGAAACAAGCTAGGGGCAGTATTGATAACCTTGCAGATAGCTTTCACCATGACTGTTGTTATCAATGCCATCTTCATAATTAATGAACGTTCCAACCTGATGGCAAGACCCAGCGGATTAGACGAAGCCAATACATTTTACCTTTCCAGTGTTGGCTACGGCGATGAATTCAATGGAGTGGTAACAGTAAGAGATGATCTGGAAAGGCTAAGACAAACACCAGGCGTAGTTGATGCTACCGTTACCAATGCTATTCCCGTAAGCGGAAGTGGTTCCAACACCGGTGTAAGACTAGTGGATGACGAGGCGGCTGCCACCTCTTTCGCGGCTTATTATCGAGTCGATGAACATGCCATAGAGACAATGGATCTCGATCTTGTTGCTGGCCGCAATTTTGCTGCTGAAGACGTTCAATGGCGCGCAGGCAGTGAGGCTATAACTACTCGCGAACTGATAATTAGCCAGCAATTGGCGAACAATCTATTTCCGGATAGAGAGCCCAATGGAGTGCTTGGTGAAACTATGTTCATCAATGGATCAGAAGCCCATCAAATTATTGGTGTAGTCGAACAATTACAAGGACCCTGGCCTAGCAACTCAAGCGTAGAGCTTTCCATGCTTCAGCCAAATTCCAGCGTTGGGAGTTCCGCAACCTATCTCATTAGAACCGAACCAGGTCAGCGCGACAGATTAATGGCAGAAGTAGAAGAAATGCTGGTAGCTAGCAACAGTAATCGCATCATTAGAGATCTTATGTCCCTCGAGCAAACTCGTGAAGGGAGCTATCGCATTGACAGTGCCATGAGTACTATTCTTTGGGCAATTATTATCACACTGATATTTATTACCAGCATGGGCATTGTGGGTATGGCAGTGTTTGGAATCAATCGACGTCGAAAGCAAATTGGTACCCGTCGCGCTCTGGGCGCTACTCGCTTAGAAATTCTGCGCCACTTCATGGTAGAGAATCTAATGGTCTCAACAATCGGGGTTACGCTGGGAGCCATACTGACTATCGCTTTCAGTATCGTACTCACCAGTAGCTTCAATATGCCAACAATGGCCTGGTACTACACTCCCTTGGGAATGATTGCACTTATTCTAATTGGACAAGTTGCCGTACTCGGACCATCATCCGGCGCCGCCAGAACCGAACCTGCTATTGCTACACGTTCGATCTGAAGTGATGTTGATGGCTTAAAATAGTAGAAAAGAGAATGACTCCTAAGCTGGGTCTTCCTGTTTCCACAGGTGCTCTATTGAATTGGCGTAATACTCCAGCACTCGGCGTTGCTGCGGATTGATCTGATAGCGATCATCTTTCTCTACTATTAGTCCCCGTTGTCTTAACAAGTCCAGGCTACGGGACAGTGTGCGATGTCGGGGCTTGTCTTCGACTTTCATGGCTGCACCACGCTCAATCATTTCATCGATCAACTCGTCGCAACCACTAACAATCTCGAGCGAGGTCAACGACTGCTCACCAGCCCGTATTAACACGGCCGAGATAGTAGGAACCGGGAGCACTGGCACCACGTAGCGTACCGCGTCCATCAATAGCTCAGCCAACTCGGCCACCTTCTCGATGCGTTTCTCCTTGCCAAGATGCTTAAAATCTATTTCTTTAGAGGAGCAGTACCTTTGCATGGATACAGGCATGCCAAAGTTCACACTTGCATAACCGAAACGCTTCCAGCGTTTTCGTGAACCTGCGAACAGATTGTTCTTTAGAAACCGCCAGAGTTTGCCCAGGTGTTGTAGCTTGCTGAGTTTCTTTTCTTTGTTGTCCCAATTAAGCAGGTTTTGATCTTCCAACACCTGGTCGTAGTTGATGCCCACCGGCACGAAGACAATATTGCGATCGGTCTGTGAGTCGTAATTGCGCAACATATAATCCAAAAATCCGAGCTTCGGCTCGCCCATTAAACCGTCCCTGCTTAGGCCGCCCTCTAAAAATACCGCCTGACATACGCCGCTCTGTGTAGCCATGTAAACATAGCGTTCCAACACTTTACGATAAAGAGGATTTTGTGAGCCGCGCCTAACAAAAAAAGCTCCCATGGCCCGAATCAGCATTTCCAGCGGGAAGATTCTGGCCCACTCACCTACTGCGTAGGAAAGAGTGACTCGCTCGGCAGCGAGGTAGCTAATCAATACGTAGTCCATATTACTGCGATGATTCATCACAAATACTACGGTAGCTTCGGGATCAACGCTCTGAAGCTCTTTCTGATCGGCCGCTGCTACCCGCACACGATAAATGAACCTGGAAACCTTCTTCGCCAGCCAATAGAACACTTGATAATAGACGTAGGCGTTAAACGAAGGCACGATCTCTCGCGCATAGCTTTTCACTTTGTCCTGTAAAACTTCACGGGGAATATCATCTTGCTCAGACTGCGCTTCGATCAGAGCGAGAATTTCCTGATCAAACATTAGTTGATCGATAAGCACCTGGCGTTTTGTGCGTTGCAAGGGTCGAATTTCAATCTGCAGACTCGCATTGATTCTATCTACTGCTCTGTTTAGTCGACGCCTTAGAAACCAACGGGCACCGGGAAACAGAATACTCATAACCACAGCATAGCTCGCGGCTGCCAATAGCAAGAGAAAAACCCAGGTGGGTATGGATACAGTTGAGCTAAACACGACAGTCCCTTCTTCTTATTGTTTATTGGGGAAACGGGACAGGGTTTTTTACATCACTCATAAGCTTTGTGACTAATTTCCAACGCAGCCTAAAGTTTGACCAGCTTTCCACTCCCCACTATCAATCCAAATCATAAACTTCAGCTATTTGAATCGCCTGGTCACCCTGATTGCGGATACGGACGTATCGCCATGGGCTGCCAAAGTAAGGCACATCCCAGTCAGTCAAAATTTCTTCTTCTCTATCGCATACCACCCAGTTTTGCTTGTCATTACTGACCTCCACTGCAATGACTTGATCTGCATTGTCACCGATAATGCGAAGGTCAGACCTAAAACCGTGATCCTCAATTCTACGGACTCCAAAATCAACGACGATGCAACTGTCTTTATTTAGGGTGGCAGGATTAGATTCAGATGTTTCCCCTGCTTGCAGGTTTATGTCAGAAAGCACTCCATCGGGATTGCTTACTTCTCCTGTAGCTGTAACAGCAACCCCTCCCGCTGTGTGTCGATCTCGCGAGTTAGGTTCTGCAGTCCAGGTTTTCAACAGTGAGCTTTGAAGGGATCGGACCAAATTAAACAGAACCAAGAGAACAAGTATAAGCGTCATAGACACTAGTAGTATTCCCAATATTTCCCTGTAGCCACCGAGATCCAGCGATTGAGAAATGAGAGGCGGAGCAAGGCTCACAACTGTATTGAGAATAGCGAGTACGGTCAGCGCGAATACGCTCCAATAACCGGCTACTGGCAGGTCGTGGCGAGCAAGTTCCATGATGAGGTATATATAGACGATGAGTAAGTTACCTGCCCCGGTGAGGTACCAAACTCCTGGCCCCTGCGCCCCTACCATTGGTCCTATAATTTGGAATATAACTGCAACCGCCAAGAAAAATGTAAGAATCCAAAGGACGGGCTCTGAGTTCCACATGATTTGGGTATTTCGATGTTTTGAACCTACCAGTCCATTGAAGTAGGCGAGCATACTGAGATACAGCCCTCCAGTGGAGAGTAGCGTGAGTACGAATAGATCAGCGGAACTAATCATGAGCTATACCTCTGTATGGCTATCTGGAAACTAAGGGATAGACGCCAGCATACACCATTGTGGAATAGGTAGAACAGACCACGATTAGACAGGCTCGAGGATGTAGAATCAACGCGGTCTGTAGCTATAAATCATTCACGGTAAATCAATAGCTGAACATTCCTGGGTTTTAACCCTCGATTTTCGAATTGCCCATGTTAAGCTTATGCAAATCGTGGTTTGACCGCGAACTTCTTAACTACTAATAAGCCAAAACTATTTACTTATGCCTGTTTCTCTACAAGATCAACTCAAAAAATCTGGCTTGATAGACGACAAGAAAGCCAAGCAACTCAAGCGTGCCAAACACAAACAAGAGAAGCATGCCCGTAAGAGCAAGAATCCAGCAGTGGATCAGCATAAGCTAGAGCTGGATCGAGAAAAGTCCGAGAAGATAGCCAAAGACCGACAGCTGAATCTGGAGAAGAATAAGCAAGCCGAAAAAAATGCATTAGCAGCTCAGATAAAACAGCTTATTGAGATGAACATCGTCGCCAAAGATGGTGATCAGAAATTCAGCTTTACCGATGCGAATGTAATTAAACATATATACGTCAGTCAAACCCAGGTTGATCAACTCAGCCGCGGCACTCTTGCTGTAGTTAAACAAAAAGTTACGCAGAAGCAAGGACAGGAAAATAGTTACGTATTAGTTCCCATGGGTGTGGCAAAAAAAATTGAACAGCGTGACGCCAAAGTAGTAGTCTCTAAGGCACAAGAAAATGCTGTTAGTGAAGATGATGATCCCTATGCTGATTTTCAAATCCCGGATGATTTAACTTGGTAAACTCTAGGTGGGCACGGATTCCTAATGGCAATCCTGGAGCAGTAACTCTACCAACAGCCGCTAACGAAAAACCAATTAGGTCGCCCACTTCAAGCGCGCCTACCCAATGAGGGAGAAACCAATATCAATATTCAACAAGCCCTCAGCACTGCCGAACAACACCTCAACGCAGGTCGCCTCCCCGATGCCGCTAACGTCTATCAACAGGTATTGCGTTCCGACCCTAAACAACCCGTCGCTTTGCATATGTTAGGCATAGTCAGCTTCCAAATGGGCAAAGCTGATGCTGCCATTGACCTGGTAAGAAAAGCCGTTGCCAGCGCACCTACTTATTTCGATGCACACTGCAATCTTGGCAACATCTTCAATGAGTTGGGCAGGCTGGACGATGCAATTGCCAGTTATCGCAAGGCTGTGGAGGTTAAACCTGACTTCCTTATGGCCCATAGCAACCTTGGCGTCGCTTTGTTAAGAACAGGTAAAGCGGATGAAGCTATCACTAGCTTTCGCAAAGCTCTAGCTATCCAGCCAGATTTCCTCGATGCGCAATACAACTTGGGCACCGTTCTCAGTGATCAGGGCAAACACGATGAGGCCGCTGCTTGCTTTCGTAAGGTGCTGGCCATTAGCCCTAAGTCCTCCGACGTACATTGCAACCTCGGAGTTGTGCTCAAGAAAATGGGGAAATTTAGTGAAGCCGCCGACAGTTTTTACAAAGCCCTGTCGATCAATCCTGGTGTAGCCGAAGTACATAACAACCTCGGTATGGTTCTGGCTAAACTGAACAGGTTCGATGAAGCGATTGCCAGCTATAACAAAGCTCTGTCCATCAATCCTAAACTCGCCGATGCTCATTTTAACCTTGGCAACACTATGCGCGGACTGGGAAAATTGGAAAAGGCCGCAGCCAGCTTTCGTCAGGCCCTGGCCATAAAACCCGAACTAAGCGAAGCTACCGGAACTCTAGGCTCAGTCTTGTTATCCATGGGAGACTCTCAGGAAGGGCTTGCGATGGAGAAAAAAGGCTTTGGTGTAATAGAGTTTAGTACTAATAGAGGCGTCTCTATTAACCAGGGCAGTTCGCAATAAAATACATTGAACTACCCCTTTTATTCATAACGCATACTGTCAATCGGGTTTGCCAGTGCAACTCTAATAGCATGCCCGCTTACTGTAAGCAGCGTCGCGCCTAATAGAAATATCGCCGCCAGTGCGAAGCTGATGGCACTGAGACCATCGTGGTAGGCAAATGTATCCAGCCAACGACTGAGCAGGTAATACACCACAGGCCATGCAATCACATTAGCCAGCACCACCAACTTTACATACTCCAGAGATAGTAGAGCCAGTATCTGGCGCACCGTCGCACCCAGCACCTTTCGAATGCCAATCTCTTTGGATCTTTGTTCGGTAGACAATGCGGAAAGGCCATATAGCCCCAAGCACGCAATAAGCATAGCGATACCCGCAGCAATACTAAAAAGTGTCGTCGTTAATTCATCGTTACGATAGAAATTGTCTATTTGTTCGTCCAGAAAATGATATTCAAACGGCGTGTCTGCATCATATCTGGCTTGCGCGTCTTGCAGATGTCGCAGTGTCTCCGCAACCTCCACCGTGCTGATTTTTGCGGAAAAATAATCGATGTTCTGAATCGGCGCCTGGAAATTGCCCAGAATGAGCGGTCCTATTTCCTCATGTAGTGAACGAAAGTGGAAGTCTGCCACCACGCCTACTATTGTCACTCTTAAGTCTTCTATGTCTTCACTGGAAAAAACCATAGCCTGACCAATTGCTTCAGCTGAATCCCAATCCATTAGCTCGAGCAAGCGTTGATTGACGATGACATCATTCGCCTCTGACTCGGCCCCAAGAAAGTTTCTACCTGTTTGTAATTCCAGACCAAAGGTTTGAAGAAAATCCTCATCAATTCCAATGAACGTTGAGCGTTGAGCCAGAGCGATATCCTGCCCTGGAACTCGCATATTCAGCTCCACCAAGTCCTTCCATTCGCCCGGCACCCTCGAACTAACCGAAACTGAACTCACATTCGGGTGAGCGAGGAACTCGTTTTTTATTGCCTGGTAACCATTTCTGGAATTACCACTGTTAATATCCACGACCACAACACTTTCACGGTCAAAACCCAGTGGTTTGCTGCTGATGTAATCCATCTGCTTAATCGCTGTTAGGGTTGCAATCAACAAGGCAACCGACAAACAGAATTGAGTAGTAACAAGGCTCTTGCGCAACAACACTGAAGTTCTGCTTGCCTGCTGCTTACCCTTTAGACCGTTCAGTGTGTTTACACTGGCAAGAAAAAGCGCGGGATAGGTACCAGCACCAATGCCCACAAACAATCCTATGGCAATTATTGGGAAGGCAATCATAGGCTGGAAAATATTTTCGAATGTTAATTCCTTGCCCGTAAAGCCATTGAATATTGGCAACAATAGTTGAGTGGCTGCCAGCGCAAGTACAAACGCAAACAAGGTTAGCAACACCGATTCGCTTAAAAATTGAAACACTAATTGCCTACGCTCGGCTCCAACGACTTTTCTCATGGCTATCTCGCCGGAGCGATTGGCCGACCTGGCTGTAGCAAGATTGATATAGTTAATACACGCAATAAAGAGAATGAAGAAAGCTATTCCGGCGAGCGTATAGATAGTGCTGAGGGAGCCCATGTTCGGGCTCACGCTGTTTTCGATATCCGCTGAACCAAAGTGAATTTCTTCAAGAATTTGAAGTCGCAAGCTAAGCATTTCTTGGAGCTCTTCTGGCGCTCGGCTTTGAATAAATTCGGGTAGTTTGTCTCGCAATAGCTCAATTGATTCACTGTTGCTGAGCAATACGTAAGAATTTGTTTGAAAGTTATCCCAATCAGACAGGTTCCCACGCATTTCCGAAGGCGTGGCAAACAACATGGTAAATTGTAGATGAGAATTTTTAGGAATATCAGCTAACACACCAGTTACTAAAAATTCGCCTCGGTTACTCTGCAGAAGCTTACCCATTGGGTCAGCAGTTCCAAAATACTTGCCTGCGGTTTCTTGGGTTAAGACAACTGAGCCAGGGTTGAGCAATGACGTCTCTCTGTCTCCGGAAACAAATTCAAAATCGAACAAGTCGAAAAGGCTGTTGTCTGCGAATACAAAATTTTCATAGTAGGCATTGTTCTGGTACGCAATATCGGCTCGGCCGGCGCTGGCGATCTGGGTATAGGCCTCTACCTCGGGATAGTCACGAGACAAGGTGGGAGCCATCGCTGGTGGTGTGACGTCCAACTGCCTCACTGCCTGACCAGGAAATTCTATCGCCGAAACCAGGCGGTAAATTCTATCGGATTTCGTGTTAAATCGATCAAAGGTAAACTCATCCACCACGAAAATCGTCAACAACAAGGCTGCTGTCAGGCCCAGAGCTAATCCGAGAATATTGATAGCAGAGTAAATCTTGTACTTGGCGAGATTCCTGACTGCGACCTTCAAGTAGTTGTAGTACATGCGCGTTCCTGAGTTTTTTGGCACGAATGGGTAATTAATACTGTAAACAGCTCGTTCTCAAGCTGTAGTCCTGGTATTGGTCCTGATATTAATAATTCCGATGTTGGTCACTCTGAGTCTTAGACGAATTAATCGGAAAGAAGTTACAAAGAAAAGTTCAAAATGAGCGCTGGAGAACCAGGCACATCAAGGCCTATCCCAAACTGAGCGTGGATCTTCTTTTTACAATCCGCTTGATGTAGAGCAAGACCTCGGGCACTGAAGTCCCTTACAGTCATGTTTTCCTCAGCTACCGAGTCACCAGACTATGTTTGCTCAGAATTACAAGAAGATGGCTGGCACGTCGGCAGTATTTCTCTCCTCTGAATATGATGGCGCTTCCCCTGTAGAGC
>Ga0209360_1000850_pt1 | contig 22540 bp, 28 predicted proteins | sample SaaInlV_130m_DNA_3_FD_184651 | JGI IMG/M metagenome (GOLD analysis project Ga0209360, IMG submission 184651) | Marine microbial communities from expanding oxygen minimum zones in the Saanich Inlet - SI037_S3LV_130m_DNA (SPAdes) (version 2) | ecosystem: Environmental > Aquatic > Marine >... | reverse complement strand
TTTTTAATAAATGGGGCTGACAGTCCAACGCATGGACTGCCAGCTTGTTCCCCGAACGGTTTGAATTCGATGTCAATTCAAAATCAATGTCAATATGATTTAAACCTTTGAAATTATTTTAAATCTAATTTCTTAGGCTTAATTTTCCTTATACTACCAATCAAAATTCCAATGGTAATCCCTAACTGATAAAGAAAATACAACAGTACCTCAAATGCACTAGGGGTAAGATCAGTGAATCTGCTTATGGCAGTAAATATCAACAACATTGCACTAGAAAAGAAAACAAATGATTTTACAATTCCATTTAGATTTGTGAATTTCAAAAGAACAAAGGTCATCACAGTTACTGAAATTGCAAGGACCGTTAGAAATCCCGTATTCATTCCAAAAATTAAAAATAATACCGAAACAGCTTCGCCAGTACTACTTGCAGATAAATTAGAAAGATCAATTTTTTCAGGAGAAGCAAAACGTGGGACGCTCAAAAGAGCATTAATCAAAAATATAATAAATAAAGAAATAGATACTGTTTTCACATGATTTTGTAACCGTGGAAATCTAACAAGAATCGCTCTTCCCAAAATGATCCCTTGAAATAATCCAATACCAAAAGCGCTCAAAACAGCAATTATTGAAAAAATGGGATCTTGAAATACATCTACTAAAAATGGAATTATGGCCAATGCTGAATAAATATTTGCCAAATGGGAATATTAGTACTCGGTTACAGAGTTTTACAAAAAAACAGTAAGGAAAAAAGAGTAAATTTAATATTTTGATTTTTACGGGTACACCTATGCGAAACAGTTTACTGATGTTAACATTAATTGTAATATCTATAATTTCAGTAAATAATGCATATTCACAAGAAATAGGTCTTGCAACTTTTCAAGAAATTGCACAAATCATTGTAGACAAGAGTATATCCCATAATGTCACAACTGCAATCACATTACAAAGTACAAGCATTCAAGAGATAAGAATTCCAACAGAATTGGAACAAAAAATTAGAGACGATAGTAGAATTGAAGCAATTGTTTTGACTAATCAAGAGCAATGTGTTCTAGGAGTAGTTGATCAATCATGTATCATGATAAACATAGAAAGAAATCCAGAGACTAGAGGAATTTTTGCAATTCAAGATGAAACCAAAGAAATTGCAGAATTATACATTGATGAAATAAATCAAGCATTTGATACAGATGCCAAATTCCATTCAGTTTTTGTGCATACTAATGATGAATCAAACATAGCATTTGATACATCAGGAGCAATATCAGGAAAAGGTTCGATATCAGCAGTATACACCATGTCAATGGAAGATACAAATTCCATGTATGAAAAAATGTCAGCCATACTAATTCCAAAAATAATTAGAGATGGTGGAGGATTTTATAACATTGCAAAGAACATGTCATTTGAAGAAAATTCAAAGATGACATTTTCATTAATTCCATTAGATACTAGTTCTCTTTTACAGTTAAAAATATCAGTAGATTATCCAAATAAGGCACAAGATATTATTCAAATAAGTCCATTAGAATTTCTAAAAGTAGAGAACATTAAAAGATCAGATTACTTTTCAACAGGATTTTATCCACTAAATTCTATTATTCAAGTACTGATTTTATCACCAGAAAATACAATGGTGTCAAATATCAAAGGAAACATTGTTCCAACACAAATCATAGATAATGAAAAAATTCCAACAGACATAACAAAGGAAGGATGGATTTTTGATCCACAAGAAGGTCAAATGATTCAAGGGAAATATATTTTCGGGGAAGAAACATCAGTGAATAAAGAAAAATTAAAATTTTCAATTGGAGATGATGCAGTGAATCAAAATAAGAAAATCGAATTAGATGAATCAATTATAGTTGTAATAATAATTTCTATAGTAGCTATTGGCGCAGCGTTGTTTTATCTTAAAGGATACAAAAAGTAATTACAATAAAAGAACTGCAGCTGCAAATACAGTAGTCCATTTTCCATCCTTGTCACCTTTTGTTGATTGCGTCATGTGTTGAGTTTTGTAAATTTCACCAGAAATTGACCATTGTTGTCTTTTTTCATCCCAGTCTTTATCAACATCAAATGAAATTCCCAATGAAGATGCAAGCATTTGAGCTGCAATATCTTCAGCATAATCACCAGCTTGAGTTTCATTTTGTCCAAAAGATTCGTATTCAGAAAGATACCCATATCTAGTATCATCTTTTGGTTGTGCAATACCCACAGATGCAGCACACATTCTATGAGGTTCGTTAGTTTGATTTTTGGAATAAATAGTAAAGAGAATCTGTCCTGGAGAGATTTGTTTTAATCCATCTTTTCTAGAAATTAACTTTGCTTTAGGTGGAAAGATACTTGAAATTAATACAAGGTTAGTTCCTGCAATTCCGGCATCTCTAAGAGCATATTCAAAACTAGTTAATCTATCTTCATGAACTCCCTTACCCTTTGTAAGAAATAATTTTTTAGCAACTAAATCTAGCATTTCTAAATTCTTGAATTATGATTATTATTTATATTTTAGTTGGGAAATGAACATCAAAAATCATCGGGGGTAAAAATTAGACTAGTTTGTAGTGTTTGTCAAAGTATGATATTCAATCAAATTTCTTTTTCTTTTTTCTCTTATCAGGGTCTTTTTTAATTTGAGTCAAAAAGAGAAATGCAAAAAATGCACCCAACCCAATATTGATCACACCCATAAAAGTAATCATCATCTTAAACGAAGCAGGGGTAAAACCAGATAATCCAATAACAATACCAAGTGTTCCAGTTGCAAAAAACATAATCATTAAAACTTTAACTCGAATTGGTTCGATGTACCTCATAAGAGATATCAAAAAATGGCATTATTATAGATTGACTGATAATTAGAATATTTTTAGCGAAGATCTCACAAATCAACTCTCAAGTAACATTTTAAACCTGAAAAAGTTCATTTCATTTTGTGCCAATGTAGCTCAGCCTGGTTAGAGCAACTGATTTGTAATCAGTAGGTCGTGGGTTCGGATCCCGTCATTGGCTTTTTAAATTTCTCAAAAAATAAATATATTTTAGAATTTGGCAATACGATTAAGTATACTAAATTTTAGAGTAGTTTGAAATGAGTTCAGAAGAAATAGAGGCAAGTGAAATAGAGGCAAGTGAAATAGAGGCAAGTGAAATAGAGGCAAGTGAAATAGAGGCAAGTGAAATCGATAATCAGAAAATTTCAATAAAAAAATCAACATTTAACGGATTAATTGTGGCATTAATAGGAATTGCAATAATTGCGACATTTTTTGCAGGAGTGCATGTATCAAATTTTGATTCAAATCAAGTTTCTGAAGAAGAATTACAAGAGGCAATATCCAAACTAGAACTAAAGTTATTACAGAATCAGCTACCTACAGGACAACCAACACCTATTGTAAAAATTTCAGCAGATAATGATCCAATAATAGGGGATCCTAATGCACCAATTAGTATAATTGAATTTTCAGATTTTCAATGTCCATTTTGTGCAAGATTCCACATTCAAACACTTCCATCAATTCTTGAAGAATATGTAGATCAAGGGAAAGTCAAATTAATTTTTAGGGATTTCCCAATTCAAAATATCCATCCAAATGCACTACCAGCATCAGTTGCTGCAGAATGTGCAAATGAACAAGGTAAATTCAAAGAGATGCATGATGAGTTATTTGAAAACCAAAAAGAATGGAGTGGTGTAGAGACTGCAAATGCAGTATCATTGTTTAGTCAATATGCTTTAGAAATGGGATTAGAACAAGAAGTCTTTGATTCATGTCTTACTAATGGGAAATACATTGAAGAGATTAGAAATGATCTAAATGATGGGAGAACATATGGGGTGTCAGGTACACCTGGATTTTTTATAGGAAATGATCAAATTGGATATGTAGAACTCAAAGGTGCACAACCGTTTGAAAGTTTCAAGAAAGTTATTGATGCTCAGCTAAATACATAAAAAATAACAAGCGTTTATTAGACCTTTTCAGGTACTCCGGATATCGGAATAATGACGAGCAAGCAATGAAGCTTTTCGTCATTGCTTAAGAGAAGAAAACAAAATGACAAAATTTAAAGATTTAGGATTAAAAGAGGACGTCCTCAAAGGAATCACTGATCAAGGGTTTGAAGAAGCATTTCCAATCCAAGAAGCAGTAATCCCAGTATTACTTACAGGAAGAGATGTAGTAGGACAAGCTCATACAGGTTCAGGTAAAACTGCAGCATTTGCATTAGCAATGTTACAAGATATTCAACCAAGACATGGAATTCAAGGACTCATCATGGCTCCAACAAGAGAACTAGCAATACAAATCTCAGGAGAAATCAAGAAATTTGCAAAGCACACAAAGATCAATGTAGCAACAGTCTATGGTGGACAAGGTATGGGAATTCAATTAGATGCACTTCACAGAGGTGTGGAGATTGTTGTAGCAACACCAGGTAGATTAATTGACCATCTCAAAAGAGGATCAATTGAACTTAGAGATATCACCCATATTGTTCTAGATGAAGCAGACACAATGCTGGATATGGGATTTGTAGATGACATATCATTTATTTTGGATTTAGCACCAGAAGATAGAACAATGTCATTGTTTTCAGCAACAATGCCAACTGAAATTTTAAGATTATCTGAAGAATATCTAAACAATCCAAAACAATTCCTATTAGATGCAGACGATCTTAGCGGAGAAGGAATTGATCAATCATTTTTAGTAATTAAAGACCGTGACAAATTCAAATATCTAATTGACTTTATCAAACCAATTAAAGGACAAAGCATCGTATTTTGTTCAACAAAGTATAGAACTAGAGATGTAGCAAAATTCCTCCATCAAGAAAAATATGATGCCGTTGCAATAGAGGGGGACATGTCACAACATAGAAGAGAACAATCTATGGGTAAATTCCGTAGTGGTAAAGCAGATATTTTGGTTGCAACAGATGTAGCATCCAGAGGTATTGATGTTCCAAGAGTCGAATTAGTAATTAATTATGATGTGCCAAATGTAGAGATGGCATATTTTCATAGAATTGGGAGAACCGCAAGAGCAGGGGCAAAAGGAAGAGCAATTACATTTGTATCATATTCATCATTAGGAGATTGGAATCTCATTAAACGTCAAATCAAAGTACCGCTAACAGATTTGAATCAAGAAATGGGAATTCAAATTTCAATTCCAGACCCACTAAAAAGACAAATGCCTTCAAGAAGATACGGGGGCCAATCAAGAGGCAACTATTCAAGAGGAGGACGTTCTGGAGGATATGGTAGATCTGGAGGCGGAGGATATGGTAGATCTGGAGGTAGAAATTCAAGAGATGATAGAAGTAGTAGAAGAAGAGATGACGATAAAGGTAGTAAAAACAGCTACGGTGGACGTAGTAGATGGTAATAGATGTTAAAACTTAAAGACAAGAACTGTTCTAAATATTATAAGATAAAGTAATGCACAAAGGATTCATTTTATTAAATTGTGACTTAGGATCTGAAGAATACATTGTAGATGAATTAAAACAGATGAAAAAAATCAGCAACGCATACCTAACTTTTGGAGCATATGATGTAATTGCAGAAATTGAAACAGAAAATCAAGATGAGTTTGAAAAAGCAATTGCAATTATCAGAAAACTCTCAAGGGTGGTTAGTACAATGACATTAAATGTGATTTCTCCCGAATAATATTGGAAAACTCAGATCAAAACTCCAATAGATATGAAACAATATCAATTGAATCAAAAATTAGAGAGGGTGTTTTTCATAAAGTTGTCAAAGATCTAGAAACCGGAAAAGCTGTTTCTTGTTCTTGTAAATGTTGGAGTAAAGGAAACAAGCCTTGTTTTGGCATGAAAACTATTGGTCTTATTTAATCACAAAGTATGCCTAGGGTTATTTCAGAAAGATATTCTTCGAATAATTGTTATATGAGAAAAGTAGGATTATTTTAAATTGCAAAAAATTGATTATGAAGCACCAGTATGGGTATTAAATTACAATAATCCAAAACCACTCCTAGATCACGCCATCCACATGTTAGAAAGACATGGAGTTAAGCGTGAAGATATGGAAATTACTGAAACACCTACAACAAAAGTAGGATCAATAGTAGTAGAGATTTGGCCATATGAACTCATAATTGGAAAAGTTAGAACAATTAGAAATGATTCATTTATCAGCGGTACTGAGCAAACTATTGAACTAAAATTAGATGACGATGGAAATTACGTAGATTATCTTTGAAGAAAAAGAAAATTCAAAACATCATAATCATAGTAATAGTGATTATTATCATTGGATCAATTATAGCATACAATTATTCATTTGAGCAAACTAAACAAAAAGGATTACAATTTGGAATAGAACTAGAAAAAATTGAAAGGGATGTAAGTGATTTGCAAATTAAATTTTATTCTGAAAAAACAAGATGGACTGAAGAAGATATTTCAAAAAAAGAATTATTGATGTATTATGAAGAACATTTAGAACAATTTGAAATGATAATTTCAGAATATGATAATTTAACGCCGCCAGAAATATTCAAAAGTTCAGTGGCGTTATTGAAATTATCAGCTGAAACTCAATTAGAAAGTGATTCACAATTCATTGAATGGATAAAAACGGGGGATGAATCAGCTAAAATTAGATCAGATACACAGATTCAAGAAGCTTACGAGTATCAAAATTTAGGACTAGCTGAATTTCAATCAGCTAAAGCAGGTGTAAAGTATTATGAAGGAGGAGGAAAATTTGAAGCTCCAAAAGGCATCTCATCACAGCAAGTCATTCAAGTCTCAGAAGAGATGAAAAATGAATGTGATAAAAAATTCAAAAATGAACTTGAAGAGTTTGATTCAGATGAAATAGAAATAGAGTGGTTTAATTGTATTAATGAAGCAGACAAGTGGAAAATAGATCATTTACCATAATTAAAAAATAATCAAACATCAGAATTAACTCAATATCAAAAGATAACAGGCACGTATTAGGGTTAAAAAAAATAAAGATGATCTAAATGGAGATTAGATCACCTTTTGGAGCATTTACCACCTTGAAGATTTTGACATCATAGTCTCCTTCAAAAAAATGGGTGATATTACCCTCATCTGTAGTTGATACCCTGAAACGGTACTCAAAGGAGCCATCACCTTTCAAGCTAACCTGTGCAACATGAATAGGAACGTCTTCAATAGGATTGAAGAATTGAATAATCACAGGATATCCTTGTGCAGGATCATGGACTTTACCTTTAACAGTACCCCAAGGTAATGTGTTGTTTTCAGGAATACTCATAGTTGTTACTGTTTTTTGAAGACTCAACTCATCATTTAGTTTCATCACAGTGGTTTGAGAAGACTCTGCAAAAGCAGACATGTCAGGTAAAGAAGTAGACATGCTCAACAGTATTCCAAGAGTGCACAGCATTGCCAAATTTTTTGGTTTATGAATTACATGTGCATTGGATACAGCAGATACATTCATGATGACACTCCACACAATGTTCTTCGAGAATATTTTTTTGATTTGTTTTGACTAGAAAACAAATCAAAGTCATGTAGAATTGGTTCAATCTCACAAAGAGATTCCAGAACATCTGTGTAGTCTACACGTTTTTTACGATTCCATTGTGAAGATGAAAATCCACCTCTGGAAAAAAATTGGGCAGGGGTGGACATCATCAGAACATCTCCTCAACATAATTTTGGCGATGCAATTGTACCGAATCACCAATCATATTGCAACATACAATCAAGGTATTTGACGAAATAGGTGGTACAGGCATTCTTAATGTCTCTCCTCAAACAAAATCCAAGAAAGGCCCATCAAATCTTCAATAGAAAAGACAGATGGTTTTGTCTGTTGCAAGGATTTTGACACTGCTTTTACAGGGGTTCTTGCAACCTGAATTTCAGAAGGCGAGTGTTGCCAATTGTGTATGATTTGCTGTTTCATGAATAAATTGAGACTGAGTTATATATAACAAGAGATACCGTATACCGGTATGCCTTTAGAAGATGACCAAGCATATGGTAATTTACAAAATTACAAATTGTATTTGCGTCCTAATGCACATGAACATTATGGGGCAGTATTTGAAAAAAAATCATCTCTAAATAAACACCAACAAAATGTTCAAAATTTGTTAAAAATAATGAGTAAAAATGAAGCAATGACAACATGGGATTTAGCAAAAATATCAATTCCAAATGACATAACTAAACTACGTGAACGTGAAAAAATTTACAGACGTTTACTAATTGGAAGAAAAGATAAAGGAAAACATTCAGGAGGAATTTTAGATTTAGGGTTAGTTGTCAAAGATGGGAAAAGTCTCAAAACAGGAATATCTGACAAATACAGATTATCATTGTATGGGATTTTGTATTGTATTGATGTTCTAAACCTAAGTGATAAAGAAATAGATAAAATTGCAAAAAAATATTCAAAGATATTACCAAAAGTTTTTGGGAAATGGGAATACATCAAATCCAAAGTAGAAAACAAAGTGTATGGCATCAGATTATTAGCAAATGGTTTACTTGCAGATAATCCTCAAATTCAAGTGGCCTCAGGAATTCCATTTTATGAATTAATGTCATATGTGCACATAAAATATCAAAGGGATTTTGAATATATTTTAGAAGAAAAATTAGCAGAGCAAATATCATATTGGTTTTATGTGAATTTATTATATTTACCAAGACAAAAAAATGAAAATTTGATAAACGGGATAGAAAGTCTCAACCCAATATTTGAAACAGATAAAGAATTAAAAAAATGGTTTATAGTTTTTTTCAAAGAAGCTGTAGAATATTTTCATGCAAGATATAACGTATTAAAAAGATCTAAAATAAATTGATTAATTTTTTGAAGCAACGATATCATTTAATTCATTTAAATCAAAAGGCTTTGTCAATAATCCAAACAGACCAGAACTTTTGGCGTGTTTGAATTCTTTATCATTTATGGCATAAGCTGATGTAAATACAACTTTAGCATCAGAGTCAAACTCTTTAATTTTAAAAAATGCATCATAACCATTCATCACAGGCATCTTCAAATCCATTAAAACGATATCTGGGCGTGATTCACGGTATTTTTGAATGGCTTCCTCCCCATTTTTAGCAGTAATTACAGCATAATTTTCATATTTTAGCATGTACTCAGTTGCCTCTAAAAATTGAACATCATCATCTACTAAGAGGATTATAGAGCTAGTCATCACTTGAATCTCCATGAGGTAATTTAATTGAAAATATTACAGGATTGGATGTTGCATAAATTTCCCCATTATGTTGTTCAACAATATTTTTACAACTAGAAAGTCCCAAACCAGTACCTTCAAGTTTAGTTGTAAATAATGTATCAAAAATATGTTTCAAATCATTAGAAGATATGTTAGGGCCAGAATTTTCAAATTCAATTGTGATATTAGAAGATGTTTCACTTGTCGTGATTGTGATAATGCCATTTTTACCCCCAATAGATTGAATCGCATTTAAGATGATGTTAATAAAAACAATGAGTATTTTTTCATGATCAAATTTGATAATGATATCATTTTTTGGAATGTTAATTGAAATATTTTGTGGAATATCCAATGTATCTATGGCCTCTTGAAGAGTTTGATTAATAGAATGTGATTTTAAAATCATAGGAGTTGTTCGAACATAGTTTAAAACTTCTTCAACTTGATGAGATATTCGACGAACAGAAATATTTATGCGTTTTAATTCTCTTGATATAATTTCATTATCATCTTTATTTTCTTTATCAATAATGACACCAGAATTTTTTATTGCCCCTAAAGGATTTCGTATATCATGTGCAATATTAGATGACAGTTGTCCAATTACTGCTAACTTTTCTTTTTTGAAATTTTGTGAACGCTTTGCTAAAAATATTAACAGAACAGATGTTACAAGTAACAATAAAAATATGGTTTGAATTTTTGTAAAAAAGATTGTTTCATCAACTTCTTTGTTTATTGAATGGGTAGGAGTAACTACTGCAAATACAAATTCATTTTTACCATTAACTGTGACTGAAATTCCAGAATTTATCCTCTCACCAATATCATCATCCATTGTAAAAATAATAGTTGATAAATCACCTTGAAGAATATCAGAGATATGAGAGTTTAGTAGAGAATTTTGTTCAATGTCAGTTTGAATTTCATTTCCAAAAAAATCTTTTCCAACATTTTCCATGTTAGGGTGAATAAGTAAAATATGGTTTTCATCCATCACCATCAAAAATCGAGATTCAACATCATAGATGTTACCATGTCTCTCAAAAAATTCACTTGATGCAAATGTTATCAACAGTAATCCGACAGAAGATTTTGTTTGTTCATCTATAATTGGGAAAGTGACTGCAATTTCGGGTTCATCATAGAGAAGTGTGTTAATTGATAATATTTGAGGCCCCAACACTGCAATATTTTCTTCAGAACCCATCAATTCAGACAAGCCCTTAACAGTAGATCCAACAAGAGAATTATGACTTTGGCTCACTTGAGATAAAACTTTGAAATTCTCATCAATGGCAAGAATTTGGGATGTAGGGGAAATTGAATTTATGCGATTAAATGTTTGTGCCATTAGTTGACTTGATTCCACAGTTCCAAGATCGTTTTGGAGTTCAATGGATTTGGATAAAATATCTAATTCAAATATGATTAATTCTAATTCTGAACTAATATTTTTAGAAATAGATGTTGTGATGATTTCTTGAATTTCAACTTGATTTTCAAGAATGGAAGTCTTGATATTTTCTTCCCCAATACTGTAAATTTTAATTGTGATACCCACTACAGCGATAATTATTACAAATGTGATTACATACCACAAGTATTTTTTGTTGTTTGTAGTTAATACCAAATCTATTTTCACCTAATCAATTTCCCATATTGTTATAATATTTGAATTTATTTTTGACGTGTTTTTACGCACAATAATCTAAAAATGGAACCAAAATAAAGGAATTAAAATTAAAGTAAATCAGATTTTTGTAATAAATCCATAGTTGTAGAAATTTCTTTTAGTAATTCTTCTTTTTTAAGAGGAGTAGGTTTAGAAAAAATTATTGGAAATGTTATGGTAAGCATATCTTGATCAGTATGGGAAATCCTAATGGAATGTGCAGGATAATTAATTTCAGACAAAAAACTTTTCCATTTTTTTAAATGTTCAGAAACTCTAGTTACATTTTGTTCCACATTTAAGAGACTTGTATTCAAATCAGTGTCAAATAAACGAAATTTCACCATGGGGATCATCATCATTCCACCTAAAACAGGATCGTGGTTTTTTTGCATAGACAAAACAATTTCTTCTGAATTTTTTTTGGAAAAAACATCACCATAATCAGGATCAAAATATCCAGCTACCAGTTTTTTAGAATCATATATTCGAAAAAAATCCTCATCAGATTCTAATTTCCACAACATTTAGAAAATAATTCATGAATAAATAAACGATTAATCATCAAAGACAATTAAATAAACTAGGAAACAAAGAAAAATCATGGTAATTTCTAAAGAAAATAAAGATTTCATAGATAGTTTAATTGATTATTACATTAGCGAATCAGAATCATACAGACAAATTGCAGAGAATTTCGTACCAGAAGTAGAATCAGTTCCAGATACAGCCTTTGGGATAATCACAGGATGCGTATATTCAGGATTTTTACAAGCATATCAAAATCAACAACAAACACCAGGATTAGATGACATGAGGGAGTTCAATCAAATAATAAAAGAACGTGCACCGCTTATTAAAAAATCAATTTTAGAACCCAAGGTTTTAGAAATCGAAGAGAATTCAAAAGAAGAAATCAAGGAAGAAACCATCTCAAAAGAAGAGACGAAGAAAGATACCGAAGATTAGAGAACAAATAATTCTAAAATACCTAAAAATACACCAAAACTAGCCTCAACATGACAATATCAGACATGAATGCCAGGAAAATTTTTACAATAAACAAACCAAGTTTTGAAACAGCGGATCAGCATTGAAATAAAATTATTTTAAAACAATACAGTTAATTTTAATCAAAAATTAAAGAAATTATGAAAATAGACGGCAGTAAGATAATTTTCTATTTAGGTGTAACATCAGCAGTAGTAACTGCATCAGTAGTACTGTATTTTTCAATACGTTAAAGATAAATCATCAAAGAAACACATCAAAACATTGTCAGCAACTAACGAATTTAAAATCACGCAAATAGTAGATAATGGTCAAATGATTCAATTAACATTAATTGAAAATGTGTCAACTGAACCAATTTCACAGCAGCAAATGATAATAGATAATGTTTCAAAAACACTAGATGCAGAAACTAAAGAACAAATAATGCCATTATTAGATGCAATTTTACAAGCACAACCAAAAGTAAATATCAAATCATATCAACAAACACAAATGACAATGACTATGCCAAGATCAAGATACGATAACATGGGAAGACCTCAAGTAGGAAATATCATTGCAGTAGATTTGAAAAAGATCTAAAGTGCAGAGTTTATTTCATCAATTTCATGCAAAGGTAATGAACACGTAGAATTTTTACAAACAAAAACCGAAGTTTTAGATTCAAACAATTTTCCAGTAAAGTAAGAATATTCAGATAGTTGTTCTAACTGTTCAGAAGTTTGAACAGTAATTCTAAAAGAATTAGGTAAATAATCTAAAAGTAAATGTTGGCAAACATTAGAATTTTCAGTGTTAAGTATAGTAATCTCAATTGGTTTTTCTAAATAGATTGCAAGCGTATTGAGCAGGTAGCCAAACCCAAATGGATTTTCAGCAGCCATTTGTGCCTGAGATTCTAAAATTTTAGTGGTAATTTCAAGGAATTTTTGTTCTTGGGATAAATGGTATAATCTTAGCATCGCAAAACAAGCAACAGAATTTCCAGATGGTAATGATAAATCATAATTGCTCTTGGGTCTAATGATTAGTTTTTCATGATCATCTGATGTCATAAAGAAACTGTTATTTTTTGAATCCCAGAAATGATCAATTAAATGACTGCCCAGTTCCAAAGCCAGTTTAAGATACTTTACATCAGGTTCGATTTCAAATACATCTAACAACGAATTTACAAAATACGAATAATCTTCAAGATATCCATCAATTTTTGCAATTTTATTTTTATAAGTTCGTAATAATTTTCCATCTTCAAAAAGATTATTTTCAATAAAAGAAATACAGTTTTTTGCAGCATCAAGATATTTTGGATCGTTTGTTACACGGAATCCTTTTGCAAATGCTGTAATCATCAAAGCATTCCATGAAACTAGTATCTTATCATCAAGTCCAGGGGCAATTCTAGTTGAACGAACTTTTAATAATTTTTCAGATCCAGATTTTAAAATATCTCTAACTTTATCTTCGGTAATTCCAAAATTAAATGCAACATTTGAGAGGTTCAAATTATTACACAAAATAGTGTTGCCTTCCCAATTTCCACCATCAGTTACATCATAAAATAAACAAAAGACATCAGCATCATCACCAAGAATTTCTTTGATTTCACTTTTTTTCCAAACATAAAATTTTCCTTCAACACCTTCAGAATCTGCATCATATGCAGAATAAAATCCGCCTTCAGGAGAAGTCATTTCACGCAATACAAAGTCAAGTGTTTTTTCCACCACATCAAGATAGAAAGGATCTTTTGTAATTTGATATGCTTCGGCGTAATTCACAGGGATCAAGGCATTATCATAAAGCATCTTTTCAAAATGAGGTACCAGCCATTTTGCATCAGTAGAGTATCGATGAAATCCACCTCCTATTTGATCAAAAATTCCTCCATTAGCCATTTTTTTGAGGGTTTTGAGCCCAAATTCAGTAAACTTTGAGTGTCCTGAAAGTTTTGCATAATGAAATAGAAATGAAATATTTGCAGCGTTTGGGAATTTTGGTGCAGAGCCAAATCCACCATATGCAGAATCTCCTAATTGAAACAGATTCAAAGCTGCCTCATCAAGTATTATTCGTTCTAATTTTGATGGAACAGTAACTGTTTCAGTTTTTTGTAAAGTGTTCAAAAATTTTTCTGCAGATTTTTCAATGTCTTTTGGTTTTTCTATCCAAGCTTGTGATAATTGTCTACAGATACTTCCAAATCCAGGACGTCCGTAAGAATCCAATACTGGAAAATATGTTCCAACATAGAATGGTTTTTGATCAGGTGTAAGGAAAATACTCAAAGGCCAACCTCCCTGACCTGTTGCTATCTGACAAACTTTTTGGTAGATATCATCAATGTCAGGTCTTTCTTCTCGATCAACTTTGATATTTACAAAATTCTCATTCATAAATTCTGCAACATCATCATTTTCAAAAGACTCATGAGCCATCACATGGCACCAATGACATGCACTATATCCAATACTTAGAAAAATAGGTTTGTTTTCATCTTTAGCTTTTTTTAATGCAACGTCAGTCCATCCATACCAATCAACAGGATTGTTTACATGTTGAAGTAAGTAAGGACTCGTTTCAGAAGCAAGATGATTTTTGACCATAGTTAATGAGATTTCTTATAATATTTGTACCTAGATTAACCCCAAATTCCTCTACCTTCAGTTAATTCATAAATTCTAACATTGATTTTTTTCAATAATTTTTCTTTTGATTTGTGAGCTTTTTTATCATGAGAATAATCTTTTTTTTGAAGTAAAGTGTCTAATCGACTTAGTTGATCTAGTGTGAGGTTTTTGAATTCATTTTTAGAGCTTGTCACTAATCGTAATAGATTTACTCTTTCTTTATCCTCAGCAGTAATTTCAGTCATAACATAATTCAGAATTGGTCCTTTATTTTTCTTAATGAGTGACTTTCATATTTTTTAATCTAAAGGTTAGACAGGAAACCAAATTTAGTCGTATTTCCAGATTTAAAATACACATAGATAGGAATGAAACAAGGTTTCAAGAACTATAACACCACACTATCATCAGAAATCATGGATTTTACAAATGTGAGTATAGGGATTTTGCTTGTTATAATGGGAATGATCATAATCTTCATTGGGAATTACTATAGTAAAATGATTGGAATTTTACATGTACTGATTTACTTCATGGCATCATTTGTGATTCTTGGAGGAGTGATTTTCATATTTTTTTATGACAAACCTGCATTGATTTAGTCTATCTTGAGAGAAACTTGTCTTGACTTGCTGCATGCGCTTTCATACCGTGTTCCATAAACTTTGATTCCATTTTTGTTGTAAAATCACATAACTTGCATTCAAAAATTGTTTCGTTAACCAGAGTTTTAGCTTTTAATGCAGCACGTGCCACAATCATAGTCAGAATTACTGCAAATATTGTTACAATTATTGCATAAATCAACATAGGACCAACTGCATCAGCTTTGCCAAAGACTTCTTTGAATACTGCTTTGATTGCATCGTTCCATGCTAATGCTGCCACCAAACCAAAAGCTGCAGTTACTAGTGCTGCAATTTTATCCATTACTTCTTGTTTTAAGGTAGATTTTTCATCATCGGCCATAATTATCATTTTTTGTAAAAATCAGTATTATAAAAGATATTCAGTTCTAATATCATCTAATTTGAAAAACATGAAATAATGAAAAATTTGAATGAGAGAATCTTAAAATTCGGCTGTTAATGATTTCAAACATGGAGAAAATGCGTGCCATGGTACTCTCACAATGTGCAAAAATTGAAACAAATCCATTAAAATTAACCCAAATTGATAGACATGAAATAAAGCGTCCAAATGAGATTTTACTAAAAATTGAAGCCTGTGGAGTGTGTCATTCACAGCTTCATGGAATTGAAGGGGATTGGCAAGATATTGGGATTCCACCATCACTGCCAACAGTTCCAGGACATGAAGTGGTTGGTAAAATAGTAGAAATTGGAGAAAATGTTACAAAATTCAAAGTTGGCGATAGAGCAGGAATCACTCCACTGCTAGAAGCATGTCAGAGTTGTCAATATTGTAAAGAAGGAAAAGAATACCTTTGTGAATCATCAATAATTTTAGGAGAATCACTCAAAGGAGGATATACAGAATACGTTACAGTTACAGAAAATTTTGCAACAAAGGTTCCAGAAAGTATGAAATCAGAATATGCAGCCCCATTGTTTTGTGCAGGAATTACAGCATACAAGGCAGTAAAAGCTGCAGAGCCCAAAGTAAATAAAAAAATTGGGATTTTTGGAATTGGAGGAGTAGGACACATGGCAGTACAGTTTGCCAAAGTTGAAAATTGTGACGTCATTGCATTTTCAAGAACACAAAATCACCTAGATGTTGCAAAAAGATTAGGAGCAATAGATGCAATGGTATTTTTAGAAAACCAAGAAGAATTTCTATCCAAATTAAAAGAAAAGCATGGAACATTAGATGCTGCAATTGTTTTTGCACCAGCAGATATTGTAACTGATACTGCAATAAAATCAGTGAAAAAAGGAGGATTGATTGTGATTGCAACAGTTGGTGAAAATCCAGCATTTATGGCATTTGAGGAAAAAACAATCAGAGGCACATTAATTGGATCAACTGCAGATATGGAACAAGTAATAAAAATTTGTGATGAAAATAATTTAGAAGTCATTACTGAGACATTCACATTAGAGAATGCAAATGAGGCACTCAAAAAATTAAAAGCTTCAGAGATTGAAGCGAGAGGAGTTTTAATTCCTTGATGTATAGAGTAATGCCATGAATTGTAAGAGATGTCATCACACAGATGAAATTCACATCTTAAATGAGAAAAGTAGTTCAATTATCAAGGCTGGAAAATGCCAAATTCCAAATTGTACATGTCAGCAATATGTAGACCCCATCCAAGTAATTGATGAAGACTTGCTGTAACGATTCATATATCAAAATCTTTTCAGACAATCATGGATAAGCACAAACCATCAGATGAAATGATAAAAGACTTGGATAACATATTATCAAAAATTAATGCAATGGAAATTGTAGCATCAGATGATTATCAAAAAAATTCAATCAAAGTTATGAGAGCCCTAGTTGAGGGACAGATTCACTCAATCAATGAATTTGGACATTTGAAAAAAGCAATGGATTTGTTAATGTTACAAATTTTTGAGGTTCAAAACAAATCTAAGAGTTAAGTTTCGTATCACTAATCCCACAACCAGTACAACGATAGAGGGTAGATTTTTCAAGTAGTTTTTCAGATTTCATCTCACTGCCACAACAAGGACAAGAGAATTTTTCAGTAGAATCAGTTTTTCGTACAGCATAATCAGGAGTTGTTTTTACAACATCATCAGAATTACATATTGGATTGTAGCGAGATATTATTTTATTGAGAATATTTTTTCTCATTTCAGGACTAGCCTCAAACAATGGGAGTATTGCAAGATGTAGTGATTTTTCTGAAATTGCCTCTTTTACCCAGCATTTGAAATTAGGGTTGGTAGTAAAAAAAGAAGCATCATCAGTCTTTTCACAATCACCAACATAGAGTATCTCAAATTTATCTTGATCTCTAGACATTATCAAATACACTAATTTTTCCATAGGTGGACCCCATTCATCAAGTGGGACAGGTCCAAGGAACTCATATTGTAAAATTTGAATGCTCAATGAAGGAATTTAGAAGAACTTTCTTTTCTTTCTTCCTAAAATTACCAATATGATAACAATTTGATCGCAAAATACAGACTTGAAAAGATTAAATTCTAGAGTCTCAAATTTTCCGTAAATGAAAGAGCCTCACAATTATGCAAAAGTTGGATATTCAATGATCATGGTATCAGCTAGCCTTGCAGTAATAGGTCTATTAGCACTATTTCTAGCAGATGATGTTCTATTTTCAGACAATATGCAAAGAGACAACACAGCACACTTCAATGAATGTAAAGAAAATGATTTTCTAACTGAAGGTTGTGAGAAATACTGGGACAGAATCAATAATAAAATTTCAGGAATCTATGTAGATTTACCAGAGTAATCTAATACCCATTACTAAAATCTTCTAGCATGTTTTGATTTTTTGTTAATCTATTCATGGCAAAAAATGCACCCCCAACAATACCTGCTTGATAAAAGGTATACAAGAAAACGCCAGATGATGTAGGATCAGATTTTGTAAAACTCAATACAAGCATAGTAAAAAATACAAACGTCCCAACAAAAGTTACCATTCTATTAAGAAAACCAGAATTCATTCCAACTATTCGCTTAGTTGCTGCTGCCATCAATGTAATACTAGTAAGAATAAGAAATGTTGCACCGCCATTTGCAGTTACAAAAGAATTCAACCATGGCAATAACCCATCTTCTAAAAGATTCACATCAGGCATTATACTGCCACCATTAATTGCAAAATTTACAGAACTAAACATACCACCCATCACAAAAAAGAACAAGAATATCTTGGCAATTGATCGTTTTACAGGACTACGAATTTCTGAAGGTTTCACTGCCCTCTCAGTTATCCTAACACCATAAAGAAATCCAACTGCCATGGCAGGAAGAAACATCAAATTAATCAAAATAGGAGACTCTTTGTTTATTGCTTCAATTTGAGGATGAAAAATTAAAAACAATACCACAGCAAGAGATGCAGATGCGGCAAACAGAATTAATCCAAGATGTTTATGGTTATTTGATTCAAGAGCGCCGCTTTCCCAGTTGTACATTTTATAAAATATTTAGAAAATCATTAAAGCTCAAATCCAAAAATCATTTGGTCAAATTATCAATTCTCTTTACCCTTTTTTAATGCGAATCAGAACAAATACTCATGAATGTTGCCACAATACTAGGAATAATAGGCATAATAGTTACAATTCTAGGAACGATATTTCATCTTCAAGGACAGTCAGTGGTAGGACCAGAATCATCTTTCATGTATGCCAATCCTGAATGGATAACATATGGAATTCAGATAGGACTTGTAGGGATTGTAATCATTGGGATTGCAGTAATAATCAGAATTATCAAAAAATGAATCTCAAAAACCAGCAATCATAGGATCTTGGGGCTTCATTATCTCCCTTAACAAAACAGTTGCAAAAGAGCCACGAGATAAGGAAAACTGTACCACATCATCATGTGAAGAATGATCATAGCAATGAATAGCAGATTGTCTAAACCCACCTTCATTACTGACTTCTTGCATTTCTTTTATGAAAAAATCCTTTGGAGTGATTTCTTCTTGTTCTAAGATTTTAGAAATTTGGTAATCAAATCTTGTTTTTTTATAATATGTATATCCAACAAAAGGTAACGCTAATTTTTGATCCGAGCCATCAACATATTTTCCAATTATTCCTTTAGAATCATAACAAACATCACCTGATTTTGCTTCAAACAGATTTTCTCCATCAGAAAATGCAGAGCTCAATGATTGATTAAAAATAAAAGATTGGTAAGCCTGAACATAAAATCTCCTTAAAGCAATAGGGATTGAACGCATTGCTTTAAGGGAATCTTTGTGCTCTATCATTTCATGTAAAACCATTCGTTCAATATCCATCTGAAATGGGATTTGATCAAAATATTTTTCATAGTTTTCTGGATCTCTTAATTTTTCTCTAATCTCAGTATTCTCCTTTGAATCATAACTTGAGGTAAATGATAAAATCAGATCAACTGCCTTTGCAAAATCCCTTTGAAGAATAGCTTTTCCTATTAGATGGGTTACTGGTCTTTTTGAGCCAAATCTTTGATAACCATAAAAGTTCAAAACGTGCTCAAAATCAGTAAATGAAGATAATCCATCAGAGCAGTCAGAGATTTTTATTTCAAAACTGTTTCCAATCATATCTTTTTTTGATAATGGTTTTTTTACATGGCCAATGTTTTCAAGAGAGTATTTTTCAGTAGAATAATTTTCAATTGCCTTGCCCTTATGTCCAGAACAAACAAACTGTTCAGTAATTGCAGATGCATCTTTTAATCCCAGGGATTTTAATCGGATACCTTTTTTTCTAAAGATATCAGATAATGCATGGTTAGTATCGATTCTTTTCTTTTTTAGTTTATACACAGCATAGCCATCATTATCACCAATAGAGTTTTGGGATTTTTTGGAGATTATTTCAGATACTTGAAAGTCTTCAGGAGTTACTCGAATTTTGCCACCAATGCCATCAAAATCAGTACTGTAAACTGAAATGCCAATTAAAGAATCTAAATCAGGTATCACTCTATTGTCACTGTAACAAATTTACTAATTGCAACATCAGATGATTGTGCACCAAGAAGAATTTTGTATGTTCCAGGTATTGCATCATTACTAGCTGAGATATTACCATGAATCGGCCTAGGAGCATCAAAATCTAATTGAAATGATTTAGGAGTATCTGAATCCAAATCTATACTCAAAAAGTCATGAGAGGTATTGAGAATTAAAGATACGTCAAACAAATCATTTTGAGAGTTTGGAGATACAACAAAGTTGAAATGTTTGGAATCACCAGATTTCAAAACAACAGAATCAGATTCTAATTGTATTTCAATAGGCAAAGAAACAGTAGTATCAACAACACCGATATTGTTTTCGACCCATTCAGTAAACCAGATTTTTTTGCCATCAATTGTAAAGTCAAAAACTTGAGCTAACCCACAATCAGGCATCATAATACCAGTTCCAGGATCACAATCCCCCCAATTAGGATTCTTTGATGGGATTTGGTATTCTACAAGAGATTGAGATTTTGGATCCATTACAGAGATAGTATTTGCAGTTTGTGCATTGAAAACGATGCGTCCCTGATCATCAGACTCTATCCAATAAGGTCTAGAGATAGGAGTTTTTACAATACCTGTTTGATTTCCATATGTGTTCAATGCAGGATCTGCAGTAACATATTGAATGAATTTTTCAGTTATTGGATTAAAATTAAAAAATGATGATGAAGTAGTATCAGCCAACCAAATTGTTCCATCACTAGATACGGCTGCACCATTTGGAGTTAGTAATGTTGTTGGTAATTCATAAATTTCAACATGATCAAGTAAAGGAAGAGATTGCTCATTTGAGCTTGCAACAGAATCAAGATATCCATTTTGATCAAATTTAACTAAAACTCCACCTTGTTGGAACAACCAATTAGTAAACCAAATGTTATCTTTGGCATCTACTGCAAAGCCAGCAGTTACAGAATTATCAATAGGAGATGGAATACTAAGATAATTAATCTCTTCGCCGGATTGATTAGGATCTAATAATGTTAGTTTATTTCCAGTAAAATCATTTATGATAATTTTTGAACCATCAACCAAGAGTTTTTGGGGTAAGGAATCATTTTCTGTAGGATAATTGATTCTAGTATATTTTTCATCAAGAGTAGAGAATGTCCATACAGAGTCATAAGATTCATCAGTAAACCAAACAGAGCCATCTGGAGAATAGTCAATACCCCACATCATAGAACGTGCCCCATTTGGCCATGTAGGATTATCATATTCAGTAAAAGTTTCAGTTGTAGGATCAAATTTTCCTAAATTACCAGTATTAGTTTCAGCAAACCAGACATTGCCATCATAATCAGTTACAACAGCCAAAGGATTAGTACACAGTGTAGGAATAGAAAATTCTCGAACATAATCAGTAGACTTTGCAATACTTGAACCACAAAACTGTGCACGTTGTTCATCAGGGAAATTATCAGCAGGGGTTCCAGTAACTGTCATTTCAGATTCAGGTTCATTAGGAGATGGAGACATCATGCTTTGTAATCCAAATCCTGAAGTTACCATTATTCCTCCAAAAAAGAAAACAACTAACAGTCCTTTCTTGTTCATGTTTGAAAAAATATCTATCTGGGTTATATCTCATTCCAAGAAAAATATCTAGAGTAATTTGAGATCTCCAGTAATTTTATCAATTAAATTTTCAGGTGCAGGACCAATAGAAATACAAGTTGTGGTTCCAGGGGCAATCTGAGTATGTCCTGCATCAGTTACTTCAGACCAAGGAAGATTCAAATCAATTGCATGTCTTTTTACTTCTTGTAAAGGCTTAATTCCAGAAACTTTAACGACCACTTTTTCTTGTCCTCCCCACCATTCACCATACCATTCAGGGTGAGATTTTCTGACATGTTCTGCTCCAAGTACACAAGCATGGCCTACTTGTGCGGCGATTTTTCCTTTTCCCATATCAAGATCAGTCCTAACAACTATCACTTGTTTGATGTCTCCCATGATATTATCAAAAATAGGCTTAATGAAAAACTTTTGAATTAAATAATTGACAAAGAAACAAAATCTGTGAACTTTGACGTAGTAATTGGAGGGGGAAGTGTTGCGGGATTACTATGTGCTAGAGAAATTGCTTCAAAAGGGTTTTCAGTTATAGTTATTGAAGAAGACTACGAGATTGGGACTCCGGAACATTGTGGGGGTCTAGTAAGCTTGTCAGGGTTAGAAGAACTTGGAGTAATACCATTTAGAAAAACATTTGATCATATGATAGAATCTGCAAAAGTGTCATCACCAAACGGAGAAAGTTTTACGATAAATTC
>Ga0209360_1000830_pt1 | contig 22859 bp, 21 predicted proteins | sample SaaInlV_130m_DNA_3_FD_184651 | JGI IMG/M metagenome (GOLD analysis project Ga0209360, IMG submission 184651) | Marine microbial communities from expanding oxygen minimum zones in the Saanich Inlet - SI037_S3LV_130m_DNA (SPAdes) (version 2) | ecosystem: Environmental > Aquatic > Marine >... | reverse complement strand
ATAAACATCAGGTAAAAAATGCATTTCATATGTAATAACGCCATCACCTTCACAAGCTTCACATCTTCCACCTTTAACGTTGAAAGAAAATCTACCTGGTTTGTAACCTCTTGTTTTAGATTCAGGTAAACTTGTGAACCAATCTCTAATTGGCCCAAAAGCTCCTGTGTAAGTAGCTGGATTTGATCTTGGAGTTCTTCCTATCGGAGATTGATCTATATCAATAATTTTATCTATTAATTCTACTCCCTTATAACTTTTAAAAGCTTTAGGAACTTTTCTTGCCTTATTGTTAAGTGTTAAATTTAAAGCATGATATAGTGTTTGCAATATCAATGTGGATTTACCGCTTCCTGAAACTCCCGTAATACATGTAAAACTACCTGTTGGAATTTTAAGATTAACATTATTAAGATTATTTCCACTAGCTCCATTAATTTCAACAAACCTACCATTTTTAGCTAAACGACGAGTTGTAGGAATTTCAATTGTTTTTTTATTAGACAGGTATTGGCCAGTAATACTATTTTTGTTTTTTTTTATTTCATCATATGTTCCCTGCGCTGTTATTTCTCCACCGTTTGTTCCCGCTTCTGGACCCATGTCAATAATGTGATCTGCATTTTCCATAGTTTCAGTGTCATGCTCAACAACAATAACTGTATTACCTAAATCTCGAAGCCTTTTTAGCGCGTTAATTAATTTTACATTATCTTTTTGATGAAGGCCGATAGATGGTTCATCAAGAACATATAATACTCCAGTTAATCCCGATCCAATCTGTGAAGCTAACCTTATTCTTTGTGCCTCACCCCCAGAAAGAGTCCCTGACTCTCTTGAAAGAGTCAAATAATCTAATCCAACATTTAAAAGAAAGTTTAGTCTTTCATTGATTTCTTTTAATACATGTTCAGCTATTTTAAACTGTCTTTTGTCTAAATTTTTTTCTAAATCTTTGAACCATTTAGCTGAGTCTAAAATTGATTTTTTTGTAACTTGACTAATATTATGATTATCAATTTTAACACATAAAGCTTCTTCCTTAAGTCTATCTCCGTTGCAACCTTCACACGCAGAGTCTGATTGATATTCGGCAATAGCTTCTCTTTTCCACTCACTATCAGATTCTAAAAATCTTCTTTCAAGATTATTAATAACTCCTTCAAAGGTTTTCTTATGAGAATATTTTTCATAACCGTCATCATAATTAAATTTTATCTCTTCTTCATCAGATCCATATAAAATTACATCCTTAATTTTTTTTGGTAGTTTTTTCCATTTATCATCTAATGAAAAACTATAATGTTTTGCAATAGATGCTAATGTTTGTGCATAATATAAAGTTGTAGATTTTGCCCAAGGTTCAATTGCACCATCAGCTATACTTTTTCTATCATCTGGTATAACTAAATTTGGGTCTACATTTAGTTTAATTCCTATTCCTTCGCATTCCTCACACGCTCCATAAGGACTATTAAAAGAAAAAAGTCTTGGTTCAATTTCTTCAATGGTAAACCCACTTTCCGGACAAGCAAATTTAGTTGAATATATTAATTTTTCAGTTTTTCTGAATTTTTGAGGCAATGTTTCGTCTTCATATTCTACAAAAATTAACCCATTAGATAAATTGACTGCTGTTTCTACACTTTCAGCTAATCTATTACCAAGTTTCGAATTTAAAACAATTCTGTCAACAAGAACTGAGATATCATGTTTGAGTTTTTTATCTAAATTAGGTGATTTTTCAATGTCATATAAAACATTGTCTATTTTAATTTTTCTAAAACCTCTTCGTTTATAACTTAAGATATCTTTTTTATATTCGCCTTTACGTCCTCTAACTACTGGAGCATAAATATATATTGTAGATTTTTTTGGTAATTTTTTAATTAAATCTACAATTTGTGTTATTGTTTGTGATGTAATAGCTTTACCAGTAAATGGAGAATAGGGGATACCTGCTCTTGCAAAAAGAACTCTCATATAATCATAAATTTCTGTGACAGTTGCAACAGTTGATCTTGGATTTTTTGATGTATTCTTTTGCTCAATTGCAATTGCAGGACTTAAACCTTCTATAAGATCAACATTAGGTTTTTTCATTTTGTCTAAAAACTGTCTAGCGTATGCTGACAGACTCTCGACATACCTTCTTTGACCTTCTGCATAAATAGTATCAAAGGCTAATGAAGACTTCCCTGATCCTGACAAGCCAGTTATTACAACAAACTGATCCTTTGGGATTTCAACAGAAACATTCTTTAAATTATGTTCTTTGGCACCCTTAATAACTATCTTTTTAATCATATTTTTTGTTGCTTTGAGTTAATAAAATTAATATTCACAAGAATTGTGATATAAATCTAATTAATAAATTTAACAAATATAAATATTATGGCTGGAAGTTTAAATAAAGTATTATTAATTGGTCGTTTGGGCGCAGACCCAGAGATCAAACAAATGGTTAATGGAAAAAGTGTAGCAAGATTAAGTCTAGCTACAAGTCAATCTTGGAAAGACAAAAATACAGGTGAAAAAAAAGAAAAAACTGAATGGCACCGTATAGTTGTATTTAACGAAGGGTTAGTAAATGTAATTCAACAATACCTCAAAAAAGGTGCTCAAATTTATGTTGAAGGTCAACTAACTACAAGAAAGTGGAAAGATGAACAATCTGGACAAGATAAGTATTCTACTGAAATTGTTCTTCAAGGTTATAACTCTACCCTAACAATGCTTGGCGGCGGAAATACTGGCGGTGGAATTCAAAATGACACTACTCAACAAAATAATATTGAGGACTCATCTCAAGTGTCAAATGATATGGATGACGAAATTCCGTTTTAATACCTATGCAAAAAACTGAAGCACCTAAAGATAATAATATTAAATTAATCTCAATGCATGATGAGATGAGCTCATCATATTTATCTTATGCAATGAGTGTTATCGTTAGTCGTGCTTTACCTGATGTAAGAGACGGTTTGAAACCAGTTCACAGAAGAATTTTATACGCAATGTATAAAGGTGGCTATGATTGGTCTAAACAGTTTAGAAAATCAGCAAGAATAGTCGGAGATGTAATTGGTAAATACCACCCACACGGTGATCAATCTGTTTATGATGCTTTAGTTAGAATGGTTCAAGATTTTTCTATGAGTTTGCCATTAGTACAAGGACAAGGTAACTTCGGGTCTATTGATGGAGACCCAGCTGCGGCGATGAGGTATACGGAAACTAGACTTTCAAAAGTTTCACAATTTTTAATAGATGACATCGAGAAAAATACAGTTTCTTATAAAAGTAATTACGATGAAACTGAAAAAGAACCCACAGTTTTACCAGCACAGTATCCAAATCTTTTAGTTAATGGTGCAGGTGGTATAGCTGTTGGTATGGCAACCAGTATTCCTCCTCATAATTTAGGTGAAATTATTGATGGAACTTTAGCTTTAATTGAAAATAAAGATATAAAAATTAAAGAACTAATGAAACATATTCCTGGCCCAGATTTTCCAACTGGTGGAGTAATTATTGGTAAAGATATTATTAAGCAAGGTTATAACAATGGCAGAGGATCGTTTAAGATTAGAGGTGAGGTGTCTGCCGAGTCATTAAAAAATGGTAGAGATAGATTGGTTATTACATCTATTCCTTATCAAGTTAACAAATCAGTTTTGAATGAGAGAATTGCTCAATTAGTAAGAGAAAAAAAAATCGAAGGAATAAAAGATATTAGAGATGAGTCTAATAGAGAAGGGATTAGAGTAGCTATAGATCTAAGAAATGGTGTTGAGCCAGAAACTATTAAAAGGCAACTTTATAAAAATACTCAAATAGAAAGCTCTTTTGGTTTTAATACTCTTGCTATTGTTGAGGGAAAACCAAAAAATTGTAACTTAAAAGATTTTTTATCTAACTTTTTATCTTTTAGAGAAGACGTAGTTATCAAAAAAACTAAATTTGATCTTGAAAAAGCTGAAGAAAGAGCTCATATCCTATTAGGTTTATCTGTATCTGTTGAAAATTTAGATAAAATTATAAAGATAATTCGTTCATCAAAAACACCAGATGACGCAAAACAATCCATTTTAAAAACAAAATGGAAAATTAATAGAACTCAAAAATTAATTTCTTTAGTTGAAGGTAAAAAAAGTAAAAATCTTTATTCACTATCTGAACCACAAGTTATAGCTATTTTAGAATTAAGATTGCAAAAATTAACAGCTCTAGGAATTAATGAAATAGAGGTGGAAATAAAAAAACTTGCTGAATTAATTTCAAAATTCAAAAAAATTATATCTTCTAAAAAGGAACTTTTAAAAGTGATAAGTGAAGAGCTTAGAAATATTAAAGAAAAATTTGCTGTGCCAAGGCGAACAAAAATCATTGATGCTGTGCTAAATTATGATATTGAAGAAACAATTCAAAAACAATCGGTCATAATTACTGTTACTTTACAAGGTTATATAAAAAGAGGATCGTTAGATGGAGTTAAGCAGCAAAAAAGAGGTGGCAGAGGTAAATCTGGAATAACAACAAGAGATCAAGACTCTGTTATACAGACACTATCTGTAAATACTCACACCTCAGTACTATTCTTTTCAACGGAGGGTTTAGTTTATAAAGTTAAAGCATGGAAAATTCCTGAAGGATCTACAACATCAAAAGGTAAATCATTGTTTAATATTTTACCTCTTAAAAATCACCAATCTATTAGTTCAATAATGCCAATGCCTGAAAGTCAAACTGAATCAAAAAATTATCAAATAATTTTTGCTACAGCACAAGGTAAAGTTAGAAAAAATAGTTTAGAAGATTTTTCATCAATTAACGCTTCAGGTAAAATAGCAATGAAACTTGACAATAACGATAAAATTGTTGGTGTTAAAATTTGCCAAGATGATCAAGACATAATTTTGAGTACAAAATTTGGCAAATGTATTAGATTTGAAGCAAAAAAATTGAGAGTTTTTAAAGGTAGATCATCAAAAGGAATTAAGGGAATAGAATTATCAAAAGATGATCAGATCGTATCTTTATCTGTCATTGATAAGGATAAAACTAAAAAAAATGGTAAACAATCTAAAGATGAAAAATCTGAAATTAAAGCTAAAGAAAAATTTGTCCTATCAATAAGTGAAAATGGTTATGGTAAAAAAACTTTTCACATAGATTACAGAGTAACTAATAGGGGCGGCAAGGGTATAATTGGTATAGTTAACTCACCAAGAAATGGAAGCATAACTTCGTCATTCCCAGTCTTTGAGGGTGATGAAATACTTATTTCAACAAACAAAGGAAGAGTGATAAGAGTTGCTGTTAAAGAAATAAGAACTGCGGGCAGAAATACTCAAGGGGTAAGAATTATAAAATTATCTGGTGAAGAAAAAGTAGTATCCGCAATCAAAATCGATGATAATCTAATCTAATCTAATTTAATGAATAAGACAGCTATTTATCCAGGTACATTTGATCCCATCACTTATGGTCATATTGATGTTATTAAAAAAGCATTAAAATTATTTGATAAAATTGTGGTTGGAGTATCTGATGTAAGTAATAAAAATTACTTATTTAATTCTGATGAACGTATTGATATTGTTAATAAAGCATTATTTAAAGATCTAAAATTAAACCCAAAAAAAATATCTATTGTTCCATTCAGCTCTCTTACAACTGACCTTTGTAAAAAATATAAATCCAACATAATTTTAAGAGGCTTAAGAGCCGTTTCTGACTTTGAGTATGAATTTCAATTAGCTGGTATGAATAGAAAACTTAACAATAGCATTGAAACAATTTTTTTAATGTCCGATGTTGAAAATCAAATAATATCGTCACGATTTGTAAAAGAAATTGTTAAATTAAATGGCGACATAAGAAAATTTACTACTAAAAGTACAATTAAATCTCTAAAAAATAAATATGAGTAGATTTTTAACAAATATATTTATTTTATTTTTTTTATTTACTAATCAATTAACAGCACAGGAGAATATAATGATTTTAAAATTAAAAGATGGTGATGTAAAAATTGAGTTATTTGAAGATGTAGCTCCAAATCATGTAAAAAGAATTAAAGAGTTAGCTGACAGTGGTAAATACGATAATGTTGTATTCCATAGAGTTATCGATGGATTTATGGCTCAAACTGGTGATGTAAAATTTGGTAATTCAGAATCTGGTGATTTTGATTTACGAAGAGCTGGAATGGGTGGTTCAGATCTACCAGATTTAAAACAAGAATTTAGCAGTGTGCCACATGATAGAGGCACTCTCTCTATGGCAAGATCATCTGATCCTGATAGTGCAAACAGTCAATTTTTTATATGTTTTAAACCAGCACCTTTTCTAGATAGACAATACACTGTTTTTGGTAAAGTTTTAGAAGGAATGGAATTTGTTGATAAGATCAAAAGAGGAGATGAGAGTAACAATGGATCAGTATCAGATCCAGATAAAATTATCAGTTTCAATTCTCAATAATTTCTTTAAATGGCATTAAAAAATTTTGCCTTTAAAATTTTAAGTAAAGATAAATTTGCCAGATGTGGATTAATTGAAACCCATAGAGGTAATATTAATACTCCTGCTTTTATGCCTGTTGGCACTCAAGCTACCATAAAAGCTTGTACCATTGATGATATTAAAAAAACTGGATCAGAAATAATATTGTCTAACACTTATCATTTAATGATAAGACCAGGTGTAGAAAGAGTTCAATCTGCTGGTGGTCTTCATAATTTTATGAATTGTGATTTACCAATTCTTACAGATTCAGGTGGATTTCAAGTGATGTCTTTATCCAAACTTAATAAAATTGATAGAGAGAAAGGTGCAATTTTTAATTCACACGTTGATGGTAAAAAATTTTTTTTAAGTCCTGAAGAAAGTATAAGAATCCAATTGGGACTTAACTCAGATATAATAATGATTATGGATGAGTGCCCTCGAAAATCTAATGACTACGAATTGATAAAAAAATCAATGAATTTATCTTTGTATTGGGCGGAAAGATCAAAAAAAGCTTTTGGTCAAAACCCTCACAAGGCTCTCTTTGGTATTATTCAGGGTGGTTTGTTTAAAGATCTTAGAATTAAATCGTTAACTGAATTGTTTAGAATTGGCTTTGATGGTTACGCTATGGGCGGGTTAGCAGTAGGAGAGTCACAAAATGAAATGTTTGGCGTTTTAGACGATATTAAAGAACATCTTCCCGAAGAAAAACCTCACTATTTAATGGGTGTTGGGACTCCATCAGATATAATTGGTGCTGTAAAAAGAGGCATTGATATGTTTGATTGTGTTTTACCTACAAGATCAGGAAGAACTGGATTAGCTTTTACATGGGAGGGAAGGATAAATATAAAAAACAATAGATATCAAACCGATAATACTCCATTAGACCCTAATTGTGGTAATTTAAATCTTAACAAATATTCAAAAAACTATTTAAATCATTTGTTCAATACTAATGAGATTTTAGCCTCTATGCTCTTAACTCTTCACAATATTAATTTTTATCAAGAATTAATGTCAGCAATTAGAAAAAATATATTTGAAGGTACATTTGATCAATTTCATGACAAATACATTGATAAGTTGTAGTAGATAAACAATTTTTAGTTCAATTTGACGTTTGAAAAAATAGAATAATTCTGTATATAACAATAATTCAATTTGAATATATGGGGGCCCTTAGCTCAGTTGGTAGAGCAATTCCCTTTTAAGGAATGGGTCGATGGTTCGAGTCCATCAGGGCTCACCACTATTTGAATTAAGTAAGTTTAATTGGCGGATAGTCCAAAATCACTTCATTCATTTTTTCATTTAAATCTTTAATTCTATTATCTGATGATGGATGTGTACTCATAAATTCAGGAGGTTCTTTACCTTTGTTAAGTTCCTTCATTCTTTCCCAAATTTTAACTGTTTCCCTAATGTCGTAACCGGATAAGGATGAAAATATCATTCCAAGATAATCAGCTTCACTTTCTTGCTTTCTATTAAAAGGATTTAGAATTCCAAGTTGCGCAAGTAAACCAACGGTATTTTGTCCTGTGGTTCTGTTAATATCCGATAAAACACCACCACTGGCTATATCAATAATTCTAGTTCCAACATTTAATAAAGTTCCTCTACTAGCTCTTTCAACAGAATGTTTTGCAACAGCATGAGCAATTTCATGACCCATTACTGCAGCCAAACCATTAGTATTTTTTGTAGCATCTAATATACCTGTGTAAACGGCTATCTTTCCACCAGGCATACACCAAGCATTACGTACTTTTTTTTTATCAATTAAAATATATTCCCAATCAAAATTTTTTGTTGGATCATTTAAATTTTCTCTATCAAAATACTCAGAAATTGAGTCTTCCATTTTTTTACCAATTTCTTTGATTTCATTAAGTGTTTTAGTGTCATCACTCATTTTTTCTTTTTCTTTAATTTTTTCATAAATCCTAGCAGCTTGCGCGTTAAGCTTAGCTTCAGAAACAATTTTTAACTGTTTTCTTTCAGTAATTGGAGCTGTTGTACAAGAGGGTAGTAAAAAGCTGCCACAACCACAACCAACATAAGATAAAAATTTTCTTCTATTCATTTTCATATAAAATTGATAATAACACTATATCATGAATCTTAATAATAAAATTCTATTAGTATTATTTATTGTTGCAATTTCTTTTGTAATTTATTCAAGTTTTAACTGATAATATGAAAAAAAAATCAAAGCGAAAAGCATTATCCCTAACACTTCGTAATTATTTTATTACTGGTGTAGTTGTATTGATTCCAATTGGTTTTACTTTATATCTTAGTAAAATTTTAATAGGCTTATCTTCAAATTTAATTCCAAAAAATCTTAACCCTAATCATTATTTACCTTTTGATATTCCTGGCATAGAAATTTTAATTTCAATATTATTAATAACTATAGTGGGTGGTCTATCTTTATCTTTTTTTGGAAGAAGAATTCTGAAATTGATTGATGATTTATTTAAAAGAATTCCTTTTTTAAGAACTGTTTATTCTGCAATTGTTCAAATGACCGAAACATTCTCCAAAAAAGATGACAATAAAAAAAGCGTTGTTTTGATTGAATACCCAAGAAAAGATGTTTGGGCTGTAGGTTTTGCAACGAAGGAAAATACTGGTGAGATGGCAGAAAAAACAAATAAAAAATTAATCAATGTTTTTGTTCCAACTACACCAAATCCTACAAGTGGTTTTTTGTTAATGTTTCCAATTGAAGATGTGATTTATTTAAATATGACTTTTGAAGAAGCTTCTAAATTTATTGTTTCTGCAGGAACTTCTAGCAAACAATCCTAGGCAATATCATTTATAATATCTGCTCTATCGTATAATTTTATAAGTGGCTTATACTTACTAATATTAGAATTATCTCGTTCAATTCTTCTAATTTCTTTCTCTGCTAGTAGAAAGAGATCACTATTATGTATTGGGTCAGCTAATTTAAAATTTTTAATTCCACTCTGTTTAAAACCCAATATATCTCCGAAACCTCTAATTTTCATATCTTCTTCAGAAATGTAAAAACCATCAGTAGATTCTTTTAAAATATTTATTCTTTTTTTTGCATTTTCACTTAAGTTAGATTTAAACATCAGTATACATGTAGAGTCTTTATCACCTCTTCCAACACGTCCTCTAAGCTGGTGTAGTTGTGATAATCCAAATTTATTGGCATTTTCTATTATTATTACGTTAGCATTTGGAAAATCTATACCAACTTCAATAATTGTCGTAGATACTAAAATTTTAAATTTATTCTTTAAGAAATTATCTAAGATTATCTCTTTATCCTCTAAATCAGTTTTGCCATGCAGCAAAGATACTTGATTTGGAAAAAATTTATTTAAGTATTCAAACTTCTCAACAGCTGATGAGTGATCTAATTTTTTACTTTCCTCAATAAGTGGGCAAACCCAAAAAATTTGATTTCCAGATTTTATCTCTTTATTAACAAATTTAATTATATCATCAATTTTATTTTCTAATTTACTATATGTTTTGACAGGTTTTCTAGATTTAGGTTTTTCTCTTATAATTGAAAGGTCCATATCCCCATAAAGTGTCATCGTTAATGTTCTGGGTATAGGGGTTGCGGTCATTAATAAAACATCGCAATTTTTTCCACCTTTATCAGATAGGAGCTTTCTTTGATTAACGCCAAACTTATGTTGTTCATCTATAATAATTAATCCTAAGTTCTTAAAAAGAACTTTTTTTTGAAAAATAGCATGAGTTCCGAATATTATGTTTATTTCATTATGGGCTAATTTTTTTAAAATTTCTTTTTTAGTTTTGTATTCAGATTTTCCAGAAATTAAATCTATATTGATTTGATTTGAAAAGAGTTTTTTTGCAAAATTGAAATGTTGTCTTGCTAATATCTCAGTTGGTGCCATAAAGGCGACTTGAAATCCAGAATTAACAGTATTGTACGCAGCAACTAAAGATACTATAGTTTTTCCACTTCCAACATCTCCTTGAAGTAGTCTAAACATTTTATTTGTTGATGAAAGGTCGTTATTTATTTCTTCTAATGTTTTTATTTGATCTTGAGTAAGTGTAAATTCTAATTTTTTTAGAATCTTATTTTGTTTTGTTTTATCTACAAGTTTACCTATTTTTTTAATTTTTTTAATTTTTTTCCTTATTTCTGAGTTTACTAAAAATGTTGAAAAAATTTCATCAAAAGCTAACCTTTGATAAAAATTTTTTTTATCGTTACCTATATTTTCTGGTTTATGTAATTCAACAATTGCTTCATTCCATTTTATATTTCCAAATTTATCTAAAATATTTTTTGAATGCCACTCATTTAAAATGGGTAGATTTTTTATTATTTGATTAATGATTTTGTTATAAATTTTTTCTGAAATACCTTCGGTTAAAGAATATGTGTTATGCTTTTGTTTTATGAGTGATGAGTCTTCAGAAACATATTTGGGGTTAGTAAGTTGATATTTGTTTCTAAAAAAACCAATTTTTCCACTAACAGTTATTTCTTTATCTAGTGGAAGAATTTTTTTTACATAACCTTCGTAACTATTAAAAAAAATACAATCAATTGAACTAGTTTCATCAAAACAAGAAACTTTATTTGGAAGATTTCTTACTCTAGGAAAAAAATATTTTCTAGGCACAACAGTAACTGTTTGAGTTTCACCAATTTTCAAATCCTTAATTTTTGTAGACCTACTTCTGTCTGTATATGATTTAGGCAATTTCCATAATAGGTCAAAAATATTATTAATTTTCTTTTTCTTTAATAAGGTAGTCGTTTTAGCACCAACACCTTTAAGATTTGTTAAATCTGACAATAGATATTCATAATTACTTTTATTAGTCATTAAGTAATAATATATTATATTTATGAATCTCTATATAGATCAATTAAAAAAAAAGATTATCTACAGATCTAATTATCGTGGTACAAAAGAAATGGATAAGCTTTTAGGAACTTTTACAAAAAAATATATTGATGAGTTAAGTCTTAATGATCTTTCTGATCTAGAAGAATTATTAAATGTAGATGATGCTAATTTATTCAATTACTATAATGATTTAGATTACGATTTCAAATTTAAGGAAAATCATATCACTATTCTATTCAAAAATTATAAATATGTTGATAAATAAAATTAGTGGCGGAAGGACTGAGATTCGAACTCAGGAAAGAGTTGCCCCTTTGCCGGTTTTCAAGACCGGTGCATTCAACCACTCTGCCATCCTTCCGTGAAGAGTGTTTTATTATTATAATTATTTAATTCAACCATAAAATAGTCTAATAAAAGCTTTAAGTAATTAATCAATATTTCCTATGAATAAAGAATTTAACAAAGGATTGTTCTTAGCTGGATTTGGATCTTTTTGGTGGGGTTTTTTTGGAGTTCTTTATTTTAAATATATTACATATATTGGTCATATCGAATTAGTTGTTCATAGATGTCTATGGACAACATTTACACTGATAATAACAACATTTTTTTTTTCAAAATGGGATATTTTTTTTACTATAATTAAAAGTAAAAAAAATTTATTTTATTTATTCTTATCTGGTTTTCTTATTTTCATTAATTGGGCAGTATGGATATATGCTATTGCTACGAATAGAATAATTGATGCAAGTTTTGGTTATTTTATGATGCCAATTTTAAGTGTAATGTTAGGCTATATTTTTTTTAAAGAAGAACTTAATAAGAAAAGAATTTTATCCATTATATTAGTTATTATATCTATTTTGTATTTAGTCTTAATAAGTTTCAAGTCATTACCGTGGGTCGGTATTATAGTTGCTTTAAGCTGGGGATTTTACAATCTAATTAGAAAAAAAATAAATATTGATACTGACATAGGACTTTTAATTGAAAGTATTTATATTTTACCATTTGCTATAGTTGCTTTTTATTTAATAACTATAAACGGACATAATGATTTTAAATTATCTAATCCTCCAATGATGTTATTTATTTTTTTGGCTGGACCGATGACAGTAATTCCATTATTTCTATATATTAGAGGAGTTGAACTGTGTGGATTAGGACCAACAGGTATGATTTTTTATATCACACCAACTCTTCAATTTTTACTTGGTTATTTCTATTACGATGAACCTTTTTCAATGGCAAAATTAGTTAGTTTTATTTTTATATGGATTGCTGTAATCATATATTTAAAGGATTTATATGAAACTAATTAAATATATATTTATCATTATCATTATTAGCTTCACGTCATCATTATCAGATGACCAGATTGATTTTCAAAAGTGGAAAAAAGATTTTAAAAAAATTGCACTAAAAAACGATATATCTGAAAAAACTTTTGACATTGCTATGGCCAAGGTCAAATTTTTACCCAATGTTATAAAATATGATAGATACCAACCAGAATTTTATGAAGATACCAAAACTTATATTTCAAAACGAACATCAAAAAAGAAACTTTCAAAAGGTGTAGATTTTTATAAAGACAACATTAAATTAATAAACACAATAGAAACCAAATATAAAATTGAAAAAGAACTTCTCTTAGCTTTAATGGGTATAGAAACTAATTTTGGTACTTATGTTGGTAAAATGGACATTTTATCTTCGTTAGCAACTCTAAGTTTTGACAAAAGAAGATCTGAATTTTTTTCAAATGAATTGTTGATATTATTAAAATTAATTGAAAATGACAAAATTGATTACAAAACTTTATATGGCTCTTGGGCTGGTGCATTTGGTTTTTTTCAATTTATGCCATCAACAATGAAAAACTACGCTATAGATTATGATAAAAATAATTATATCAATCTAAAAAATAATAATGATGCATATGCTTCAGCAGCTAATTATTTAAGTCAAATAGGATGGAAAGATGATCAACCATGTTTTTACAAAATAGATTTATCAAATGAAATACCCGAAAAATATTTAAATGTTTCGGCAAAAAATTTACATAATAAAAAAAAATTAAAATATTTCAGAAAATATATATACAATAACCAAAATTTAGATAAAAAATTTGATAATTTAGAATCATCAATTATTACCCCTGATAAAGATATTATCCCTGATGCAGAAAATTTAAATCCTGCATATATAGTTTTTGACAATTATGAGATTATTCTAAAATGGAATAGGTCTTTAAGATTTTCGTTAGCTGTGTGTACACTAAAAGATAAGTTTACCAATGAATTATAAAAATTTATTAATAATAATTTTTTTTACTTTTTTGGTTGGTTGTGAGCAATATAGTACAAGTAAAAAAATTACAGATAGGAATATATCAAGTAAATATAAAAATTCAGGTTTTGCTTTAATTTATAAAGATATTTTGAAAGATGAAAAATTAATATCAAAAAAAATTGATAATAGATCCTTATTAATTTTTCATAAAAGTTTGAAAAAAAATTCATTTGTGAAAATAACAAACCTCAAGAATCAAAAAACAATTATAGCCGAAGTTGCATCAAACAAAGCTAAATTTTCAGATTTTTATAATTGTGTTATTACAGATAGAATTGCAGAGGAGTTATCTCTAGACCCAAATGAACCTTATATTGATTTAGTTTTGATTTCACAAAACTCATCTTTTATTGCAAAAAAAGCTAAAACTTTTAATGAAGAGAAAAATGTTGCAGAAAAAGCACCCGTAGATGGTATTAAAATTGATAATTTAGCAGGTACTGACAAGAAAAAAAAGGTTGTTATCAAAGATAAAAATTTTAAATACTCAATAAAAATAGCTGATTTTTATTATAAGGACTCTGCAGAAAGCATGATTAGTAGAATTATTAATGAAACCAATGTAGCGAATACTATTATCAAAAAAATATCTAAAACTAAATATAGGGTATTATTAGGACCGTTTAATGATATAAAAAAAATTGAAAGTACTTTTAATGAAATTAAATCATTAAATTTTGAAAATTTAGAAATTTTGAAAGATGTTTAGAAAATTATTTTTATTTATATTTGTTAATTTTTTCATATCAGGGTCAGTATATGCCGACCTAAATGTCAAAGCTAGAACTGCTATTTTACAAGACTTTCTTTCTGGTGAAATACTTTATGAGAAAGAACCAGATATGTCTATATATCCAGCTTCAATGACTAAAATTATGACAGCAATAATTGCTTTTGATTTGATTAAATCTGGAGATTTAACTTTAAACGAAAAATTTATTATTTCTGAAAAAGCCTGGAGATTATCTACATCTGGTTATTCTTCGATGTTTATTATGGTTGGTGACAATGTATCTGTTGAAAATTTGCTTAGAGGTATAATAGTTGCTTCAGGCAATGATGCTTGCGTAGCATTAGCTGAAGGTATAGCAGGAACAGAAGAAGAATTTGCTATTTTAATGACCGCAAAGGCTAGAGAAATTGGAATGGAAAATACTAATTTTGCAAACTCATCAGGAATAAATAATCCTGAAAATTATTCAACAGTAAGAGATATTTTGCTTATGTCCAATTATTTAATTAAAAATCATTCTGAATTTTATAAAATATTTTCAGAAAAAGAGTTTACGTGGGATAGAACTGGAGGAGACCCAATAACACAAGGTAATCGAAATCCGTTACTTTATAAAAACTTGGGAGCAGATGGCATTAAAACTGGATATTTAGCTGTTGAAAAGTATTCATTGGCTTCATCAATAAATCGTAAAGGAAGACGTTTGATAGCTGTTGGAAGTGGATTTAATACAAAGAACGCCAGATCAAGAGAAAGTTCAAAATTGCTAACTTATGGTCTTACAAATTTTGATTTAGTAAAAATAGCAAAAACAAAAGAATCTTTTCAAAAAATTGATGTATGGTTAGGTAAAGATGAAACTCTAGATGTATATACAAATCAGGATATTTATAAATCAATTAAAAAAGCAAAAAAAAAACTTTTAAAAGTTATTGTTAAATATGATGGACCAATTGAAGCTCCAATTAAAAAAGATGATAAAGTTGCTATTTTGAAAGTAGTTTATGATAATGAGTTAGTTGGTGAATACGATTTACTGGCTTCAAAAGAAGTTAAAAAAGTAAATTTTGTATCAAGACTATTGAAATCACTTAATTACCTCATTTGGGGCGATGTCTAAAAGACCTATTATAGTTTTTGAGGGAATAGAAGGAAGTGGAAAAAGTCACCATATTTCTGTTGTGTCAAGATATCTGAGTAAAAAAAAAATTAGTTTTATAAAAATAAGAGAACCTGGTGGTAATCCAAATTCAGAAAAGATAAGAAAATTAATTTTAAATAACAGATCGAATTTTAATCAAAATACAGATTTATTATTATATATGGCAGCACGTAGTGAAAATATCGATATTATTAAAAAATCATTCAAAAAAAAAGTGATTTTAATTGATAGATTTACCGACTCCACAATAGCATATCAGCATTATGGCATGGGCGTTGATATTAATTTAATTAAAATTTTAAATAAGTATTTACTAAGAAATATTAATGTGAGTTTTACTTTTTTAAATATAGTTAATCAAAAAAATCTTCAAAAAAGATTAAAACAAAGAAAATCATTAAATAGATATGATAAATTTAAAACGTCTTTTTACAATAAAGTACAAAATGGATTTCTAAAATTATATAAAAAACAAAAAAATAAATATCAATTAATCAATTCAAATTTAGACATAGTAAAAAATGAAAAGTTGATTTTAAGTAAAATTGATAAATTAATAAAATGAATTTAAATCCAGTTAATCAATTATCTTTATACGGACATCATTCTGAATTTTCTAATTTTATTGATCTTTATAAAGATAAAAAGCTACCAAACAAAATATTATTATCAGGTGAAAAGGGGATTGGAAAATCTACACTAGCATATCATATTATTAATCATATTTTATCACATGATGAAGAATTTTCTTATGATGAAAAAAATTACAAAATTAATCCTGATAATAAAACATTTAAATTAATCACAAATAAATCTAATCCAAATTTTATTACAATTGATATTGATAATGATAAAAAGAGTATTGATATAAATCAAATTAGAAATTTAATCATAACTTTAAATAAATCATCTTTTAATAAAAAACCAAGATTTGTACTTATAGATAATATTGAACTTTTAAATATTAATTCAGTTAATGCTTTATTGAAAATACTTGAAGAACCTAACGATAATATATATTTTATATTGATTAATAATAACAAGAAAATATTATCCACACTTAAATCCAGATGTCTTAACTACAATATTCACCTTACTTCAAATCAATCTCTTGATATTACAAACAAAATTTTAGGTGAAAATTATTTGGATTTAATTCATGAACAAATAACAAATTATTATAGCACTCCAGGCTCAATATTGAATTTATTAGACTTTGCTAATAAAAATGATTTTGATTTAAAGGAAGTTAATTTAAAAGATTTAATTAAAAAGTTTATAATAGATAAAAAATATAAAAAAGATCAATTTACTAAACATCTACTATATTCACTAATGGAGATCTATTTTAGAAAAAATGTATCAGTTAAAAATATTAGACTTTTAAAAATCCAAAATTATTTTATAAAAAAGATTAACAATACAAAAATATTTAATCTAGATGACGAAACTTTATTAATGGAATTTGAAGATAGAGTTTTAAATGGATAAAACGTTTTATATCACCACACCTATTTACTACCCATCAGCTAAACCACATATGGGACATGCTTATTCTAGTATAATAGCTGATTTTTTAGCTAGATTTAAAAGAATAGATGGTTTTGATGTTCAATTTTTGACTGGCACTGACGAACATGGGTTAAAAATACAACGTTCAGCTGAAAAGCAAAATATTGATCCTTTAGAATTTTGCAATCAAATTAGCCAAACATTTAGAGACCTCTCAAAAACACTAAATTTAACTAACACTGATTTTATAAGAACTACAGAAGACAGGCATAAAAAAACTGTCCAACATTTGTGGAATGAACTTGAAAAAAATGATGATATTTATTTATCAAAATATTCTGGCTGGTATTCAGTATCTGATGAAGCTTTTTATAATGAAGATGAAATAGAAGATATGGATGGTGTTAAAAGATCTATTTCTTCGAAATCACCTGTTGAATGGATAGAGGAAGAGTCATATTTTTTTCGATTATCTAAGTGGGAAAAACCTCTACTTAATTATTATGAATCACATCCAAACTTTATTGCCCCTGAGTCTAGAAAAAATGAAGTTATCAGTTTTGTTAAAAATGGATTAAAAGATTTATCTGTTAGTAGAAAAAGTTTTTCATGGGGAATTAAAGTACCTAACAATGATGATCATGTTATTTATGTTTGGCTTGACGCTTTAACAAATTATATTAGTGCCTTAAATTATCCTGACACAAATAATAAATTATTCAAAAATTTTTGGCCTGCATCAATTCATTTAATTGGAAAAGATATCTTAAGATTTCACGCTGTATATTGGCCAGCTTTTTTGCTAGCAGCTAAGATAGATTTACCATTAAGAGTTTATGGTCATGGTTGGATTTTATCAGGTGATGAAAAAATGTCTAAATCAAAAGGTAATATTTTAGATCCAATAGAAATAATTAATGAATACGGGTTAGATCCATTAAGATATTATTTAATCAAAGAAGTGTCTTTCGGAAATGATGGAAATATATCACAAGAAAGACTTGAAGATTGTATAAATAGCGATCTTGCTAATAATTATGGAAATTTATGTCAACGTGTTACCGCATTTGCTATAAAGAATTGTAATAGCGAAGTCCCAAAAAACATTAAGTTTGAAAAAGAGGATCTAAAAATTTTAGATAAATATAAAAATAATTTATCTCAAATAAGAGATAAAATTGATAACCAGGATATAAATTTCTATATAGATTTTATTATAAATTCATTATTTGAAGCTAATAAATATTTTAATGATCAAGAACCATGGAAAAAAAAAGAAGACCTAGTGAGATTAAACACAATAATTTATACAACTCTAGAAATTGTTAGAAAAATTAGTTTTTTACTTTATCCAATAATTCCACAGTCATCTATAAAAGCTTTAAAAATTTTTGATCTTTCTGAAAATGATATCAATTTAACTTCTGTTGGGGAGAATGAAGTTTTATTAAAAGGAAGTAAAATTAATAAAATCGATATTCTTTTTAAAAAAATAGATAAAAACAATGATTGATTCACACTGTCATTTAGACCACGAACCTTTATTAAGTGATTTAACCAATGTAATTAAACGCTCAAAAGAAGTTGGAATAAAAAAAATATTAACAATTTCAACTTCTTTTAAGAGTTTTGACTGTATTAAGAAAATCATTCAAGAAGACGAAATGATTTATGGTACTATTGGTATACATCCACATGAAACAAGCGAAAATAAAATTACTTCAGATATCATAGTAAAAAACATCACTGAAAATAAAAAAATAATTGGTATTGGAGAAACAGGTTTGGATTTTTATTACAACAATAGTGATCAAAATGATCAAAAAATAAGTTTTAAAGAGCATATTGAGGCTGCTATTAAAACTAATTCTCCATTAATTATTCATTCAAGAAATGCTGAAAAAGTAACTTTCGATATATTAAGCGATTATAAAAACCAAAACCCCAAGATACTTATGCATTGCTTTACAGGTAGTAAAGATTTTGCAAAAAAACTTTTATCCCTTAATGCTTATTTTTCTGCTAGTGGTATTATAACTTTTAAAAACTCTCAAGATTTGCAAGAAACATTTAAATTTTTACCTATGGATAAAATTTTAATAGAAACAGATAGTCCTTTTTTAGCACCAGTACCTAACAGGGGTAAAAAAAATGAACCATCTTTTATTGATTATACAGCTCAAAAATTAGCTGTTATAAAAAACATTTCAAAATCAGAGATAGTTAATCTTACAACAAATAATTTTAATAAACTTTTTTTTAATTAGATTTTATGAAGTTTATAATTCTTGGATGTGGAAGTTCAATGGGTGTACCTCGCCCAGATGGTTATTTTGGTAATTGTGACCCTAAGAATAAAAAAAATTACAGAACAAGATGTTCTGCTTTAATTAAAACAGATTTTGAAAATATTTTAATTGATACTTCTCCAGATTTACGTTCCCAAATGTTAAATCAAAAAATAAAAAGTATTCATAAAGTTTTTTATTCACACATGCATGCAGATCAAACACACGGAATAAATGATTTAAGATCTTTTTTTTTATCTAATAAAAAACCAATTAATGTTTTTGCTGATAGAGCAACATCAAAATATTTAAGAAAAAATTTTTCATATTGTTTCGATAAACAAAGTAGAGAATATCCGGCCACACTTATGCTGAATAATTTTAGTAAAAAATTATTTATTAAGAATAAAAATAAGAATATTTTAATTAAACCTATTAAAGTTCAACACGGTAACGTTCATTCTATTTGTTATATTGTAGATAAAAAATTAGCTTATATAAGCGATGTAAATAAAATTTATAAAAAAGATTATAAATATTTCAAAAATCTTAGATATCTTATTATTGATTGTCTTTGGTATAGAAATCATCCTTCACATTTTAATTTAGAAAAATCTCTAGAAACGATAAAAAAATTTAAACCAAAAAAAGCTATTTTAACTAATCTTCATACAGATATAGATTATGAAGAAATTAAGAGAAAATTACCTAAAAATATTGTTCCTGCATACGATGGATTATCAGTAACTTTATAAAATCTGATTTAATTTATTTATAATTTTTTTAGATATTGGTCCCGTAAAAGAAGCAAATGTGTCTTCAATTTTACCATTTTTGTTTATCAAAATTTTGTGAAAATTCCATTTAGGTACCGTAGATTTGCCGTACGTATCTTTTGCCCAGATGTAAATAGGGTGAGCATTATCTCCTTTTACCTCATATTTACTGGTCATAGGAAATGTAATGTTAAAATTTGTTTCACAAAAATTTTTAATATCACTTTCAGTTCCTGGTTCTTGTCCACCAAATTGATTTGTTGGAACACCAATTACAACTAAACCTTTATCTTGAAAATCTTCATATAATTTTTGCAAATCATCATATTGTTTTGTAAAACCACACTTGCTTGCTACATTTACTAATAATATAGTTTTACCATAAAATTTTGAAAGATCTAATTCCTCTCCATTAATTGAGTTTATTTTAAAGTCAAAAAAAGTTTTAGAATTATCAGACATAGTTTTATTTAAAAAAGAAAACATAATAATCAATATATAGATGATAATTTTTTTATTTAACATTTATTTTTTTAATGACATTGATAAGATTATATATCCAAAGACTGTAGATAATAACGATCCAGTTAAAACACCAATTTTTACACCGTCTATATATTGGGTATTTTCTATAAAAGCTAAATTTCCAACAAATAAACTCATCGTAAATCCAATTCCTGTTAAAATAGAGACACCATATAAACTCAACCAATTCGAATTGTTTGGAGCTTCTGCAAATTTGAATTTAATCGAAATAAAAGAAAACAATAAAACTCCAATTTGTTTTCCAAAAAATAATCCACACAAAATCCCAAGTGGCACTGGTGCAAGTAGACTGGATAAAGATAAGCCTTCTAAGCTTACACCAGCATTAGCAAATGCGAAAAGTGGCATTATAATAAATGCTACATAGGGTGAGATTGCATGTTCTATTTTAACTAGTAATGAAAAATCTTTATCTTTAATTCTGTGGGGTATTGTGGACGCTAATAAAACACCTGCAATAGTTGCATGTATGCCTGATTTATAAGTGAAAAACCACATAAATAGACCGATGATTAAATAAGGAATAAATATTTTTACTGAAAATTTATTCAAAACTAAAAGTAAAATATAACTTAATAAAATAAGGCTTAGATACGGAATACTTAAATCTCCAGAATAAAAGAAAGCTATTATTAATATAGCACCAAGATCGTCAATAATTGCTAAAGCTGTTAAAAAAACTTTTAATGATATTGGAACTCTTGAACCTAACAATGATAATATACCTAAAGAAAAAGCTATATCAGTAGCGGAAGGTATAGCCCAACCATTCATTGTTTCTGAATTCCCCCAATTAATAACAATGTAAAATAGTGCAGGGACCAACATACCACCAGCAGCAGCAATAATTGGAAGCATAGCTTGCTTTATATTTGAAAGCTCGCCTTGTAAAAATTCTCTTTTTATTTCCAAAGTAACAAAGAAGAAGAATATTGCCATTAGAGCATCGTTTATCCAATGATGAACTGAGAGTTTTAAACCAAATTCATTAATGCCAATAAATAAATATTTTTCAAGACTATGAAAATATAAATCACTTAAATCACTATTGCTTATTAATAGTGCAAGAATTGCAGCTATTAACAATATTAGTCCACTTGCTGCTTCTAGTTTAAAAAACCATTTAAAAGGTTTGGATAAATAGTTAATCATAAAATTTTAAGATAGGTCTATAATAAATAGCTTTATATCTTGCAATGTTTCAAATAAGTTAAATAGTATTATTTCTATACCTGGAAAAACGTTAATAATTGGGGCTTTTAACGTATCAACTAAGATTATAAATGCTACAAAAGATATGACTAAAACTATTAAATATGAAAAAAATTTGCCACCTGAACTTCTTTTCTTTATATGAGTTTTTTTACTATCGAAATTATCTATAGTTTTTTTCTCTTTATTTTTTGGTTTTTCCTGAATTATTGATTCATTTTTATCAGTTATTTTTTCAATTTCTTTTTTTGGTAAATTATCTTCAACCTTTGTATTAAGAAGATCTTCATTAAGAGTTAATGGTAAAGAGTTTTCATTTTCTACTTTATAAAACCAAATATTTTCACATGAACCGCATTGTAAATCTCGTCCTTCCACAGGTAACAAATTAGGGTCTATTTGGAATTTTTTCTTACAATTAGGACACGTAATAATCATGCTTCGTTTTATATCAGATTTTTATTAAATTTCTTTTATTTTTGATGTCTTTATACTTTGAAATTATCAATATCTGCTGTAATAGTACTCGGATCGGAGTGTAGCGCAGCCTGGTAGCGCATCTGGTTTGGGACCAGAGGGTCGCAGGTTCGAATCCTGCCACTCCGACCATCTTTTTATGAAAAAAGCAATTATTTATATACCTAATAAAAATCCAATGCAGTCAGGTTTAGCTAAAAATGATAAATGGATATTAGAATTTAAAACTAAAGACCCAACAACAAACCCCTTAATGGGATGGGAAAGCTCATCTGATACACTTACAGAATTAAAGTTAGAATTTTCATCTAAAGATCTTGCTATAAATTATGCAAAAAAAAAGAAAATTGAATACGAGTTAATTGAACCACGTAAAAGAAAAAC
>Ga0209360_1000825_pt1 | contig 22931 bp, 21 predicted proteins | sample SaaInlV_130m_DNA_3_FD_184651 | JGI IMG/M metagenome (GOLD analysis project Ga0209360, IMG submission 184651) | Marine microbial communities from expanding oxygen minimum zones in the Saanich Inlet - SI037_S3LV_130m_DNA (SPAdes) (version 2) | ecosystem: Environmental > Aquatic > Marine >... | reverse complement strand
TGACCCTAATACGTGCTCACCATATAGGGTTGTTAATTGGAGTGAAGGGTCTGATACAACTGCAGTAACGGGTGGTGTTGGTGGTAGTAGTAGTAGTAGTAGTAGTAGTAGTAGTAGTAGTAGTAGTAGAACTTGGCAACAAGTAGCGCACTCACCACTATCTCCACCAAAGAGTGTGTCACCTGTAATTGCTCTTGTGGATGAACTTCTGGATTTGTTTAGTCAAAGGCCAGTTGATTGTGAGTTTGCAGTATCAATGAATGAAGGTAAAGAAACATTATGGTTGCTGCAAGCACGACCGTTATTGTTGGAAAATAAACCAGAAAGTAATGAACTACAGCGGAATAGGCACCAAAATATAGAGAAGAAAATTGCAAGAGGAGTAGGAGAGCACCCATTTCTTATGGGAAAAAAAACAGTATATGGTGTAATGCCAGATTGGAATCCAGCTGAAATTATTGGTATTCGCCCCAAACCATTAGCAATATCACTCTATCGTGAGCTGATAACAGATGCAATCTGGGCATATCAAAGACATAATTATGGATACCGTAATTTGCGAAGTTTTCCACTTATGCCTCATTTCTTCGGGCTTCCCTATATTGATTTGCGCCTTTCTTTCAACTCATTTATACCTGCTGACCTTGATGATGATTTAGCTGGTCGTTTGGTAGATCATTATATAAATCGCTTACTAAAAGAACCTACTCTGCATGATAAAGTGGAATTTGAAATTGTATTTTCTTGCTATACTTTAGATTTGCCTGATAGATTACAGATGCTTGATAATGCAGAGTTTAGCAAAAAAGATCAAACAACAATAGCAAATAGTCTCAGAAATTTAACAAACCATATTATTCATCCAGAAGAAGGACTTTGGAAAAGTGATGCGGATAAATTGAAAACACTTACTGTAAGACGTGAAAAGATATTATCTTCAATTGCGGATCCATTAGAGAAGATTTATTGGCTTTTAGAGGACGCTAAGCGTTATGGGACACTGCCTTTTGCAGGTTTGGCGCGTGTTGGATTTATTGCAGTGCAGATGCTGAAGTCATTAGTTACTGTGGAAGTGTTATCACAAGATGACTATGATGCTTTTGTTGGTAGTGTTTCGACGGTAAGTGGACAACTATATCGTGATCGTGTAAATTTAGATAAAAAAACATTTTTAGTAAAATATGGACATCTCAGACCAGGTACTTATGATATTTTATCACCTCGATATGATGAAGCACCTGATCTTTATTTTGATTGGACTCAAAAAACAATAGAGCTAGAGTCAATAAAACCATTTTCATTTACATTACCTCAGATGCGTAAACTCACAAGTTTGTTGAAATTACATGGACTTCATTCAGATCCAGTGGGTCTATTTGATTTTTTGCAAGCAGGAATTGAGTTAAGAGAGAAGGCAAAATTTTATTTCACAAAAAATCTGTCTGATGCACTTTCATTAATAGGTAAGTATGGGGAAAAATATGGATTTAGTAAAGAAGAACTTTCATATTGTGATCTTTCAGTTTTTCAGGAATTACATATTGCGGCATTAGACCCTGTAGAGATGATAGGGAATAATATAAAACAAGGTAAAGCAAGATATAAAGAAACACTTTCTCTATCTCTGCCACCATTAATTACAAACAGTCAAGATGTTTGGGGGTTTGAGTACCCTGAATCAGAACCTAATTTTATTACTCAGAAACAGGTGAGAGGACCCGTAATTTCAAATATTGAAAAGAGTAAACTTTCTGGTGCAATTGTCTGTATTACTAATGCAGATCCAGGATATGACTGGCTTTTTTCATATCAGATTGCAGGATTGATTACAACATGGGGAGGTGCTAATTCACATATGGCTATTCGTGCGGGTGAACTGGGTTTGCCTGCTGTGATTGGAGCAGGTGAGTTGCTGTATGAAAAATGGTCTGAAGCAAAACTATTACATCTAGATTGTTCTGGAAGACGAGTTGAGGTGTTAGCTTGAAGTTAATCGCAGTCAGTCAAAGAGTCGATGAATATCCTGATCGTAATGAAATAAGAGACGCAATTGATCAAAGGTTGATTGCATTTGTATCTGTGTCGGATTTTCAGCCTGTTCCTGTGCCTAACAGGATTTCTATGAGTAGAGACAGAAATGAAAGAAAATATGCCGTATTAAGGTGGGCTGAGCAGGTGGGTGTAGATGCAATAGTTCTCTCAGGTGGTAATGATATTGGTGAATATTTACATCGAGATGAAACTGAATATTGGTTATTAGATTATGCAGAGATGCATAAGTTGCCAGTGTTGGGAATATGTAGAGGAATGCAGATGATGGGGGTTATGAATGGTGGAATTTTAGAGAAAATTGAAAATCATGTGCAGGTTGATCATAAAATAATAGGTGAATTGTCAGGATCTGTTAATAGTTACCATAACCTATCTTTTACCTCCTGTCCAGATGGTTATGAAGTGCTTGCAAAAACTAATGATGGTTGTATTGAGGGAATCAGACATAAATTATTGCCATGGGAAGGGTGGATGTGGCATCCGGAACGTTATGAAATATGGAGAGAATCTGATATTGATAGAATAAAATATATTTTTGGGGGATAAAAATAAAAAATGATAGTGCTATATTTTTGCTAAAACTCCACTCATACCTCTTGAGGTAGAGTAATGATCAAGAATTATAGGTGCAGAAGAGTTCATTCAACTGCCCTCTATCTTCCGTTAACTATCAGCCCAGTAAAAATTTCTTTGATCGCACTAATAATCAAAAATAATAATTTGTTATATTACAAGAAGGATACTAATAAAATTCCATGATCAGAAAGACAACAGAGTTGAGTGCATATATTGTTGGAAGTGGATCCTTAGCAAGGATAATTAAGGAGATATTTAAGGTAAACAATATAGAGGTTTATGCATTTGTTGACAGAGAAACTAGCACTGACCCAGATTTTCTCATTATTGAAACTAAAAAAATACCATACCCAGTTCCAGAAAATACTCTGTTTGTTATAGCAATTTCTCTTCAGAAGCATAGACAAGCTGCCAAGAAGAGATTAGAAAAGCATGGTATACTCGATGAAAAAATATTGGAGATAAAAGACGCTTCAGATGCTATATTCATGGGAAGTCTACTCAAACATAACAATGATGAAACTATTAACTATCTCTTATCAAATTCACTATCAAACATACAGGCTCTAGAGAGGGCAATTATCCAATGTCCCATAGTTGATAATACTAGAATATCAATAAGTTTTAACTATCATGGTCATGGTGGTGGCTACAGACAACACTTAAATTCCATTGCAACAAAATTATCCTACAAATTCAATATAAACTGTTTTTCTGACGAGCCCGACTCATCTGGAGAAAAATCACCAAATTTCCAACTACAGAGTTTGAGAACAAGAAGAAGTTCTCGTTCTGAAAATTTATCGATAGCTGCAAACTATATCGACTGCTCACATACAGAAACTCCGAAAGTTCTATTTATGCATGAAATTTATGATCATTTTACCTATGTCGATGAAATTATTCAGGTAATATCAAAACCAAAGTTACAATACGTCTTTACTCCATCATTACCATGCTTTGAAAAAATGAAGAAGCTATGTATTGAAAAGAATTTGAAGAATCAAGTTGTCTTGATTCCAGGGGGGTATCCGAGACTTGATAATAACATAGAGTATTTTAAAACAATAAAGGAGCAACCAGACTCTATAATATACGCTCCAACACTTTCAATGTTCGATTCAGATAATATGGAATCCACCTATTCCATGGGGAAGGCACCAAATATACTGCTTAATCTTTCTAATTCATTTCCAGAATACAAAATCATATTTAGGCCGCACCCTACCGACTTGCTGGCGTTGGAAAATGGAAGAAAGGCCACCTATCGAAATTCTCTAGAAGAAGCTGTCAAGGTATGTAGTAGACTCCAAAATTGTGAATTAGATACTAGTAAAACATCATATATGAAATCATATGGATCATCTGTATTAATGGTGTCAGATATATCATCTACTGCCTTCACATATGCATTTAGCACTAATCGCCCTGTTATATTCTATTCTCCAGGAAATTCAATAACTGAAAAAAATCTACCTGACACTTTATTCATTGCTGATAGAAGTAAGTTAGGAATATGTGTAAATAGTGAAAAAGATATATCCAATGCTGCTTTTAATATACTTGAAAAATATTCTGAATACAGTACAAAAATAAAGAATCACTCAGAAAATGTTATTTTTAATAAAGGGAAATCAGAATCATACTTTATTGAGAATATAGATTTCATATTGAGCAATGAGAGAAATTCTGACTGGTGGTATCTTTCTGATCACCGTTAACTCGATGAATCTGCATCTGTCATCACATGACTTTGAAGTGGAGCAGTGTTCCCGAGAGATAGATCGCTCTCTGAATCAACTTCCATCCACTGTCCATAGTAAGGAAGTGCTTTAATGGGAATCCGTTTCGCATTGATTACATGCTGAAGCATTCCTGTCATATCCATCTGATCCCGTTGTATAGACGACAACTGGTCACGAATGCGTATAACTTCATTCCATCCTGTTGGTTCAAACCGCAGCAGCCCCATATATTGCCCCTCAACCTCTTCAATAAAATTAGGAGTATGGCCAATATCAGCTAATGTGTGATCTGAATTGAGTCGAAAAGCCTCGGCATCCTCTAAGGGATCACCAAAACGTTGATTCCATAATGTCAACCAGTCTGGATCATAAGTGATTGCGAGAGAGTTTCTGTTATTGATTAGTGAAGAAATTGCTGTATGCTCATAATAGAGATCGGAGTAACTGACAATACAAGACTCTAGCTGCAACCACCTATCTGCACATGCTAATGATGAAACCATGTTAGTCTCAGCCCAGTGCTTATTATGGAATTCTACCAAGCCATACACATCCAGTTGTTCCCTCTTATAGCCAGTAACAATAGCGATTTCTTCAATTCCTTCTTTACGTAATGCCATAATTTGCCATTCTAATAGAGGACGTCCATGCAGTAACATTAAACACTTAGGGGAGTTGTCTGTTAGTCCTTTCATACGGCTGCCTCTACCAGCAGCAAGAATTATTGCTCTCATAATAATTCCCTAATCCTTTGAATATCACTTCTATTATATTCGGCTTCTTTTTTCGTGTAGCACACAGGCTTATCCCAAAAAACCTTATGGCATTGAATCATTTTAATCTCCTTATTAACGGTAAGTTGTGATGTGGATTGAACTTTGAGGCGCATCAGTTGGTATCACAAAAAAGAGGATTTTTCTGTTATCTGCTGCAATGGTCAGTACAAGATCTTTGTAGGGGCGTAGTAACTCTATGATAGCAACTGCAATTAGTTTTACTGTTTTGTTCTTTACCTTAATCATCATAGTAAATTTATTCCCTAGATTTGTGAGTTACATATAGATAATTGACTCAGGAACAACGATACCACATCACAGTCCTCAATGGTGTAGGATTTATCTATATTTAGTTAAACTTTTAAGCTGATAAGATGTTATCTAGGTTCAGAATAGATGTTAGGAAGATTGCTGCGAAAGTTAGAGTTGAATAGATTGTTGCTAGAACTATTTATTGTGCCTGATTTAGTGTTACGAAAAAAGCATGAGCTTGATGAATCTTGTGGAGTTTTTTGAAATACAGATAGCCTTGATCTATCATGCAGAATTCTTTTTTCTATTATTGATTTTTTCTAGAACGTTGTTGTTGGATATCTTGAGAATTTTTCCTGTCTGCCAGTTGTACGAATGTTATGCAGAGAAATTGATTGAGACAACTAAAGCTCTTTATTTTGCGGTTGCCGTAGTATTTTATGCGGTATAATGAGTATCAGATTGTGAATGTTGGGACACTAGTGGTTTGGAGTGCATTGTGCCTTCAAGGGTGAGTCTACGATTTAATAAATATATAGTATAGGAGAAACAATGTCATATAATATTCTTGTTACAGGTGGTGCAGGCTACTTAGGTTCAACAATGGTACCAGATCTACTTGTAGCAGGGCATAAGGTTACTGTATTAGATAATTTTATGTTTAAACAGACTAGCTTAAATCACTGCTGTTATCACCCAAACTTTTCAGTAGTTAAAGGTGATATTAGAGTTGAAAGTACAATGGCACCCTTAATGAAAGAAGCCGATGTAATTATCCCATTAGCTGCACTGGTTGGTGCACCACTCTGTGGACTTGATCCAGTTGGTGCGACCACTATTAACCATGATGCTATTGAGTTGATGCTTAAACTTCTCTCAAAAGATCAAATCGTATTGATGCCAACTACCAATAGTGCTTACGGTACAGGTGATAAAGATAATTACTGCAATGAAGAGTCACCACTGCGCCCCATTTCCCAATATGCTATTGAAAAAGTTGAGATAGAAAAAGAGTTAATGCAACATCCTAATGCAATTAGCTTCCGCTTAGCGACTGTGTTTGGAATGTCACCTCGTATGCGTATTGATTTGTTAGTGAATGATTTTACCTATCGTGCCGTGAATGACCGTTTTGTGGTATTGTTCGAAAGTCACTTTAAGCGCAACTATATTCATGTTCGTGATGTCTCAAGAGTGTTTCAGCATGCTTTAAATAATCATGACATAATGAAAGGTGAAATATACAATGTAGGTCTATCTGATGCGAATGTCTCTAAAAAAGAGCTTTGTGAAACTATCCAAAAACAGATCCCCGAATTTATCTTTATTGATGAACAGGTAGGAAAAGACCCTGATCAGCGTAACTATATTGTCTCTAATGAGAAAATTGAAGCAACAGGGTTTAAGCAGGAGTTCTCTTTAGATCGTGGTATTGGTGAATTAATTAAAGGTTATACTATGATTAAGAATAGTTTGTATGGTAATGTGTAATTTCAATGAGAGAAAGTTGTGATTATCTGATTGTAGGTGCGGGGATAGTTGGTCTTACTGTTGCATGGGAGCTGAAAAAAAGATATCCATCATCTGTTATTATAGTATTAGAAAAAGAGTCAGAAGTGGGATTACATGCCAGTGGTCGAAATAGTGGAGTCCTTCATTCGGGTATCTACTATGGATCTGATACGCTAAAAGCTAAAGTTTGCTCATCTGGAGCAAAGAAAATGCAGGAATTTGCTGATGAGTATGGTGTAGACTGTAATCGTTCAGGAAAGATTATCATTGCAACTTCAGAGACTGACTTACCTACAATTGATAGGCTATTAAAAAATGCTCAAGACAACAGTATAAAAGCAGAACGAATCGATGAGCAGGAGATCAAAAAGATCGAACCTTACGCCTCACCCTATCAAACAGGTATATATAGTCCAGATACAGCAGTGATTGATAGTAAGGCTGTAGTGAAAAAACTATATTTATTACTAAAAGAAAAATTGGTTAATTTTAAATTAAGTTTACCTTTATTAGATCATAATGAAAAAGAAAAAACTGTCACAACACCTAGAGGAAAAATATCGTATGGATATCTCTATAATTGTGCTGGCGCAAATGCTGATCGTGTGGCAAAACTATTTGGTAAAGGGGAGGAATATACAATGATCCCATTTAAAGGGATCTACTATAAACTAAGAGCTGATAGTAATAACCTAGTGAATAATAACATCTATCCTGTTCCAAATATTAATCTTCCATTTCTGGGGATACATCTTACAAGAATAATTAGTGGAGATATTTATGTTGGGCCAACTGCAATTCCAGCATTTGGCCGTGAAAACTATGGTATTTTAAAAGGTATGAAAATAGGAGAAGGGGTTGAAATTAGTTCTGAGCTAATCAGTATGTATATAAAGAATAAAAGTAACTTTAGGCTGCTTGTTCACACGGAAATGAAGAAATACTTAAAACCATGGTTTTTAAAGTCGGCACAAAAATTAATAAGCGGACTTAAATCAGAAGATTTAATACCAAGTAATAAAGTTGGCATTCGTCCGCAGTTAGTCAATACAAAAACAAAAAAAATAGAGATGGACTATATCGTAGAGAAAGGAGAGAGTAGTATGCATATTCTAAACTCGATATCGCCCGCATTTACTAGTTCATTTGCTTTTGCAGAGTGGATAGTGGATAAGTCAGAATTAGGAGATAAATAATGGAAATGCTACTTGTATCTGATCGAGGTAAAAAACATCAAAATTATATCAAGTTAATAGATTCAGTTGTCTCAGGTCTTTTAAATAGAGGAGTTAAAGTTTCTCTATTGATAGGTGATGATTATGATGGTAAATTTGAGAATAGAATAGAAATTGTTCGAACACATCATTTTAATTTATACTCAACGAGTTATGATGAACGAAGATATATAGAGGTATTTGATGTTGCAACAGAGATTAAACCTGATTTAATTGTCTTGATTGATACACCAGACCCTCAACGACTCTATTTGGCAATGGAGTATGATGTGAGAGCAAAGCAATTTAAATATGCAATTTATCCTAGTCTAGGGTTAGGTCATTTCATATTTAAGCCACTTAGCGGACATTTCTTTAATAAGCTGTTAGATATGGACTCTTTTGTATTGGCTTTTATTGGGAGCAATAATCCAAAATTAGATGATGAGTTTTATCGTCAAGAGAAGAATTGTTCTGAAAAAGTTAAATTTATACATGATATCACTCATCTAAATATATTAGGTGAGAGTGATAGATATCTTGAGATTGATAAAGCATCTGTTCGTAAAAAAATGGGTATTTCAGAGCAGAGTAAAGTATTCTTATATTTTGGAACATATTATTATCTGAAAGGTGCAGATTTGTTATTAGAAGCATCACAAAAATTTATCGATTACAGTGATATTACCTTTATTTTTGCTGGTGATATGAATCAAACTTCGTATGATTTAAAACTTGAGAGTTATAATCTAGATAACTCTATAATTCATGATAGATATATTGATAAAGAAGAGATATATAACTATTTTGCTGCTGCTGATATTGTGGTATTGCCTTATCGATCTGGATACAATAGATTCTCAAGTGCAATGTTTGCGTTAGCACCAGTATCACATACCCCTTTACTAATATCTGATATATCTCCCCACAAAGAGAGTGTTGAACAGTATAACTTAGGCCATACTTTTGAGTGTGGGTCTGTAGAAGATTTAGTTGTGAAAATTAAATATATTCTCAATAATGAAAATACAGATAATAAGTTTGGATTTGAAGAGTATATTAATGATTTTGGAACAATAGATGAACTCTCAGAGCTATTGATAGACTCAATTCCATAAAATTATATAAACATGAAAATAGCAATTTTTGGAGCAGGAACAAATGGACTGCTTTTCTCAAAAGGAATGTCTGGTACAGGAAGAGTGATAAATGCTTTTCTTGATCAATCCTCTAAATTATCAGAATTAAATGGTATTCCTGTATTGAGAGTAGGGGATATTTTAAAAGAACAAGATGAATGGCAAATATTTTGTGCCATATTTCCTCATTCACTCAACAAGCCATCAAACAATACACATATAAAGCCAGAGATTAAATTAAAGCAACTTGGTTTTACTCATATATACAGTTTTTATGAAACTTTGCAGCTTTACCCAGAAATTATCAAAGGTTATTTTAATGAAAATTATCTCTGGATGCGCCCAAACTCAGATGTAATGATTGATTATGGAAAAATAGAGCAAGTGAGAAGCTTATTGAATGATAAATCAAGCAAACAATTATTAGGCCGTTGGATTTCATGGAGAGAGACCCAGTCTATGAAATATTATATTGAACCAGACAATGCCTGTGAATATTTTCCAGATGATATAGAGGGGCTATTTCCTACTGATCCATTAAGATTTGTTGATTGTGGGGCTTATACAGGAGATACAATTGTAGATCTTTATAGTGTTTGGAAAGGAGAGATAGAATCTGTGGTCTGTTTTGAACCAGATCGGAAAAATTTAGAACTGTTAAATGACACATTAACGAGAATTCAAACTGAAGGTAAGATAGGTTATGTCTATCCTACAGGGGTGGGTAAAGCTTGTTCAGTAATCTCATTCAGTGGAGGGCAGGGAAGCTCTTCCACCATGGTGATGGGAGGTGAAGGTGAATTAATACCAGTCGTGAGTCTTGACCAAACTGTTGGGCTATCCCATCCAAATTATATTAAAATGGATATCGAAGGAGCTGAGCTGGAAGCACTACAAGGTGCAAAAGAGTTGATTGTAAGAGAAGCGCCATCATTGGCTATTTGTCTCTATCATAAATCATCAGACTTATGGGAAATCCCACTATATCTACATTCGATTCAGTCATCTTATAAAATGGATGTTCGCACTCATGATCATCTAGGTTTAAGTACGGTTTTATATTGTTATAGATGAATAACTCAAATGAAAAAAAAACACTAATCTTAGGAGGAAGTCATAGAGATATTCCGCTCATTCAAGCATCGCAAGCGTTAGGGCACTACGTTATTACATTAGGAGCAATTAAAACCTATCTGGGGCACAACTATTCAGATAAAAAATTTCTTGTTGATTTTAGTGACTTGGATGCAGTCAAACAAATTATTAAAAATGAGCAAGTTGACTATATATTAGCGGGATGTAGTGAAGCAGCGTATATTAGTAGTGTAACACTTTCAAATGAGTTGGGTATAGGTTGTTATGATCTGTTAGAAACAGCACAATTGCTACACAATAAATGGGCATTTAAAAAGTTTTGTTTAGAGAATCAGATATCCACTCCTAATGCTCAACATTACACTCCTCAACTAGATTTAACAGGGGTCTCCTTTCCGTTAGCGATTAAGCCCACAACACTTTCTGGTGGACAAGGGGTAAGTGTTGTCAACTCTACTTCCGAACTAAGAAAGGCGGTGGTTGAGTCCAAGAAATTTTCAACAGATTTGATTCTAGAAGAGTATATCGAGGGGCAACTAATCGCATATTCTCTTTTTTTACAAGATCAGAAGGTGATCTATGGTTTTGTGGGAGATGATAAAAGTTATCTAAATAAATATCTTATTAATACTGCCTATCCTACTATTCTGAAAGAGGTGGTGCTGGATAAGATGAAAAATGATGTAGAAAAAATAGCAAGTCAACTGCAATTAGTAGACGGTATGTTTCATCTACAGATTATCATCAAAGATGATATCCCCTATATTATTGATGTAACTAGGCGAATCCCTGGAGATCTCTATCCCAAACTTATAGAGTATTGTGATGGGGTATCGTACTCAAAAGCAGTTGTAAAAGCATACTTAGGTGAAGCGTTAGAGAATGAGTTTGAGAGAAATTTAGATTTAAACAGTAAGCAGCAAAAATTTGTGATTCGACACTGTGTTATGGCCGCTAGCAATGGAACAATTAAAGATGTAAAAGTGGATCATATTTTGCATGAGAAGATATGCTACAGATTAGACTTAATAGAGGCAGGGCAAATCGTCAATAATTTTATGATTGATGTGATTGCAATTATTTTTATAGAATCGGATGGTAGAGATGAAAAAGTGATAAATAATATTAACAGCTTAATCTTTCCCGTTATAGAAACAAAAGTGGAGTTGTAATGGAAAAAACTAACAGTCAGGCATTTGGAGAAAAATTTCAGAGTCAGGTGGCAGAAAATAGTCATTTAGCGCGTGCATTGGAATATTATCAAGAAAAAGAGTATGCGACTGCAAAGATGTTTCTAGAGATGGTGGTTAAAGAGGATCCAACAGCCGATGTTTATCATCTATTGGCAATAGTGGAGCAGAATGAGGGCGAATTGGTGCAGGCAATTATTTGGTTGAATAGCGCACTTGAGATTGATCCAAACTCTCCTGATCTTTATAACACCTTGGGGGATCTATTAATGAAAGGGGGAAAATACCAAGAAGCTGTTACTGCATTTGAACAGACACTTAAGTTTCAACCAGATCATCCCGATGCAAGATATAATATAGGTGCATCTTTAATGCGGTTAAGAAAATATGAAGCAGCAGAAGAAAATCTGAGGAAAGTGCTAGAGGATCAGCCTAGCCATATCGGAGCGTTGCAGAATCTCTCTTTAGCTTTGAAAGAGTTGGATTTTCAACAAGAGTCTCTGGAGACTTCTGAGAGGTTGCTAGAGGTTCAAGAGAGTGAGATTTCGTGTAATAACCACGGTACGATTCTGAAAGAGATGAACCGAAAAGAAGAGGCGCTGAAATATTTCGAGCGAGCGATAGTGTTAAATCCACAATATGCGCCTGCTTACTGTAATGTGGGATTAATGATGCTTGATCTGGGTGAAGCTGAGCTTGCAATTACCCACTATAAATATGCGATTACACTAAATGACCAAGATCCAACATTCTACCATAATCTAGCTTTCGCCTATTTTGCAGCGAACAGATATGGTGAAGGGTGGGATGTTTTTCGTCATAGAAAACTGGTTAAAGATGTGGGTGGCTATACAGGAAAGCCAGAGTGGGAGGGGCAGCCACTAGACGGGAAGAAGTTGCTCGTGACCGCAGAGCAGGGGCTAGGGGATGAAATTATGTTCGCTTCCACGATGCCCGATCTCTCAAAAGAAGATAGCGACATAACGCTTCAATGCGACCCAAGGTTAGCAACTATTTATCAACGCTCTTTTCCTGGGATTAAAATATTAGGGGTGGAGAGAAAAAATATAGATAGAACAATGGGTATTGACTATGAGAATGCAATTGGTGATCTCCCCCGTTTTTATCGCCGCACTTTAGATGCTTTTCCAATAAGAGATGGATATCTGGAAGCAGATCATCAAAAAGTCATCTATTGGAAGAATAGATTAGATGAATTGGGCGATGGATTAAAAGTAGGGGTCTGCTGGCGTTCTGGTGTCGCAGAAAAAATACGCAAACATCAGTTGGGTTCAATCTCTAAGGTCGAATATTTTTATCCTCTATTAGATATTGTTGGGGTAACCGTTATCTCTCTACAATATACCGATGTCACGAAAGAGTTAAAGTTAGTTAAAAAAGAGACCGGAAAAGAGATTGTGCTGCTAGAGGGAATTGATCTGAAAAATGATCAAGATGAGTTGTCGGCACTGATGGTGGCGCTAGATTTAACAATTTCAGTGGGTACGGCAGTACAACAGATGGCAGCTGCAGTAAAGGGCGCCAATATATGGGCAATACCTGCAGACAATAGACCTTTCCATCGATTAATGAAGTCACCTGTGCCAAAGGATATTGATAATAAAAAAAGGAGTGATAAGGAGTCATTTATTGCTCAGATAGAGACTGCCACTTCAATACTCACAAAAGCAACTAAACAACCTGATCCATCAAAATGGATAACAGAAATCTCTAACCAAGAGGTAGAGGATGGAAGGCTCTACCCAGCAGTTTAAACGCTCTGATAGATATAAAAAGCAGGAAAAGAGATACAGTCCGAGAATGAAAAAAACAGACTATCAGTTATTAGGAGAAGAATTTCAGCAGCAAGCAGTAAAAAATTCCCATTTAGCGCGTGCTTTGGAATATTTCCGAGAGAAAGAGTACCCAACAGCAAGAATGTTTCTAGAGATGGTGCTGAAAGAGGATCCAACAGCGGATGTTTACTACCTGTTAGCACTTCTGGAGCAAAATATGGGAGAGATAGAGCAGGCAATTAGTTGGTTAAATCATGCGCTGGAGATAACCCCAGACTCTGCTGATCTCTATAATGCACTAGGAAAGTTGTTAATAAAAAAGGGAAAACAGCAAGAGGCTGTTAATGCATTTAAGCAAGCATTGGCTATTCAATCTAATCATATTGGCGCACTGCAAAATCTGGCGCTATCCCTGAAAGAGTTAGATCATCAGCAAGCGTCCCTAGAAATTTCTGAGCGACTGCTCGCTATTCATGAGACGGAATCCTCCTGTGTTAATCACGGAACTATTCTGCATGAGATGAACCGGAATGAGGAGGCACTAAAATATTTTGAGCGAGCGATAGCGTTAAATCCTAATTCCTCAAAAGCCTACGGTAATGCGGGGGGGATGCTGCTTGCATTAGGACAACCAGAGTATGCAATTGCCCACCTTAAATACGCCATTACACTAGATGATAGTTCTCCATCGTTATACCGTGACCTATCTACTGCTTATATAGCTGTCCATAGATATGGTGAAGCGTGGGATATGGTTCATCATACTAGCTGTTATACAGGAAAACCAGAGTGGAAGGGGGAACCATTACAGGGTAAAAGGTTGTTCATTAGCGCAGAGCAAGGGTTAGGTGATGAGATTATGTTTGCCTCTATGATACCTGATCTCTTAAAAGAGGGGGGGGAGATAATAGTTCAGTGTGACCCTAGATTAGAGGCGCTCTATCAACGCTCATTTCCAGAGATTAAAGTGTTAGGGATGAATCGTAAGGATATAGATCGATCAATGGAAGTTGACTATGAGAGCGTTATTGGAGAACTTCCCCGTTTCTATCGCCGTACTCTAGATGCTTTTCCAATAAGAGATGGATATCTGGCAGCAGATCCTGAAAAAGTTATCTACTGGAAGGAGAGATTAGATGAATTAGGGGATGGATTAAAAATAGGAATCTGTTGGCGTTCTGGCTTAGCAGAAAAAATACGCAAACATCAGTTGCACTCAGTCTCCGAGGTGAAATACTTTTATCCTCTATTGCATATTGCAGGGGTAACAGTTATCTCTCTACAGTATACCGATGTCACAAAAGAGTTAAAGTTAGTTAAAAAAGAGAGCGGGAAAGAGATTGTGCTGCTAGAGGGGATTGATATGAAAAATGATCAAGATGAATTGGCAGGATTAATGGTGGCATTAGATTTGACGATTTCAGTTGGTACGGCAGTGCAACAGATGGCAGCGGCAGTACAAGGCGCTAATGTATGGGCAGTACCCTCTAATAGTACACCTTTCCATCGGTTAATAAAGTCACCTGTGCCAAAAGATATTGATAATAAAAAAAGAGATGCTGAAGAGATCTTTATTGCTCAGATAGAGGCTGCCACCTCAATACTCACAAAAGCAACTAAACAATCTAATCCATCTGCATGGATAACAGAATTAACTAATAAAGAGGTGGAAGATGGAAGGCTCTATCCAGCTACTTAAAGATGTTGCTATTGTTTCTCAACGGTGGCCAGCAGTAGGGAATAGCCTCTCTGATATGGCTGGTTCTGATACTCTTCTGAGTAAAAAACATTCACAAAAGAGTAAATACGCATCTCTAATCGTTGATAATATTAATCTGAATAGTATTTATGACCCGCAAAAAGAGGCGAAACTACAGCTAAAAAATATCCCTAAAAATGCCACTACGGCATGGGTTTATGGGGGAGGATCTCCTCATCAATTAGAGACATTACTCAATAGAAAACCGCTTATTAAACTAACTTGGGTGATACTATCAATTAAAGTATTTTATCAAAGTTTGGATTTTTATGACTTCTCTTCAATTCTTCAAGACCCTCGTTTAGTGATAGAAATGGCCACTCCTAAAACTAAAGTCCACTTCCCATTTTCGGTGCAGACACCCTGTCTCTATTTAGCAGATCAACAAGCAGTACGCCTGAAGGATATGTTGCAACTAGAGCTTATGACCCCATTTTTGCACCAACATCAGCAGCAGAAATATGACGAGTGGGTTTATCAGCAGGTTAAAAATAATACAGATCTTTTAGAGCAGGATGGTGATATCTCTGAACTTTACAACAGTACATCAGGAGAAGTGATTGTCTGTGCTGCCGGACCCACTTTAAGTGATTGGTTGCAAAATTATAGACCTAATCAGGAAGATCTAATTGTTACTGTTGATGCTGCGTTAGGGGCGTTGTTATCTAAAAATATAGTACCAACAGTTGTAGTGATAATTGATCCGGCGCACTCAATGAGAGAACTGTTTGAGGGGGATCTCTCTTCACTGGAGCACTCTTGGTTGGCGTATGTCCCAGAAGTATATAAGAAAATCCTCTTATCTTGGCCAGGAAAGCGCCTCGCTTTTTATGCGGGAGGTGGATTGATTCAGGATGTTGTTGAGAAATTCCCTAAAAGTAGACTCTTCGCAGCAGGCTCTGTCGCCCATTCAGCAGTTGACTTGGCGGTTAAGATGGGGGCTGAGAGGGTTAGGTTGGTTGGGTTTGATTTTGCCCATATTGACGGTAATTCACATGCTAAAGAGGTGGCAATTCATTCGCTAGAAGAAAATTATGGTGATAACCGCACCGTGCTAAATGGATATGGTGAGCAGATTCCTACTCTTATGAATCTAATTCATTACCTTAGGGACTTAGAAAGTTACATCTCAAAGATACAAGAGATAAAAAATATTACCTTTATCAATGACAGCAAACAAGGCGCAGTAATTATGGGGGCAATATATGAGTCTTGAGATAAGGTTGTCTGAGGATATAAAAGAGGATATTCTTAATGCAGCTAATTTTCTTCGTTTAGGGTTAGATGCTTTGGCTGGTCAAAAATTTATTGTGATTGTCGATGAGTTGATGAGGTTCTGTTCTAGTAAAAATAACCAGTCACAACATATAGATATGCAGAAGTTAGAAATATTACTTTCCATAATGTTGACAGCTCAAGAGAATAAAAATTTTATTCTAATGGCAGATATTTTAGAGTATCAGCTTATCACTCTCTTAAAAATCTAAAATAAAATAGAAAATAGTGTAAAGGTTTTCGAGTGAGAGCCGTTACTATGGGTGGAGGCGGTAAGTGCAGAGGATGAAAAGCATCACTATTGTACATCTGCCAAAGATTAAGTATTTTTTAGGAGAATTACAATGCCTGCATATATTAACACGAATGTAGCTTCAATTAACACAGTCCGTATCTTAGACGGATCACAAAAAGAGTTAACCACTTCGATGGAACGACTCTCTTCTGGTAAACGAATCAACCATGCGCGTGACGACGCGGCGGGTATGGCGATCTCATCCAAGATGACTTCACAGGTTAGAGGAATGAATCAGGCAGTGAGAAATACCAATGATGGTATCTCAATGGTACAGACGGCAGATGGTGCGATGGAGGGTATTGCAGATAAACTTCAACGTATGCGTGAATTGGCAGTTCAGTCTACGAATGGTATCTACTCAACCAGTGACCGTGCGGCACTTGATATTGAGTTTCAGGCGCTAGATGATGAGATTGGTCGTGTGGCCAATTCTGCAGAATTTAACGGTACTACTTTGTTGTCTTCGACGAAGACGCTTACTATTCAGGTATCCTATGCTGATGACTCCACGAATGGAAAGATTGATGTCGATTTAACTAAAGTTACTTCAACTGGATTATCTATTAATGATGATGTAATTACGACACAAGATGCTGCCTCGACAGCCATTGGTGCAATTGATGATGCGCTCAGTACCGTTAACTCAGCTAGAGCGACATTGGGTGCGACGCAAAACCGGCTTGAAACAACGGTAACAGATCTGAAGAACAATGTTGAGAACCTCTCAGCTTCTCGTTCACGTATTGAAGATGCGGATTTTGCTTCTGAGACGGCGCAGCTTGCGAAGAGTCAGATTTTGCAACAGGCAGGTATGGCGATGTTAGCGCAGGCTAACCAGTTGCCACAGCAGGTACTTTCACTGCTTAGATAAGATAAGTGATGAGTTGATAACACAAAAGGCTCCTTCGGGAGCCTTTTGTGTTACAATGAAATTGTGCAATATAAGGAGTAGTATATTATGAGTGAGAATATTGATAGTTTAGTACTGGAAAATCTTAGAGCGATACGTGGTGATATTTCTTTAATTAAAGATGATGTGCGTGAAGTAAAGAATAGAGTGACAACTTTAGAGTCTGGTCAAGCAACGATGATGCAACAGGTAGGTCATCTGGCGGGATCTTTGGCTCAACAACAAGTCAGCTTTGATCGACTCGGAGAGAGAGTTGAGAGAATAGAGTCTCGGTTAGAGTTGGGGGCAGCGCAAAATTAAGAGGGCAGCTATCTTTTCGCAGGATAAAAGGCTGACCAGAATTGAATTCTTAGTCATAGGTCTCTATATTGCTGGAGGCGTTGCGCTTGGGTATATTATGTTATTACTGAATGTAATTATTTCTAAGTTATAAAGATTAAGTGTAGGGGTGCGGGCGGCAAAGAGTTCCCGTAGTGCTTATTTTAGAGTGTTGTAGAGTTCGGTAAGAATTGAGGTAAATATTGTAAACTGTTGTATTGTATTGATATTATTGTAACTGTTAAATTAAAGAAGGCGCGTCAGAATATTCTGGCACGCCTTTTGCATTTCTCTGGGTAAGGCAAGTTGCAGCGAGTTTAGTTCAGCAAACTGCCGTAACTATTTTTTAAATGTTAGGAGCAATTTCAGGAGCAATCTTATGCCACAATTTATTAATACAAATGTTATGTCGTTGAACACGGTGCGTGTTCTCGACCAATCACAGAAATCTCTGCAGACCTCTATGGAGCGTCTCTCTTCAGGTAAGCGTATCAACCATGCTCGTGATGATGCAGCAGGGATGGCGATTACCGAGGGGATGACTTCACAAATTAATGGAATGAATCAGGCAGTACGAAATTCCAATGATGGTATCTCAATGGTGCAGACCGCAGATGGTGCGATGGAGGGAATTGCTTCAAAATTACAGCGGATGCGTGAGCTTGCTGTGCAGGCAGCGAATGGGATCTATTCTGCGGGTGATCGAAGTGCATTGGATATTGAGTTCCAGGCACTAGATGATGAGATCAACCGTGTTGCTGAGAATACAGAGTTTAATGGGATTAGCCTATTGGCAGCGGATTTGACTAAAAAAATTCAGACAGGTGCAAAGGCAGGTTCTACGATTGATGTTTCGCTTACTGGTATTACTTCTGCATCTTTAAGTATTAGTGCTAATACTATCACAACACAAGATAATGCATCGACTGCAATCGGTTCCATTGATAATGCACTCAGCGTTGTCAACTCTGCGAGAGCAAAATTGGGTGCAACTCAGAATAGATTAGAGACAACGGTGCAAGATCTCAAAAACAATGTAGAGAACCTCTCTGCTTCGCGCTCTCGCATTAAAGATGCAGATTTTGCAGCAGAGACAGCAACTTTAGCAAAGAATCAGATCCTGCAGCAGGCTGGCATGGCGATGCTCTCACAGGCAAACCAGTTACCTCAGCAAGTTCTGAAACTTCTACAGTAAGCTTGAATGAATTAAGTTTTATCACAATTAGCCGATAGATAATATCATGGAAATAGAGACAAAAACGAACACGAACGCACTAGGTTCATCGCTCATCGCAGCTTCTGGGGCGGGCTCTACAGATTTTGATGTAGAGAAGATGTCCACGGGTTTGGCGAATGCGGAAGTTGTTGTTTCTCGTTACGCATTGACCTCAAAGCAAGAGGAAGATGAGTTAAAGCTATCTGCTTGGGGAAGTCTTAAGTCAGCACTTTCTGGGCTTAATGGCTATTTAACGCCGTTAGCATCAGAGAGCACTCTGTTGCAGCGTACGATCACCTCAAGTGATGAATCGGTCTTTACGGCGACAGCAGATGAGAGTGCGGCAGCAGGAAGTTACTCTGTTGAAGTGACTAATCTGGCGCAATCTAATTCACTCTATTCAGCTAGTTATACCAACTTGACCGATACCATCGGTACAGGCAATCTTAACTTTTCGTTTGGAACAGTGACGGTGGATGGTAGTGGTGATCCGACCGCATTTACCCAAAATGGAGATAAGGCAAGTGCGACGGTGACAGTGACGGATGGCTCACTAGAGGGGATTCGTGATGCGGTCAATGATGCTGATTTTGGGGTGTTGGCATCTATTGTGAATGATGGGTCGGGTTATCGCATCACTTTCACCTCGACAGAGACGGGGGCAGCGAGTGGGATTCAAATTACTGCCGACGCAGCACTTTCGGCTCTCTCCTTTAATACGACTGAATCTGATCTGACCCAGAGTAGAGCAGGACAGAATGCCGCCATTAAGGTGAATGGGTTGGATATCTCAAGTGCCTCTAATACCGTCACCGATGTGATCAGTGGGGTGACGCTTAATTTGAGTAAGAGTGACTCGGGCGTGAGCAAAACATTGACGATTGCGCACGATACCGCTTCGTTAAAGAACGCCGTGAGTAATTTTGTCGATGACTATAATGCGATGAAAAATGTGCTGGATGAGTTTGGGGGCGAAAATGGGGATCTGAATGGAGATTCGATGGTGCGTGGATTGAAGTCTCAGCTACGCTCACTTACCTCAATGCCAGTGTCTCAACTTTCGGGAGCTTATACGAGCTTAACCAGTGTCGGAATTGAGTTTGATAGCAGTGGTAATTTGACACTCAATGAGGATGCATTAGATGCTGTGATGAGTAATAGTTACAGTTCGATTGGCGCACTTTTTGTGGCAAAAGGTGAGCCAACGGATAGTCAAGTTACCTTTAATGAGTTGAGTGGTGATACTAAGGCAGGTAGCTATGCAGTTAATCTAACAGCATTGGCAACAAAAGCGACAAAAACAGTGGGGACAACAGTAGACTCCCTTACGGTGGATTCGACCAATGAAACACTGTTGGTTAGAGTGGATGGGGTTCTCTCTCAGGGTATTACCTTGACGAATAAAACCTATAGCTCGGGTGCGGAGTTGGCGGCAGAGATACAGAGTAAGATTAATGGGGATAATAATTTACAGGAGTATGATCTCTCTGTCTCGGTCACCTATAACGGCAGCAATTTTGAGATTACAAGTAATCGATACGGCTCTGCTTCGGGTGTGGAGATTGTTGCGGTAGATGGTGATGGAGGAGCTGCCGCAATTGGTCTACAGGTCGAAGCAGAAGTGAATGGCATTGATGTGGCAGGAACGATTAATGGTGAGGCGGCAACTGGTTCGGGGCAGTATCTGACTAGTTCATCTGGAGATTCAAAAGATTTAAAGTTGCGTATTTCTGGTGGGGTAACAGGAGATAGAGGAACTGTTTCAGTCTCAAGAGGGGTGGCAGATCAGCTCTCCTCTTTTATCGGTAACTATATTGATGCCGATGGGATGATTGAGGGACGTGAGGGTACGATTAACGATAAATTAGAAGATTATACCTTGCAGAGTGAAAAGTTGGATGAGAAGTATGAGAGTCTGTTGGCGAGATACCGCAGCCAGTTCTCCATTTTGAATGGGTTGTTAGGAAGTTTAGATCAGCAGCGGGACTGGATGACGGCGACATTTGAGAATATGTAGCTTGATAATTATAGTGTAAATTAGGAGAGTGATGATGAAAAGTGAAAATAGCATAGAGAGTGAGTTGACACAGAACCAGTTAGTGATGCGCCTTTTAGAAGGGGCTGTCATGGAGGTGCAAGATGCGAAAAGTGAGATGCAGAAAGAGTCTACCTCTGAGCTAAAAACAGAAGAGAAAGGCTATATTATGCGTGCTATTTCTATTATTGATGCACTGCGTGGTGGTCTTAATTTAGATTCAGGTGGAGAGATCGCAGAAAATCTAGACTCTCTTTATGAGTATATGGGGCGTCGTCTTGTTGAAGGATTTCAACATAGAGATGCAGTGATGATGGATGAGGTTAATGGCTTATTGGTAAATATTCTTGATGGTTGGAAAGTGGTGCCTGATAGTGAGGCGCTACAAGCAATCGCCGCTTAAATGGTGTAAGTGAATGAGGCTAATATTATGATGAACAATAGACGAAAAGCTGCAATGGCGCAGTATAAAAGTGTGAATATTGACACGGGCGTGAGTAGTGCAGACCCTAATCAGCTGGTGTTGATGTTAATGGATGGCGCAATTCAGCGAATGGCTCAGGCAAAAACCTTGATGAAACAGGGTAATATTAAGAAAAAAATTGAGGTGATGACGCGTTCAGTCGAAATTGTGGATAGTTTAAGATCAAGTCTTAATTTTGAGCAGGGCGGCCCATTGGTGGAAAACCTTGAAGCACTATATGACTACATCACGCGTGAGTTAGTGATGGCAAATAGTAGAAATGATACAGATAAATTAGATGAGTTATCCGCTCTTTTGAATGAAGTGAGAGGTGCTTGGAAGCAGGTGGCTGATATGGAGTCAAAAAAAACAGCAAAACCCGTTAAAAGTATGAGTATGGCTACATCACAACTACAAAGTAGCGCTGCCCCAACGGTGGCATACGCTGCATAAAACGAGTTTTTTTGATAAAATAGCCTCAAGTTTATTCAAGTTTATTTAATAGGTGTCGATAATATGATTTGAAGATATCGATATTTTTATAAGAATTTTGGAAGGTAATTATCATGGATGTAAATAACAGTGTTTCAGAGCTTCAGGGACGAACGCAACCTCCTGCTGAGGCGAGTTCAAAACCAGAGCCCCGAATAGAAGAGGAGCTGGTAAAAGTCAAAGCGGCAGAGCAGCCCTCAATAAGAGAGGTGATCGAGAATAAAAATAAACGCTCTGTAGAGGCGTTAGATATCATTAAAGAGGTCTTTAATATCAATAACCACTTCAATGTGATGCAGAGTTCACTGCAGTTGACTATTGATAGCGCTTCAGGTAGAAATGTAATTACTGTATCGGATAAGACAAGTGGTGATCTGATTAGAAAAATTCCAGGGGATGAGGTGCTGGCAATGTCAGCAAGAATTCGTCAATATATGGAGTCAATGCAGATGCAGATGCAGATGCAGGGTAAGGGAGGATTAGATCTGAAAGGGTTGCTGTTTGAGGGGAAAGGATAAAAATTAGCCGTAGGAGAGTATTGAGATGAGCAGTAAAATGGATATCGAAAAAATGTTATTAGAGCTAGAGACTATGGTCACTGCCGCTGAGGCTGGCGCATGGGAAGAGTTGGATAAAATTGTCCAGAAGCTCAATATGTTTACAGGTCAGAGTGAGTTACACAACTGGGGTGGTGAGGTCACGGCAGCCAAACAGAGCGAGGTGATGGGCTACTACGATCGTCTAATCAATCTAACCACCAGCGCCCGCACAGAAGTCGCAAAAAAGATGGGCGGTGCACAGAAAAGTAAAAAACAGAC
>Ga0209360_1000815_pt1 | contig 23058 bp, 18 predicted proteins | sample SaaInlV_130m_DNA_3_FD_184651 | JGI IMG/M metagenome (GOLD analysis project Ga0209360, IMG submission 184651) | Marine microbial communities from expanding oxygen minimum zones in the Saanich Inlet - SI037_S3LV_130m_DNA (SPAdes) (version 2) | ecosystem: Environmental > Aquatic > Marine >... | reverse complement strand
CTTGGCCTCCTCCAAAACTTTGCGGCCAAGTTGGCGCACAATTTGCCGCCGGTACTTGGCGGTGGCGTGGATATCATCCTCGCCCTCCATCTCCCAGGCGAACCCATTGAGCGCATCATCAAGTTGGCCCGCTTCGATCTGCCATTCGAGGATCGCCGGTTTGCCGGCAACACCGCCCGCGCCGAGACGCAATGTGCCGTTTCTGGCGATGGCCGCGAGCCCGACAATGGCAAAATCACCGCGTCGGCGCGCGACCTCGGCAAAGGCATAGCCGGCGCCCTGTTCGGCAACTGGAAAGCGGGCGGCGGTGATCATCTCGCCGGGTGCGATTGCGGTCGCCAGCATGCCGGTTTGGAAATCGGCGGCGCTTAGCGTCCGTGTCCCCGATGCCGAACGCAGTACCACCTCGCCTTCGAGGGCCGCGAGGCAGAGGGGAATCTCGGAACTGGGGTCCGCGTGGGCGATGGAGCCGCATACCGTCCCCCGGTTGCGGGTCTGAAAATGCCCCACATTGGGCAGCGCCTTGGCGAGCAGCGGTTGGATCTCGGCGAGGCCAGGATAATTTAACAATTTGGCCTGGGTGACGGCGGCGCCGACCTCCAAATATCCGCCTACCTGGCGGCACTCGGACAATTCTTGCAGCCGCCCGATATCGATCAACACGTCCGCCGCCGCCAGCCGCAGATTAAGCATGGCCATCAGCGATTGCCCGCCGGCGATGATGCGCGCATCGTCGCCATACTCGCTGAGCAGGGACAAAGCTTCGTCAACGCTGTCCGGTCGGCAATAGTCAAAATTACTGGGTTTCATTGGCCGGCCCCCGATGGACGCGGCGGCTCGTCCTCGTCTATTAGCGCGTGCAGCCGTTTTGGCGACATGGGCAGCTGCGCCACGTTCACGCCGAGCGCATCGGAAACCGCGTTGGCGATGCAAACCGGCGTCGACATGCAACAACCCTCGGCCATGCCCTTGGCGCCGAGCGGCGTAAAGGGCGACGGCGATGCCATGTGCAGAATTTCCGGGCGCGGCACCTCGGCCACCGTCGGGATCAGATAATCGGCGAAGGTTCCGGTCAGGAAATTGCCGTCATCGTCATAGAGAAATTCTTCATGGAGCGCCGTGCCGATGCCTTGCGCGAACGATCCCAGCACTTGGCCTTCCGCGATCAGCGGGTTCAGGAGCTTTCCGGCATCGTGCATGGTGACGTACCGGTCGATGCGTACCATGGCGGTAACCGGATCAACCTCAACGCCGCACATATCGAAGACAAAGCCATAGGTGAGCGAGGTATTGATGTGATCACCGGGGCTGGGCGCCTCCAACTCGGGAGGCGTCCAGCTTGCGGTTTCGCGTATCCCCGCTTCCATCCCATCGGGTAGTTCCGCCGGCGCCCAGTGCGCCGTACCGGCCACCCGGCCAAACGATATGGCGTTGTCGGGATTGCCTGCTGCGTGGATTTTGCCGTCGGTGAATTCGATGTTTTCGGCGGGTGTATTAAGGTTTTTGGCTGCGATCTTCGCCAATTTATCCCGTACCTGTGCAGCCGCCATTTGGGCCGCGACGGCGGTCCCGGGTGTGAAGCGGCATGAATAGGTGCCCGCCGCGATGGACCATTGGTCTTTTTGCGTATCGTGTTCCACATTGACGGTGATGTCTTCGGGGGCAAGGCCCAACTGGTCGGACACGATTTGCGCCAATATGGTTTCGTGGCCTTGGCCCTGGGGCATGCAATCGGCGGTGATGGACACCGTTCCCATGGGCTCGACATTGACCGTCGCCATGGAAATAGCGCCGTTTTTGGGCCCTGATTTTTCCCGCGCTTCGGCGGTCAACAGGGTTGAAAGGTACCCCATGTTGGACATGCCCGGCTCGACGATGGCGGCGTAACCGATGCCGTAAAGCTTACCTTGCGCGCGTGCCGCATCGCGGCGTTTGATCAAATCTTCGAGCCGGCCTTCGCCGGTGGTGATTTCAATAGCCTTTTGGTAATCGCCCGAATCCAAGAGCGAGCCGGCGGCGGCCTTGTAGGGAAACGATCCCGCCGGAATGAGATTTTTGCGGATCAAATCCAGATGATCCATGCCCAGTTCGCCGGCGATATGGTTGGTCATCCGCTCCAACGCGAAATAGAGCTGCGGGCCGCCGAAACCGCGCACCAGACCGGCGGGCATCTTGTTGGAAACGACGATCTTGTTGGTGATGGCCACATTGTCGATGGCGTAGGCACCGGTGATGGCGCCCTGCATGCGGTATAGAGGCCCCGGCATCGGCGCCCGCAAGAAAGCGCCATAATCTTCCAACTGGTCAAACCTGAGCGCCGTGATGACGCCGTCCTTGGTCACCGCCGCTTCCAATGTGGTGACCCGGTTCGGACAGGAATTCGCGGCGGTCAGATGTTCGTAGCGATCCTCGACCCACCGCACCGGGCGACCGGTGATTTTCGACGCGACGCTCATCAGCACAATATAGGGAAATACCGCCAGCTTGATGCCGAAACTGCCGCCGGAATCTCTCGGCGTGCGCAGCCGGAGGCGCGAGCCGGGAACCCTTAAAGCCCGCGACATCACCGGATGGGTGCTGTAGGGGCCTTGAAAATTAGATAGCACGTCGTAGGATTCGTCCTCGATCTTATATTCGGCGACGACCACGAAGTTCTCCATTGGCATATAGGAATGGCGCGGGAACTGGGTGGTCAGTTTGAAGGTGTGATCGGCCTCGGCGAATGCGGCATCGGGATCGCCATAGGTGAAATCGCGCACCGAAACCAGATTGGTGCCGGCCTCTTCGTGGACCAGGGGCGCGCCATCGCTGGCGGCTTCCTCGGGATCGATGACCGAAGGCAATGGCTTGTAGGATACCTGCAGCGCATCCACCGCATCCTCGGCGAGATAGCGGTCATCGGCGATAACGACGGCCACCGGCTCGCCCACATAACGCACCCGCCCAACCGCCAGCGGCCATTGGTGCAAGGGTTGTCGCAGCGCCACCAGGAACGGATCGGAATGTTGGGCCACATCCTCGCCAGTGATGACCGCAGCCACGCCGGGCATGGACATTGCCTCGGTGATATCGATTGTTTCGATCTCGGCGTGTGCGTGGGGCGATCTCAAGATGGCGGCGTTGAGGGTCCGGGGCGATACCGGAAGATCGTCCGCATAACGGCCACGACCGCGCAGAAGGCGAAGATCCTCCGTCCGCTCAAGCGGTTGGCCTACATTCAGCGTTTTGGTGTCGGTCATGACGATCGCTTAGCGAACTACGCCGGAAACACCGGCGCCCTCGACAACCGTACTGGCCTTCGGGTCGAAGCGGCGGGTCGGGACTTTGTTTAGATCGGCCCCGGTCACGCGCAGGAACCTTGCGCCCGCCGGAAACTTGATGGAATGAATGTCTCCAGGCTCAAACTTGCCCGCCATGGCGGGGTCCAGCCGGTAGGTTTTTTCCGGTTCCACCTCGGCGCGGGTCTCGTCGAATCCGTCGTCGGTGCGCCGCCAGACGGTCATGTCGGTATGCGCGACCGCCTGTCCGTAAACGGCCCAGGTATCGCCGTGATCGTGTGGTGGTGATTCCTTTCCCTCACTGTAAACGTGGGTCAGAACCTGAAATCCGCTTTCGTCATCGGTATAAAGCGGCGTAATTTTGGCTTCCGCGCCGGGGCCGAAATGTTCGGCAATGAACGCCTCTTCGGAAAGCAGCTTCTCCATATTCGCTTGAATTTCTACCCGGCCTTCTTCGCCGGCGGTCACGCTGTTGCGGCAGTCTTCGCAAAATGCTTCCAATGTATAGGACATGATATGGGCTTCCTTCCGATGAATTTGGCCACAGTATAAACTCACGGATATCCCTTAGAAAGGTCAATTGCCCAAAGCAACGTGTCTTGCCGGGGGGAAACGCGTGCATTAGCATTTGCGTTCCGCAATATCCTTCCAATTTCACTAGGGAATCGCATGCTCCAAGCTCCGCCGAGCCCGCACCAGACGTTTGATCTAACCATGACCGACGGCGCAATCATCCACATCCGCCGACACGGAAACTCCGATGGCGTGCGGCTGTTCATCAGTCACGGCAATGGGTTCGCCATTGATGGTTATCTGCCATTTTGGCAATTGCTGACGGAGGGTTTCGATCTGATCCTGTTCGACATGCGCAATCATGGCATGAACACGCCCACTGGCGCCGACGGCCATCATTACGCGCAGATGGCTCAGGATCTGGATACCATTTTTGACGGTGTGAATGAAAAATTGGGTGCGAAGACCAATGTCGGCATCTTTCATTCCATGTCGGCGCGCGCGGCCATGAAGCATGCTACCGAGATTGGCTGGCGCTGGGACGCATTGGCGCTTTACGATCCACCCAATGTGCCGTTGCCGGGGCACGAACATTTTGAGCCCATGTGCGCCTTCGAGCGGAAATTGGTGGACTGGGCGATGACCCGCCAAAACCGTTTTTCCGATCCGGCCGAGCTGGCCGACAACTATGCCAAGGGCGGGCGCGGCTGGGTCGAAGGCGCGCACGCCCTTATGGCCAACGCGGTTCTCCGCCAAGAGAGCGATGGCGGCGATTGGGTTCTGAGCTGCCAACGGGAATTGGAAGCCAGCATTTATCTGGCGGCGATGACGCTGCATCTGTGGCCAACCGCCAGCGCCTATGGGGGGCCTGTGAAACTGATCGGCTCGGACCCGGAAATGAAATATGTGCCGGCGACGGGGCCCGCCAATCAGGCGTTATGCATGGAAAACGGATATACCTATGAGGCCATTCCGGGGACTGGGCATTTGCTGCAAATCGAAAAGCCGGTGGAATGCGTCGCCGCCCTCACCAGTTTCCTGAAAGAACACGGCATCATAAATTAAGCGCCGGCCCATATGCTGGCCGGGATCAGCACTTCACCCTGCATGATGCGGCGCGCTGTGCGCACGAAGCCGACGCGCTTTATGTCGGGGGCCGCGCCAATGCCGTCGCATTCGATGATGGTTTCCAGGCGGCCCACCGCATGCTCGATTGCGATGGTTTGCCTTGGCACATCGGACACGATCCCAATGCCGTCCACAAGTGTACCCGATATGACGCTGGCCGCCGCCAGGCACATGCCGCCGACTAGGGGGAAGGTGGCGTGGCATTCCTGGGGCACGAAATAGCGGGCGTTGATGTTGCCGCCGGACCGGGGCTCGGAAATGATGCAGAATTTGGGCACCACGCGGCCCGTCGGGTCGCCCATGCCCATGGCTTCGGAGGCTTCGATGCGCATCGCCTCCAGGCGGGTGAGGAAATCTTTATCGGCGTCCAGTTCCGCCTTGGATTCGTAACCGGTTTTCCCCATGTCTGCCGCTCGGACGATAATCATCGGTATGGCCACATCGACGCAGGAAACCTGGATACCGCCGATGGTGTCGATGGCCTGCCCGGTGGGCAGTAATTTGTCCGTGATCGATCCTACCATGCGCGAGAAATAGAGCATGATCGGCGCCGCCGTACCGGGGGCGCCGTCGATGGCCGTATCGCCTTCATATTCAACGCCGCCGCCTGGCGTCTGCACGGTGGCGTCGATGATGGCGCCGGTGTTGACGTTGTGGATACGGATGGTTGTTTCTACGTCACCCGCCTGGATCATTCCCGCTTCGATGGCGAACGGCCCGACGCCCGAAGTCATATTGCCGCAATTGGGCGCGAAATCGACAAAATCCCGGTCAACCAGCACCTGGCCGAACAGATAATCCACATCGGCGTCATCGCGGCTCGATGGCCCGACCATGGCGACCTTGCTGGTCAGCCATTGGGCGCCGCCGATGCCGTCCACTTGGCGTTCGTGGGGCGATCCCATCACCGCCAGCAATACCTTGGCGAGGGTTTCGCGGTCTTCGGGCAAATCAGAGAGCTGGATATAGGGCCCCCGGGATGTGCCGCCGCGCATGATGACGCAAGGGATAGCGGTTTGCACAGATCGTCTCCTCATTCAGCACCGGATAGTTCCCAACACCAAGACAATTGTAAAGGAACAAAGATCATTTATGCTGGCGCTGAAGCGGGGGAGGCTGCCGAATAAAATGAACGCCGATTACAAAAATTTGATCTATGGCGACGACTGGAACGCGTGGCGGGATCCGGAGCCGCCGGAATATTTCAATCCCACCACCTATCTGCTCGACAAGCACCTCGGAACGCCTACCGAGAAAAAGATCGCCCTGGTCATCGATGATCAGTCCTACAGCTACGCCAGCCTTTTGGCCGCTTCCTGCCGGGCGGCCCAAGGGCTGCGCGCCGCCGGAATGCGCCCTGGCGAGCGGTTGCTTATGTTCGGCACCAACAGCATCGAATATGTAGCGGTCTGGCTCGGCTCGTTGCGCGCCGGGATCGTGCCGGTGGTTGTTTCCGATCTGTATAAGGCGCCCAACCTTCTCTACTTCATCGATGATACGGCGGCCCAGGTAATGTTCATCGACGAAGAACAGTTGGAAAAATTGCGCGAAATTACCGGTGAATTGCCGGCCAGCCTCACCAACCTGATCGTCCGGGGCAATGGCGCAGAAGAATGGGATGACGCCGTCAGCTACGATGCGCTCATTGATGGCCAGGCGGACAGCTTCGAACCCGTTCTTCGTCACCGCAACGATGTCGCCTACATGTTTTATTCCGGCGGTACCACGGGCGCGGCCAAGGGCATCACCCATCTCGCCCACGACTTCACCGTCGTTCCCGAACGGCACGGCGCTTTTTGGGAATACGGCCCGGACGATATCGTGCACGCAACGTCGAAGGCCTATTTCACCCACGGCCTTTGGCCCGGCATATTGATCCCGCTTTATTGGGGCGCCAAAAGCGTCATCAGCCGCCTACCGCCAACGCCGGTCAATGTCTTCGCAATCGTCGCGGCCGAAAAAGTGACCAAACTGATCACCGTGCCGACGATCATCAAGAACATGACGGCTTACGCAGAAGACAGCGACCAGGCGCCGGATATGCGTTCGGTGTCTTTGGTGGTCAGCGCGTCGGAAAAAATGCCGCCGGAAGTGTTCGAGCGCTTCGATAGCCTGTTCGGGCTAGAAATCCTGGATTCCATCGGCTCATCCGAAGTCACCTACGAATGGATCGCCAACCGGCTTAAGGATTTCAAACGCGGCAGCCTTGGAAAGCCGGTATTCGGCGTCGGCGTCAAGCTGATGGATGATGACGGCAACGAGATCACCGAGCCTAATGTCAGCGGTGAATGTTGGGTTCGCAGCCCGACCGCCTGTTTCTTTTATTGGCGCAAGTACGATAAATCCCGGGACACCTTCATCGGGCCCTGGACGCGCACCGGCGATACGCTGTTGTTCGACGAGGATGGCTTTTTCTGGTTCGCCGGGCGCAGCGACGACATTTTCAAGGTGAAGGGCCTTTGGGTCTCGCCCATCGAAGTGGAGGCGGCGATCACCGAACATCCGGGCGTCTTGGAAGCCGCCGTTATCCCAGCAGAAGACAATGACGGAATGACCGTGTCGAAGGCATTTGTTGTCATGCGCCAAGGCCATGCGGGAAGCGACGAGACGGCGGGTGATCTAAAAGCGCGGGTCCGCGCGCTCGGCGGTTATAAAGTCCCTGGAGAAATTATTTTTGTCGATGATTTGCCGCGCACCACCCTGATGAAGATCGACCGGCGCACACTTAGGGAAATGGAAATCCAACCAGCGGCCAAGTGAGCCTTGTATTTTTCTTATTTGCCGCGCTCTTCAGCCCACATGTCTTTCAAATCGTCGCGGCGAATTTTCCCGCGATCGCTTTTGGGCAATTCCTTGACGATAGTCGCGTGCTTCGGGCATTTGAATTCGGGCAATATCCCGGCGCAGTGAGCCAGAACTTCATCCTCGCTCAGGGCTTGGCCTGGTTTCGCCACAACATAGCAGACGACTTCCTCGCCATAGATATCGTCGGGAACGCCAATCGTGCCAGCCTCGCTGATCTTCTCCGACTTCAGCAGGACGTTGTCGATTTCCAGCGGCGCGATATTGACGCCGCCGCGAATAATCAAATCCTTAGTGCGACCGGTCACGGTGACGAACCCGTCTTCGTCCATGATAGCCAGATCGCCGGTGCGCATGGGCGCTGCCCGTTGGTCCTCCCAGTCGCCTTCCGGGGTAATAACAAAAATAGCAGTTTGCGGCCCGCCCACCGTCACCTCGCCCTCGGCATCGGGCGGGCAGGGGTTACCATCACCATCGACGATCTGGAATTGTTGATGCTTGGCTGGCGGCCCGACGGTTCCCATGCGCCGGCGATTATGCCGGTTGCCGCAAATCCAGCCGGCTTCGGACATGCCGTAAAGCTGCAACAATGTGACGCCGTACATGGTCTCGAACTTCTGCCATTGCTCCGGCGACAGGGGCGCGGTCGAACAGGTCATGCGCCTAAGGCTGGGAATATCGTCGGCGGAAATACCCAGCGGCTCGTTGAGCAGCATGTTGACCACCGTCGGCACGCCGGCGGCAAAGGTAATGTCGTGGGCCTTGATCCAATCGAAGAAACGGCTGTGGGAAAAGCGTTTGGCGAAATGCATGGAAAGCCCGGTAACGATCCAGGGCATGAGGCTCAGAACTTGCGCCGAATTCCAGCCGAAGGAGCGATATTCGAGGGTCCGGTCGTCTGAAGTCAGACCCAGAAAATCAATGGTGTTGAGACCGTTCAGCCAATAGGCCATGTGATTGTAGACGACGCTTTTGGGCTTCGACGTGGTGCCCGAGGTGCAAAAGATGCAGGAAATATCTTCCGCGCCGTTTTCTGTTTCCACCTCGGGCGCCGCATCGACCGATGCCAATTGGCTGAAAAACTCTTCCCCATCGTTCGCGCTATAACCGGCATCCCAGCCGTCGAAACGCATAACGATGCCGCCGACGCATTCGGTCATCGCCGGGCCATCGATGTCTGAGTGCCACAAGGTCAACTTGGGTTCGATGGTCTGCAAAAGTTCGCTGATATGGCCGGCGTTGATCTCGATATTCAGCGGGCAGACCACCGCGCCAAGGCGCCAGATGCCCATCCAGATCAGCAGTTTTTCCAAATTTTCATCGGCGAGCAGGGCGACGCGGTCACCCTTTTCTATGCCAAGCTTCTGCAAATATCTCGCGGTGCGATTGGCGACCTCGTGCAGCTGGGCATAGCTCGCCGATTTATCCTGATCCAGATCATAAAGCGCGGTCTTGTCTGGAAACCGGCCCAAATTCTCGTTGAGCACGGCGCGGATCGATTGGAAAGGATAAGCCAGTTCCGATTCTTGCATGGCTGGGTTCCTCAATGGGCCTTACTTGTCCGGCTTGAAGCCGTATTCTTCCCAGCGGCGATCGACCTTTTCCTGGTCCTGGTCATGGGGGATGACCATCGAAGGATAGCGGTTGCCGCCATATTGCTCTTCGGGATCGAAATCCAGATTGACCGTGGCGTCGATCAGCATACGGGTCCATTTGCCGGTGCCGTAGAGCATCGGGTCCCGGTCGGCGAGCCGCGTCGACGGATCAAGGAGCGAGCCGAATGTAGACGGAAAGAAGATAATGTCATCCTCGGCGGCGTTAACGCGGTAGGCCAAAGCCCAATCGAGGGCGCCGTAATCGTGGATGTCGATATCTTCATCCACCACCCAGATGTTTTTGTAGCGCAAATGCGCCGAGTTGGAGCCCCAGATTGCCGCCGCCGCCTGTTTGGCTTGGCCGCGATAGGTCTGGTGTATCTGGATCATCAGCGTGGTGCCGTTGTTGGCCGCCGGGCAATGCACGTCGGTAATGCCCGGCACGCCGGCACGCTCCAACACGTTCCAGGCGATGCCGGCGCGCTGCACCGAGCTCGTTACCGAATTTTCGTTGAGCATCTTCGGCAATGTGCCTTCCAATGTACCCCGGTGGATCGGGTCGTCCCGGTGGGTGACGCAAGTCACTTGGGTAACATGCTTCGGTCCCTGATCACCGCCGAAATAGCCTGTGTACTCGCCGAACGGGCCCTCCATTTCGAAGGTGGTCGGATCGTCGTCGATAAAGCCCTCGATCACCATTTCGGCGTCGGCGGGAACCCAAAGATCGTTGGTCTCGCATTTGACCAGCGGCACCGGCTCGCCGCGCATGGCGCCCATCACATCATATTCGCAGACGCCTGTCGGAACCGGCGCAGATGCGCAAAAACTCATGGACGGCTCCCATCCATAGACATGAGCGACCGGCATTTTCATGCCCTTCTGGCGCCATTTTTCGAAATGTATGCCCCAATGCTGTGCCCGCCACAGAAGCACCGGAAGCGTGTTTTTCTTCTCGCCCAGCATGCCCCGGTAAAGGCCGACATTATGGACGCCGGTATCGGGGTCCATGGTTATCGTCGCCTGATAGGTATTGATATAGCGCCCGCCGTCTTCCCGGTGCCAGCGCGGAACCGGGATTTTATAGAGATCGATATCGTCGCCCAGGTGGATGTTTTCTTTGACCTTGCCGGTCTCCACTTCCACCGGAGCAACCTGCTGGTTCAGATAATGGCGGACCGCCTGAACCATATCGCGGACCGGCGCATCTTTTGGCAGGCCCAGCGTCATGGCCACGCGGGAGTAATTTGACATGCCGCCGGTAAAGACCTTGCGGCACCAGACATCGTCGTCTGGGCCATAACCTTCGATATTGTCAAACAAAAGCGCCGGTCCGTCGCCGTTGCCAAAAGCGCGGCGCGCGATGGTGCCCAGCTCACAGTCCCAGTCTACCTCGGCCTCGATTTCGTGCAACTCGCCTTCGATCCTGAGGGCATCAATCCAGCCGCGCAAATCGCCGAATGCCCTCGGCACCAGACGGTTTGAAATTTCGGTCGTACTATCCACGTTTTCTACTCCTGAGTTGATTCCTAAATATTTCCGTGCCCGGCTAATCGCCGAGGCCCAATTCCTTAAAGCGCGCCAAGACGGCGGCGCTGTCTTCTTCCGAGAGGCGCACCGATGGCGGATAGCGATTGCCGTCGTCGCCCGGCTCGTAATCCAGATTGATGGTCGCGTCGGTCAAAACCCGGTTCCATTTGCCGGTCCCGAATTGGTGCACATTGGCATCGCGCTTGCGCGTCGAAGGATCGAGCCCGGCGCCCCAGTTGGCGGGATAGATGATAACATCGTCTTCGCCGGCATTGACGCGAAAGGCAACCGCCCAATCGATGGCCGCGTAATCGTGAATATCGATATCCTCATCGACCACCGTGACATGCTTGTAGCGCACGTGCGATGCGGAATCGCCCCAGAGGGCAGCGGCCACCTGCTTGGCTTGGTTGCGGTAGGTCTGGTGTATCTGCACCGTGAGGTTAACCCCGGCATGGATCGGCGCGCCCCAGACATCCGTGATACCCGGAACGCCGGCCGATTCCAACGCGTTCCAGGCAGTCGCCGTCCGCTGCACGGAACTCATTACCGCGTTCTCGGTAAAGCTGCCGGGCAGCGTGCCTTCGATGGCGCCGCGAAATATGGGCTTGTTGCGGTGCGTGATACAGGTCACCCGCGTGGTGTGTTTCTTAGTCCCGCCGGGAGCGTAAAATCCGGTGAACTCCGCATAGGGGCCTTCATCGGTGAAAGTATCCGGATCGGAGGAGATATAACCTTCGATGACAATCTCGGCGGACGCCGGCACCATCAGGGGAACGGTTTCGCATTCGATCAGTTCCACCGGTGCGCCGCGAATAGCGCCCATAATATCGTATTCGGAAACACCGCGCTGGATAGGCGCGCCGCCGGTGAAGCCCAAAGACGGCTCCCAGCCGATGACATAGGCAACCGGCATTTCGGAGCCGCGTTCGGCGTTCTTGCTGTAATGTTCGCCCCAATGCTGGGCGCGCCAAAGAAGGACGGGAATTTTGTCCCGCTCCGAGACCATGCCCCGATAGATGCCCACATTGTGGACCCCGGTGTCCGGATCCTTGGTGACGCAGCCCGCATAGGTCAGGATATAGCGCCCGCCATCCAGCCTATTCCACTTGGGTACCGGAAATTTCAAAAGATCGATATCATCGCCAGTGAGGATATTTTCCTTCACCGGTCCATCCTTGACCACGACCGGCTCTACCCGCTCGTTAAAGATGGTGCGACAGATTTTAACCATTTCCCTTGGATGGGTGTCGGCCGGCAAACCGAACATCATAGCCAGGCGCGAATAGCTGCCCTGGCCGCCGGTGAATATCTGCGACGACAGCGCGCCCGGTTCGTTATAGTCCTTGATATTGTTGAATAAGAAAGCCGGGCTGGCGCCGGTCCCCTGGGTCATGCGGATGATCGAGCCGATCTCTACATCCCAATCCACTTCGGCATCGATCTCGCGCAACTCGCTCTCGCGCTTTAGCGCATCAATCCAGCCGCGCAGATCGCCGAATGCCGTCGCCCTCCGCTGAGCGTGTATATCGCCTGTTTCCGCCACTCTGGCCGCTCCTCGATCCATTCTAAGCCGCTGAATTTACGCTGAAATCAGTTGGGAATATTGCGGACGGAACATGGTCCGTCAAACATAACCCGCGTCAATTCCAGCGATCCCCGTTTATGCCATAAATGACGGGCACAAATTTTATGAGAGGAGCTACCCCGAAAATGCCTAGCAAACCATACCGCGAGGTTATCACCATCCACGGCACCAACGTGACCTTGGAACAATCCGCACCGCCCGTCGAAAATCTGGGCGTTACCAGCGGCCAGGACATGTTCAAAAAGGTGGATTTTTTTGATCCCAAGTTCCGCCCGGAAAACTACAACAAGGCGGATGGGGCGCCGCTGCGCATGTTCGATGCGGACGGCGTCAAGATCGATCTATCCAAACGCAGCCTCGAAGATATGGGCTTTTGGCACCGCAATGTGGATTACAACGAAGTTATCTTTTGTGTCCGTGGCGCCTTGCGCTGGGAAACCGAGATGGGAACGGAAACCTTGCACGCCGGCGAAATGATCCTGATCCCCAAGGGTATTTCCCACCGCTCCATGTTGTGCGATGAATCGGAAGAGGAAAATATCTTGCTGGAACTGAAAATCCGGGATCAACTTACCTATGTGGGGGACGGCGAACCCGCCAAGGGATGAGGTTATGAATGGGGGATGATACGACCAACCGCGCGGCGCTGGAAAAGCTGGTGATCGATTTCACCGAAGCGTTCAACCGGGAAGATATCGACGAGGTAATGTCCTATTTCGCCGATGACGCAATTTATGACGAGTTCCATGGCGGTCGGCATCAAGGCCAAGCGGCTATCCGCGAAGCCTTCATCCCCCAGTTCCGGGGTGATTTTGGGCGCATGCGGTTTCACACCGAAGATATGTTTGTCGATGCCAGGCCGGGGCAGGGAAGCGGCAAGGCGCTGATCAGCTGGCTGCTGACCTTCGAGGAAGAGACCCGCGCCGGCGGCTGGCGCGGGCTCGATATCCTGCACTTTGAAGATGGCCGCCTGACGGAAAAACATACCTACGCCAAGACGCGCGCGCCGCGTGTCGATAAAAAATCGGAATCGGCGCGCGTTCGCCGCGCCATCGATGATGGGGTTCTGACCGACCTTTGATACCGGTATCCCGCTAAATCTTGGAGAGATGAATGTCTGACGAAAAGCATAAGGTTGTCTATGTTGCCCACCCGGCGAGCGGCTTGGCGCGGTCAAACTTTCCCCTGGAGTGTCATGTGGAGGACGGCGAGATCGTCCGCTCGCTGCCCTTCTATATTCCCGATGACGTCCGGCTCTATGAGATTAAAACCTCCCGGGGCAGCTTCACGCGGCCACGCAAAGAAGTGCAGATGCCCCTGGCGTTCGCGGCCAAACGGCGCCTTGATGCCGGAACGCGGGTCAAATATCCGTTGCTTCGGAACGACTGGTCGCCGGACAACCCGAACCCGGAGAATCGGGGCAAGAGCGGCTATTCCCGGATCAGCTGGGACCAGGCGCTCGATATTGTTACCGGTCAGATAAAGCAAATTCATGAGAAATACGGCTCGATGGAACCTGTTCTGGTTCAGGCCGACGGGCACGGCCATAGCGGTTACATGCAGTCCCTGCATTTCTGGGGGCACTATCTGTTCGATATGATCCGCGAACATCTTGGATGGGGATGGTGGACCCAGCAGGTGCGCAACCCGGATAGCTGGGAAGGCTATTACTGGGGCGCCAAGCATGTCTGGGGGTTTGATCACACCTTGGGCGAGCCCTACCAGGACGCAGTCTGGGACGACGTGCTTGAGAGCGCCGAAATGGTAATTTTCTCGGGCAACGATCCAGAGGCAACCGGGCTTGGCATGTCGGGATCGTCGGCCTTGGAGATGCCGAAATGGCTGAAGCGGGCCGGCATCAAGATCATCGCCATTTCGCCGGACCTCAACTATGCCGCCGCAGTGCACGCGGACAAATGGATACCCCTAAAGCCGAATACGGACGCGGCACTTTATTTCGGCGTCGCCCATACCTGGATTGCCGAGGGAACCTACGACAAGGACTATATCGCATCGCACACAACTGGCTTCGATGAATTCAAAAGCCATGTGCTGGGCAAAGATGACGGCGTGGAGAAAACGCCGGCCTGGGCTGCGGAAATTACCGGCGTGCCGGCGCACACCATCCGCGCACTGGCCCGCGAATGGGCAGCCAAGAAGACCTCGCTATCGGTCTATTTTGGCGGGGCCAAGGTTCGCGGCACCTTGTCGCACCTGGCGACGCGGCTGGAAGCCTATGTGCTGGCCATGCAGGGCATAGGCCGTCCTGGTCGCCAGTTTCTTCGAACCGGGGCGCCGTCGTTCTACAAAAAAGACCTTGCCCAGGTGCCGCGCTATCCGGACGTGGATTTCAAAGGCGTCGCCATGAATCCGATGATCGAATACGCCATCGGAAAAGGTCCAATCTCGCCCATATTCGTCCCTCGGACCCTGGCTGCCGAGGCGATCCAATGCTCATCCGTCGAATGGCGCGGCACCACCGCAGCCTTGGCCAAGACCGAGGACCAGTTTGAGCAATACCATTTCCCGCCCGACAGCGATCATCCCGGCATTCGCATGGTATGGAACGAAAACGGCAGTCAGCCGGGAAGCTGGGGCCATGGCTGGGATTGGCTGGAGGCGCTGCAAAACCCAAAAATAGAATTCGTCGTTGGCGTTCACCCCTGGCTCGAAAATGATATTCCCTATTCTGATTTAATCCTGCCGGCCCAGACCAGTTACGAGCACGAAGATCTGATCACGGTGCAGCGCAGCGATATCCTGGCCATGTTCTATCAGGACCAGGCGGTCGAGCCGGTAGGCGAATCCAAAAGCGATTTTGAAATCCACAGGATGATCGGCCAGCGGCTGGGATTGGATGAAGCGTTTCCCCCGGTCGAGGAATGGCTGCAAGCGGCTTATGAAAAAACCCTGGCGGCAACCAAGCATGGGATCGATTGGGAAGAATTCAAGAAGCGAAAATACTTCGTCTATGATTGCCCGACATGGGAAGAATGGGTGGATATCAAAAAAGAGCATGGCTACGGAGAAAAAGACGGCGGTATGCACTGGTTCTGGAAATCAGGCGGCGGGCTGGATACGCCATCGGGGAAGATCGAGTTTGTGTCCTCGATGATTGCCGAGCGCGATCCCGATAATACCGAGCGCCCGCCATTGGCCAAATGGATGACCCACGCCGAACAGCAGGGCGGGCCCAAGTCAGAGGAATACCCCTTGAGCGTCATGTCCAATCATTCGCGCTTCCGGTTCCACGTCCAAGGCGACGATGTGGATTGGATCAGGGAGATTGCCAAGGTCCGGGGGCCGGATGGATATCTCTACGAGCCCTGCTGGATCAACCCTGCCGATGCCGCCGCCAGGGGGATCAAAGGCGGCGATATCGTCATGGTGCACAATGATCGTGGCAGCGTGCTCTGCGGCGCGGTGGTGACGGAACGCATTATTGCCGGTGCAGTGTCGGTCGATCATGGCGCCAAGATGGACCTGGCAACCCTCCATAACCGGCTGGTCGACCGGGGCGGCTGCATCAACTTGATCGCCCCGAGCCCCAAAGAAAAATACGGCGAGGGAGAGGAGATCAAAGTACCGGAAATGAATGTCAGCGGATACTTAGCTGAAATCGTCAAGGTGGACCCGGCGGAAATCGTGGCGAGCACGGGTGTCGGCGAAGGGGCGACGGTGTCCCATGGATAATAAAATGGATAACAAGACATTCCTGATCGACGTGGATAAATGCACCGGCTGTATGTTGTGCAGCATTGCATGCAAGGACGAGCATGTGGGCAGCTCTTACGAGCCTTGGAGCAAACCGCAACCGGACACGGGACAGTTCTGGATGAATATCCGGCCACTGGAACGGGGCCGGATACCTAGGGTGCGCATGAGCTATCTGCCGGTTCACTGCCAGAACTGCGAAAACGCACCCTGCATCACGGTTTGCCCGGAAGCGGCCATTAAGACCCGGGATGATGGGCTGGTCTGGATTGACCCGGTTCCGTGCACCGGTTGTGATCTCTGCCTGGATGCTTGCCCCTACGGCGTCATATTCATGAATGACGATCTTGGCATTGCGCAGAAATGCACCGGCTGCGCCCACCGGGTTGATGAGGGCCTGGAGCCAAGATGCGTCGATGTCTGTCCCCACGAGGCCATCACCTTTGGCGAGGTGAAAGACACCAGCCAGCTTGAAACCTACCTTGCTGAAGCCGGCGCCGAGCCGAGGGTCTATTGGAACGGCCTGCCAAAACCGTGGATCGCCGGTCAGGTGATCGACGGCGACGAGGTGATCGAGGGCGTATCGGTCACGGCGGTTGATCTGGCTGGGGATGGATCGGTCGGCGTCCTTTCAGATGCCTTCGGCGATTTCTGGTTAATGGGTTTGAAGCAGGGCAGGAAATACCGGGTCGAGATCAGAATGGATGGCTACGAAGATTTCAATGCGGATGTTGTAACCGATGCTGATCAGGATTTGGGGACCGTCGTTCTTAAAGCCAAGTAAAGGAGAGGCGCCGATGACCGATGAAGAACGCCAAGCAGCGGGATTGGAGATGCGGACAAAAGTGCTCGGTGAAGCAAGTGCCGAGGCAGCGCGTGCTTCTCGAAACGATTTTAACGGTGAGATACAGGATTACATGCTGAGAGAAGTCTGGGGCTCAATCTGGAACCGGCCCGGCCTCGATCTCAAGACCCGCTCGTGCATGGTGCTGTCGGTTATGATGGCGCTCGGGCGCTGGGAAGAGTTTCGCCTGCACGTCAAAGCCGGCTTCAACAATGGTCTCGGCAAGGATGATATCAAAGAAATCATTTTGCAAAACATCGCCTATTGCGGTGCCCCCGTCGGGCGCCGCGGGGTGATCGAGGCGGAAGCCGCATTCTCTGAAATGAACATTTGAGCCGCCAATGACGGAAGAGGCGCGCGAATACGATATTGTCGTGGTTGGCGGCGGCGGGGCCGGGCTGATGGCCGCCTATGCAGCCGCCATGAACGGCGCATCGGTTATTGTACTGGAAAAGGGCGCCGAGCTTGGCGGGACGACCGCGCTATCGGTGGGAACGCTTACGGCGACGGGTACGCGGCTGCAACGGGAAGCGGACATCACCGACAATGCGGATGCCCACTTCGAGGATATGGCGAAGATTGCTGGATCCCGGGCGGAGCGAGACAATCTGAAACTGCGCCGTCTGCTGGTCGACAATGCCTGTGAGACCGTCGATATCCTTGAAAAGCTGGGCATCGTCTTTACCGGACCCTTGCCCGAGCCGCCGCACCGCGTCCCGCGCATGCATGCCATCATTCCCCATTCCAAAGGCTTCATCCGGCAGCTCGAAAAAGCCGCTAGGAACAAGCACGCCGTCATGCGAACTGGCGCCAATGCCCAAAGGCTGATTACTGAGGACGGCAGGGTTACGGGTGTTGAACTGGCGGGCGGCGAACGCATCATGGTGCGCCGTGCCGTCATCCTGGCGTCGGGCGATTTTAGCGCTGCCGATCATGCCTACAAATCCAAATACATGACCGGTCCGTTACTCGACATCGCCGGCGTCAATCCGCTCAGTACTGGTGACGGCCAAAGGATGGGCGAGGCGGTTGGCGGTGAAGTCATCAATGGCGATCTTGCGTGGGGGCCCGAGATTCGCTTTCTGGCGCCGCCGCGCCTGAGTATCATCTCAAAGCTACCGACTTGGAGGGGCCTGGCTAAGCTCATTCTGCTGGCCATGAAGATTCTGCCGGGTGCCGTCATGCGGCCGTTTTTGCTAGGTTTTGTGACCACCTTTCTGGCGCCTTCCCATTCGCTGTTCGACAAAGGCGCGATCCTCGTCAATTCCAGCGGTGATCGCTTTTGCGACGAACGGGACCGGCCGCAAGATCATATTGGCAGCCAGGAAGGCAAAGCTGCCTGGATCATCTTTGGGGCCGAAGTTGCCGATCAGTTTCGCAGCTACCCCAATTTCATTTCAACCGCGCCGGGCGTCGGATATGCCGATCTGACAGACTACGAAAAGACGCGCCCGGACGTTGTCCACAAAGCCGCGAACGTGGAGGCGCTGGCAGAATCTATCGGCGTCCCTTCGAACGCGCTAGCGGGTTCCGTCGATGCGTTCCATGCATCCCGCACAGCGGGCGACGACCGCGCCGCCATGATGAAACCGCCGTTCTATGCCCTCGGCCCGGTCCAATCCTGGATCGTATTCAGTGAAGGTGGCCTCAAGGTCGATGAAAATCTGCGCGTCCTGCACCGGGACGGAGGGCCGATCCCCGGCCTCTATGCGGCCGGCTCCGCCGGTCAGGGCGGCGTTCTTCTCGAAGGGCACGGCCATCACCTTGGATGGGCGTTTACCTCTGGTCGCCTCGCGGGCGCCAATGCGGTGCGGGATGGAGTATGATTACGGATATAGGTGATGGCCGAACTCGCCGGGAGTGACTGAATGACCATGCCAGACAATCTCAACGTCGTCTTCGCCGAAGACGATACCTTGTTTCGGCTGATGGAGATGGCCTTGCTCCGGCGTCTGACACCCGGCGCTGAGAAGGCATTGACCTATTTCTTCGGGCCCGACTTTGGCGAACATGCTGATCGGCTGACTTCGCTCGCTGGCCGCCTCGGCCTGCCAGAAAATATTCAGGTCACCACGGCGCAAAATGAGGCCGAGTTTGACGCGGCCCTGCCGCATTCCGATGTCATCATCCTCGAGACAACGCCGATGCCGGCGGCCCGTCTGGAGGCGTGCGCCGAGCGCGCCAAACATATCCAGCAATTTGGCACAGTCGCGCGTCATATTGATTTGGACGCCGCCCGGCGTCTCGGACTTTCGGTCGCGAACCTGCAACGCTTCTCGAGCCTGTCTTCCGCCGACAATATTGTCGCCTTGGTGATGGCGCTCGCCCGCAATCTCATCACCGCACACAATCAGGTGCTGGCGAGGCGGGATCCAGCCCTTCCCGCGACATTTGCAACTGATCCACCGCGCAACAAATTCAATTGGGCCGGGATTCGCGATATTCGAGTCATTGCCGAGCATGCCATCGGGTTCATTGGGATGGGCGAAAACGCCGGTCTTGCGGCCCAGCGTCTGCGCGCGATGGGAATGCCGGTCTTCTATCACAAGCGAAACCGCCTTACCCCGGCCGAAGAAGAAAATCTCGGCGGTGTTATCTATGTGCCGCGCGAAGAATTGTTGGAGCGATGTGACTTCGTCACCGTTCATATCCCCTATTCGCCGGAGACCGAAAAATACATCGACGCGGAGTTTCTTGGCCAAATGAAACCAGGTGCCTACATCATCAATACCTCGCGCGGCGGTATCCTCGATGAGGCGGCGCTGTATGACAATCTGAAGCGCGGCCATCTGGCCGGCGCGGCGCTTGATGTCTACCGGTACGAGCCGGTACCGGCAGACTGCCCGCTTCTTGATCTCGACACTATTGTCTGGACGCCACATATATCCGGCGGCCGCCCGGAATTTATGATCCGCGAAAGCGAAGACGTGCTTGCCAATGTTGCACGGGTGCTGAATGGGGAAAAGCCCCAGGGGCAGCTCAGCCCGGAACCGATTTAGGCTGCTTGCGCGAGGTCAATAATGCGCCCTAAATAGCACCTGTCTGTAATCGGTCGCCGCCCGACCAACTCACCACCCCTGGTACGCCGTCCCAAATATAGGCACAAGGCTGCGACATACTTTCGCACCCCCCTTACGCTTGTGACGGTTTATGACGGTTTGTTACGGTTTTTGCCTTTCCCAACCGGATTGCGTCGCGCCGCGCACCACGAATTGCCACGACTACTGGCTGCGGCCAGGCGCGGGATAAAAAATTCATATTCACATTTTCCAAGAGCACGAGCGCTCGCATGCGCTGATACTTAAATAGTCTGTGCGCCGTAGATTTCAAGTCCTGACCCTTTGTGTTTGTCTCCCTTAAAATATTAAACATATAGTTGAAAAAATATTACCAAACTCCTAGCATAGGTGAATAACAAGCGATGCTAATCAGTTGCGAGACAAGGAGGGTGACATGGCGGGACGATTTTCCCAGGATCAATGGGACGACATCGAAAAAAAATTGGCGAAAGATCCGGCCGCGTACGGTATGCCGGATGGCGGGCGCGAGGAATCCGTTGTCCTTGCTTCGTTCAATATCCGAAAACTGAGCCGTTTCAAGGGACGCGAGCGCGAGCTCAAATTCATGGCGCGGTTTTGCGCGCGCTGCGACCTGGTCGCCATCCAGGAAGTGCAGGATAATACCGCTGGCCTTAACTACTTGAAGGATCGCGTCGATGAGCGTGTTGCCAGCGCCGGAGAGTTCGGTCTCGTTGTGTCCGACGTCACCGGCAAGACGCCGGGTAAGCGTGGCATGGGCGAGAGGATGGCCTTCCTCTATCGAAAAAGCCGCGTGCGTTGGAACCACATGGCCTCCGATCTGACCGTCGATCGTTCCGGAGTGATCCAGATGTTTGAGGAAAACGAGGCGGAATTCCGAAAAACCTGGAGCGATTACGAGGCCAAGCTGAAAAAATACGCGCAAACAAACAAAGGCTCGAAACCGTCGCTGGTGTTACCGGCATTTCTCACATTTACCCGGACGCCGCACGTGGCAGCGTTTGATATCTTAGGTGCCGGGACCGCCAAGCCGATCTCTTTTGTCGCGGTCAACGCGCATTTGATATACGGAGCCATGAAAGAGCGGAGAGCCGAATTTCGGGAGCTGGCGCGCTGGATGGCCATGCGGCTCAAGGCCGAAGAAAACATGGTGGCGCCCAATTTTATTTTGCTGGGCGATCTTAATATGGATATGAACAATTTTGATACTGACCACGGTCGGGTGAGCCGGTACATGGGCGATCTCAAAGACGAAGCCTTTGGCGATCAGTCTTCGCCTCGTATCTATTTTCCGTTTCTGGGCAAACATCCCAGCACCGGCAAGCCCGTTCTCACCAACGCGCGGCACAATCAGACCTTCGATCAGATTGGATTTTTTCTGGGAAAAAATGAGGGCAAGCTGCCCAAAGTCGGCGCGGCCAATAAAATCAAGGGTGGCGAAGAGGATGGTTTCAATTACGGCGTATTCGACTTTGCCGAGCTGTTTACCGAGGCACTCAAGAAAAAAAGTTTCATCGCGATGGCAAAAGACGAAAAAGCCGCCTTCGCCAAGAATTTCGAACATTCGGTCAGCGACCATATGCCCATCTGGGTGCGTATTCCCCGTCCTGGTTTCTAGACCTAACCCCTTGAGTTGCTGTGGTTTAGTTTTGATTTTTTCGAAAAAGTTTATCGAATATATTGTCGGCACCCCAGGCTTGAGCAGATGTGAATGCTAATTGTCGGAGTTCATCTCCTTCAAGCGGGGCAATTTCGGGTTTATAGCTAAGGTCATGGTTTGCCTCGGACCAAGCATGCTCGAATAGTGTTTTCACTTGAAGCTCAAAAAATTCTGGAATGAGTTCTTTTTCCCAATTTGGATCGATAACGTCGGATGGTATAAACAATATATAGTGCTTTCCAAAGTACCCGAATTTCCACTCCGAATCCGGTACAATCTCTTGTGTCTCAATTGGCTTAAAGTAACGCTCGACGACATTTGAAACTCTATCAATATCCGAGCGGTAAAATGTAATGATTCGTGCGCCGATTTGATCTTGAATTTGGCGTAGAGGATCTGAGTATTTTGGTGAGCCATCACTATTTCTTGTATTGGCCTTACCAATAAATCGTTCTACAGATTTTGCCCGGGCAGATATACGATCAATGCGTGGCTCATTTGCAAATAAACCTTGTGTATGCGATTCCAAATTTGAAGCGAGTGATTGAAGAACCCAATCGAATTTTTCGCTATATTTTTTTTCAAGCCCAATCATTTAGCTTTTCCAAGTTTCTCAGTGATTACTTTGCCTTCAGTCGAAAATCGCACGATTTGGCCTGCATCATCAATTACTTCTCGACTGAACACCTCTTCAAATTCCCCCGAGTGGGCTGATAGCACTACTCCAGTATCCAACTCAACGCTCCGGTATGGAACCTGCAGTTTGAATTCTTCTAAATTGAATTCGAATTGTTCACTGGAAAGTCGTGGGTCGGTTAATTCATTTCGAATAGCGTTCTTCGCTGCGTCCGATAATCCGAATCGATCCTGGAATTGATCAATGCTAAAACTTTCTCCATTCAAACCGCTCGCAAGAGTAACAACAGCAGCAATCTCACTCTTGACGCTTAAATCTGATGACTTTCTTGCTGCTTCGCGAAGCGCAACGCCTAACCGCCGAGTTCCTAATGCAGAAGTCGTTCGAAAATCTGACTTCAAAAATTCTGATATCCAATAATTGGAAAGTCTGACCTCCGAACCACCAATTTGTTTATCAATAGCTCTTCCTTTCCAAAATCCAGCTTCAAATGATGTGTCTTCGTAATGTGCGGCTTTATATGATGTGGCGCTTTTCATGAAAACACGCTCGAGGAATTCGACGTTCAATGAAGTTTGATCTTCTTCGACCAATATTGCGCTGTCGGCTGGAAATCGAGAAATCACTAATTTATAATGGGGCTGACCCAGATAACTACCTTAGATAACGTTTAACCCATTGTCTTATCGCCAATAATTGGGCTGACGGGTCACTGTTGTTAAAACGCCACTCGC
>Ga0209360_1000780_pt1 | contig 23800 bp, 37 predicted proteins | sample SaaInlV_130m_DNA_3_FD_184651 | JGI IMG/M metagenome (GOLD analysis project Ga0209360, IMG submission 184651) | Marine microbial communities from expanding oxygen minimum zones in the Saanich Inlet - SI037_S3LV_130m_DNA (SPAdes) (version 2) | ecosystem: Environmental > Aquatic > Marine >... | reverse complement strand
CGGGCTTGCCCGTCGGGGCTTTCCAGCGTGGCGTACCCGTCCTCTTCCTCGCACAGCGGAACTGCGAAGGCGAGTAGGTAGGCGTGGTTCCACGTCACGTCAGATCCTCGGGTCGGTGGAGAGGTAGTCGTGGGCCATTTCCTTGTCGCAGAAACGGCAGCCCTCGTCGTCGCAGTTCTCGCACGCTGCCGCCGTGTACGGGCTTTCCAGCCATGCGTCATATCCGGTCATGCTCATGCTGCTGCGTGCTCCGTTGTGTGAACCAAGGTGCCTGTCTTTTTGATGGCGTTAGCGGTCTTGCCGACAGAGAGCGTCGCTGCGAAGATCGACAACGCCCAGAAGGCGTCTATGTCGTCATAGCGGTAGGTTGCGTTGCCCCAATGAACTGAGGCTGTTTTGTACCCACCATCCAGCGCGATGTAGCTCACGTCAGAAGTGGTCGCATCATCGTGCGGACAGATCGTGACGTAGTGCCCTGACTCGTAGTAGGTGGTGCCGACGCTAATAACGCCGCCATCGACCTCGTGAATAATGCTGTGGTGTTCTCTGTTCTCATCCATAACCAGAGCGTATCCGTAATAAGGGACACTCCCTCACTTTCCATAGAGATTTCTTGACAGGTCGAGCGATTTCTTCGAACTTCGACAGCGCAGCTGGCACAGCCCCGCCTCGGGTTTCCCAAATCTCACCGAAGAATGTGCCAAACAAGGTGTAAGTATTACGCTGTGCTTGCATCGACGGTGGTGGAAAGCACCCATGTGGCAATGGGTATCGCAATCTTCTCCACCGTCTCCCACGGTATTTCACCGCAAGCTTCGATCTCTTCGTAGACCTCTTCACGCTCATCGTCATCGAGTATGTCAATGTCAATGAAGTAAGCGCCGTCGTTGGCCCCAAAGAAGGTGCCGGTGCCTGAGTGGTAAATCAGTTGGTTGCTCATGGGTGGGAGCGTATCCGTAATAACACCCTGACGCAACCTCAGACAAATCTAACCATAGGGTTGTCGTAGGTGTTCATTTCGGATACCCTTGCACTTACAAGGCTTACTAACGAAAGAGGCACCTTTACTATGGGACTAGACAACATGCCCCATGCTTATCCTTGTAAGGAACAAGGCACAGCAGTCATTGAAAAGAAAACCCACACTTGGGAGGACGAGAATGGCAACACCCAATCTGAGAACTCCTATCCAGTGGACTGCGACAAGACCATCGAAGCTGGTGGCTGTCCCTACACAAACGCCAGCCCACCCGAAACCGGCTCAGTAACAGGCATGTTCGGTACCTACTGTTGGTACAGGGGCAAGTACGGCAACTGGCTTATCAACGCTCTTGACGCCCCCAAAACAATGAACATCGACAACATAGACCCTTACGGTGCTGACGACGATGCCAGTTTCTATGGCACGGACCCTGAGGGGCGGTACCGCCCACCTCAAGCATGTCGTGATCTAGCCGATCAGATGGAGTCCGCTCTAAATGAGCGTGGCGGTCAACTCGTATTCAATAAAGATGACCGTACTGACGACGTTCTGTTCGCCATCTGGTATCTACGCTGGGTCGCCAAAGAGTGCGACGGCATGGATGCGTGGTACTGATGGACTTCTGGCCGAGAGGCGTCTACCACAGAGCGAAAAAGATCGCCCGTGGTCCGAGAAGCAAGGAAGGCACCAGCCTGAGATTCGGCATGGATGGCTTTCGGAGAGTTCGCAAGAAGGGGCGGAAGTCCCGGGATAGCTCCAAATCCGAGCCGGACTGCGTCAACTACAACCTATTTTGCCGAAGCTTTGGCTCCTGTGACGGACAGGTGTGTGAGTACTAATGAATCACATCACTGTCATTAGAAATCTTTACAGCGCAGGTTGTCACTGTCAATCATTAACTGTAGTCTCGTCTCCATACTAAACAATGACACACCCCTGAGGAGGGGCGCATATGAAACTTGTAGATACTGAAACACCCAACCCGGATCGGTTCGCTCGCACAGCGGACGGAAAGATCGACTTTGACGCCTACGTCGGCCTAACGGCTGACTACCACGTCAATGACCTCGTGTTCCTGATGCGGATCGACGGCTCACGCCAGCGATTTGGACATCTGGATCTCTTGGTCTCTCCTGCACAGGGTTCCGGCGATCGCTGGGTCGAACTGAAAAACTTAGTTATTCATAACGACCCCGGTAACAAGACCGTGACTCCCGTGAAACCTTCCGTCCCTACGACGGTCCACACAACTACGCGAATCGCTGGACCTATGCCGATTCCTTCACCATATGTCGCAGAGGTAGCAGAGATCGTTGAGGAAGAGGTGGCAGAAGTTGTTACCGTACCTTCCATACCTGCTCCGGCTCCGATTCCGGCTGCCAGCGTCAACTACGGCACCCATTGGACGGAAAGCACCAATTCGATAACCCCAGCGCCAGCTGAGGTTTCTACAGAAGTTGTGGAAGAGTCCACAGCGAGTGACATGGAAGTTCAAGTTGAGACCATTCTCAACGAAGACAGCCCTGTCATCAAGTAACAGCGCCATCTCACACCTGCGGAGGTACTAAAAAATGGCGAATGCAATCAAGATAAGGCTGGAGAACCCTCCCGACTCGAAGCGTGGTCGCCACGCAACAGCCGGAGCTATCCAGACCTACATCAAAACTCTTCGTGAGGAGCATCCCGGCCAGTGGGCCGTGTTGGACCGCAAGAAGAAGAACATCGCGTACTTGTACGCCCTCAAGAAACAGCATAAGGATCTTGAGGTAACCACCCGCAAGAACACCGACGGCACCCATGGTGTCTGGCTCAAGGTTGGTAAGGAAATCAAGCGTCGGAAGACAGCTAAAGCTTCTGCCTAACACCCAATACGAAGAGCCCTCTGGTGGTCGCCTCGTAAAAAAGGTCGACCCCTAGAGGGCTCCTCTATTTCCCACCAGCTACCCCAGAGCCGAAGCCCCGCTGTGCCAGTCGAGAAACTGGGGCGAGGGTTCGGTGCTTGCACTTGATTCGTAGCCTCTGGGAATCCGGCTAAGGATTCGGTTTGGGGTTACGGTGGTGGAAAGGGCTTACTTCTTGTCAGCTTTGGGAGCAGGCTTCTCTGCTTTCGCCGGGGCTGCGCCGTCGCTGTGACCGGACGTATCCATTTCTGTGCCTTCACCCATGGGGCTTGGCTGAGTTGCTTTTTTCATAGTGTCTCCTGAACCTTGTAGGACGTACCCATTTTAGCAGTCGTTACGCAAATCTTTTGTCAAGTGTTGTGACGACCTCGAATAACGGCTACGGTTGCCAATACCGAGGGAAAACCCAGAAGGGGTAAACAGAAAGGCAACACATGAGCTTAAAGAGAAAGCTCGACGACGAAACTATTAACGGTATACACCATAAGGCATGGGATAAAGAGATCGAGAAGTATGGGTCAGCTATAGCTATTCCCAAAGAAAAGGCAGACCTCATCGCCGAACGTGACCGTGCAATGTATTGCTTACAGGTGTGGATTCGCAAGGGCGAGCAGGGGTCGGTCTACGCTCACCTCTATCCCTACAGCCTTCGACTGGGAACACTTGAATGGGTAATCAAGAAGTTCTGCGAAAAAGACGACCTGACTCCACCTGAGAAGCGCAAAAAAAACCAGAAGGCCCGCTGGCGGGACTTGGAAGCTCACGCCGTCCAACATGTGTGCGAGCAGTTCACTACCGCTGAACTCGCTGAGATAAGCGGATTCGGCGCACAGACCGTTGTTAAATGGCTTGCGACCAGCCGTCACTACAACAAGATCAAGCGTGGGCTCTATGAGGCTCGCGACCCCCACAAGAAGAGCTCAGATTAATTTGGGTGATGTTGCATCCGAGGTTGCCTCACGGCTTTATTACGGATACCATTCCCCTTGGTGGCAACAACGCCACTATCACTACTACTAACAAAGGCAGTTATGACTACTACAGACTCCGACGGAAACGTCGTACTTCCTGAGTGCTGGCAAACACTTGAGGATTCACTCAACGCTGGTATCGACCGGATCGTACTTTTCGGTCCCCCGGGTACCGGCAAGACCTTCGCTGGTCTCACCTTCGGCGACACGTCAGCAGGTGCGTTCCGCATGGTATGCACAGAGGACATGACCAATGGTGATGTCACTGGCTCATTCATGCCCAACTCCAACGGCTCATTCTCATGGGTCGCCGGAGCCGCGCTCAAGGCGTGGGAAGGCGACGGTGTGCGTGGCGGTCGACTCATCGCTGATGAGATCGACAAGGCTGGTGGCGACGTAGCCGCGAACCTTCTCGCCATGCTTGACGGTGAGGACTCCGCTTCATGGGAGCATCCTGAGACCCATCGCATCCACCGTCCCCGTCAGGGTTTCTCAGCCGTGATGACGACGAACATTGAGAACATGGAAGAGTTGCCTCCGGCACTACTTGACCGGTTCCCTGTTCGGGTGCGTATCGATCAGCCCCATCCCGACGCTCTGCAGCGGATCTCCCGTGACCTGCGTGGGATCGCCGTGTCGCTGGCCGACGCTGGCTCCCGACGGGTTTCCATGAGAACGCTGATGGCGTTCGACAAGATCCGTAAGGTCCATGACGAAGAGAGGGCTGCAACCATCGTGTTCGGCGATCGTGCAGAGGACATTCTGGACGGCATGAAAGTGGAGCGAGTCTGATGGCTCTCCACTCGCCCGAACCTGAGATCCTGACCCGTGGGGACACGGAGCCGGGTCGCTGGGAGGTAGAGGATTGCCCACCTAAGCGTGGACTGCCTCATACCGACATTGTGAATCGGCGCATGGTCTCGCCCGGTGACGACTCAGAGATGAGTCGGGTCATCCGTGCCCATGAGATGATGCATGCCAAAGTCTCTCCGGCTGATGAATGGCCGAAGTGGATTGCCCGTGGCATCGCCAGTAAGCAGGGCATGGAAGCCGTTGAAGAACTACGGGTGAACCTGTTGTGCCAGAAGGCTGGCTTCAACATGAAGGAACACCTGTCTGACGACGGCGAGACCTACGACGGCGAGCGCATCGGTGCCAACACTGATTGGGCTGGTGCTGTCTACATGACCATCGCTTGCGCTGGCACGGCATCGCTCAAGAAGTACCTGACTGGCATCCGGCGTAACAACCGGCTGTGGGGCAAGGCGCTCAAGAGGATCGCTACCAGAGCCGAACGTGAGATGGGCAACTACTACAACCACGACAACCTCGCTTCCACTGAGATCCATGAGGACTCCGGTCTCGCCCCCTACGGCATGTTCTTCACAGAGAGCATCGCCGAATGGATCGACAGGATAGCTGCATCACCACCACCCGAACCAGAGCCGGTGGCTGTCGTCCCTAAAGACGACGCAGAGGCCGACGAGGCTGATGAGGGTGACGAAGATGCCGATGAGGTCGAAGGCAGAAGCCACTCCAACATCGGAGTAACGGACCCTGTGAAGTTTGAGAGGTGGGAGGAACGACTCAAGTCGGTCACTCACGAACGGGTGGGTGGCTACAAGGGGATTCCCTGCTGGGAAGAACTACGGATCGGCGCACAACAACTCTCCATCCACGCTCCCGGGTCAATCGGCAAAAAGAGGATTCCTGCCAATACTGGTAAGCACCCTCGCCGACTCCACCGGCTGCTCACCGATCCCGAACGTCGAATCTTCGACCGGACGATCCATGGACGTGGTGGCGTAGTCGTAATCGACTGCTCCGGCTCCATGAGCCTGTCTGTTGAAGAGATCAAAGAGATCCTGTCGGCTGCACCGGGAGCAACAATCCTTGGCTACTCCGATCTTGGCAACGAGGGCACGAACGCCTACATCCTTGCTCACAAGGGCAAGATGGTTGCGGAGATCCCGAAGATGGGTGGAGGCAACGGAGTCGATCATCCTGCTCTGGAATGGGGCATCAAGGCAAAACAACGCCCAACCAGTCCGGTGATCTTCATTACTGACGGAGGTGTCTGTGGCAAGAACTCTGGATTCATCGACGCTCTGGCCATGCAATGCATCAAGACGATCATCAGGAACAACGTGCTGGTCTACGAACACGTCGAAGATAGCGTCAAGGCGCTCAAGGCGATGAGTCGTGGCGAGAAGCCAGTACGAAACTGGCCCTACATGTTCAAGAGCGTCTGGTATCGCCAGATGGGAACCCGACTCACGGTGAACACAGGGCTATGACGGTCGGCTGGTGGGATGTTCCTGCCTTTCATCCCATCAGTCTTATGAAGGACTGGCGCCGGGTGTTTCCGGCCCGGCGTCAGTTCTTCCTCCTACCGAACAGGGCAACGTTCCACATTTTGAGGGCAATGTAGATGGCTGCTATCCCTGCGGCAGCGTGCCAAGAAAGTGAGTTTTCAGCAAGCTGTGAGCTGTCGAGCAGCTTCGCAAAAAGCCAAAAACCGAGCGCGTGTATTAGAACCGTGAAGACGAAACCCAAACAAACGGCAGCTGGGCTCTCGGTATTAGGCGTTTTCAGTGACAATTTGGTGCACCCTCTGTCTGCTCAGGCCGAACGTGTCGGCAATTTGGGACAAGGACTGTCCTCGAAGACGAGCTTGTCTGATGTTCTTGTCTCTGTTCTCTTTTCTGGGAGGCCCGGGACGCAACGGTCCCCACTCCCAACCGGGGAACATCTCCAAAGAACGCACCCTCTCAGGAGGAAGCTCTCCCCTACGTTTCCTCTGGCGGGTGTAGTTTGCCCAATTGCCAAGAGTGAGCCTTTCCTCATCCAGAACTTCCACATGGATTGCCGGGACTTTGACGTGTCCTTCTCGCAGTCGGAACTGGTTGAGCGCCCGAATGTACAAAAGGAATCTTTGATCGTGATTCATAACGTCTACAATAGTGGGAGAAATCTCGTGAAGCAACCCGAGTTCCTAGCTACGGTGGTGGAAAGCAATGGATGAAGAGTTCGATGAGCAGCAAATGATGGATTTCATCAATTCTCTACCAAAAGAACAGAAAGATCAGCTGCACGAGCTCCTCAACGTCCTTGTATACGAACTATTCAGTACAACCAATAAGGAACAAGACGTTGTCTTCTGCGGTTCGAACGGAACAAGTGTAATTAAATGCTTAAACGCATCGAGGAGCTCCCTTGGTGAAGACGGCCCAGTTCTCTTGCCTTCCTCTAATCCAACTGTTATCTTGTTTGCTGTGGCGACGGAATATCTCCAAGAGACGGTAGAAAGCTACAAAAATCTCTACCCCGACCCAGAGCTCTGCGAAAAGGAATGGCAAAAGTTCTTTGATTCCCTAGCTACCCAAGCATCCCAGCTGGCCGATTCGGCTGAACCCGCTAGATGGGAACAGTTATTAGATGTAGGGCATAACGAGTGATTGGACCAAAAGGCATGCGTGTCCCCGCAGGCTCTTGGGAAGACTCGTGCGAAAACAAGCTTTTACACAGTTTTCGCAGGTCACCCGGAGCTGCAGAACAATCCAAAAAAAGTGAAGATTCCGCTGCCAGCACTGTAGCTAGCACCTCCGAAAAACAACTTTCCGACTCCGATCAGCTTCAGCAAATTCGCCAAAAGGTCGACCTTCTGATTAATGAATACTTGGGTTCTGCAGGCCCGGGGGGTGGCACACGAGATGCCTATTCTCCAGTTTTTGAACAGATCTGGGAATACCTAGCTGCCTCGGCTTGCGAAGTACTTCAAGACCGGGGAGCTCTACCCGGTAGCCCCGTCGCGGCAGCCCACGAAGTGGCACAGCTTCTCGTGCGCAAACAACGAGACTACGGCACTGAGAACATCTCCCGCTTTGGGCGCATTGGCCTCATGATTCGAATGCACGACAAGGTCGCTCGATTGGAGCACCTCGCCGAGCTGCGGGGCTCCGGGGGGGTACCTGAGAACGAATCGATAGATGACAACCTCATGGACGTGATCGGCTATAGCACGATCGGCCTCATGTGGGAAGATCAGACTTTCTTCATCCCCCTGAAGTGAGAATAATTCTCAAAAGTCTTCTGCAGAAAAGCTAGTTTTCCACAAAGTGCGTTTTTCGCACTGACGGTGGTGGAAAGGGAGAGCTCCGGGCGCCGATGCCACCTGCAAACCACACAGCACCCAGAACTCGATCCCCATTCAGCCCGACGAAGGAAAGGAGACTTCGGTCGGTCAAATAAATAATACCATACGCCTGCAAATACAGGGCTCGGCGGTGCTATCGAAAACTTTTTGATATTTTGACTTGCGCAGCTGCGCGAACTGATGTAGTGTCAAGGACGAGCAATTAGAGGTACCTCACCTTCATAGCCACCTACACCTTGTAAATACAAGTTCTGCGGAAGCCTGCCCCAAAATAAGTTTGGGCATTTCTAAAGGTTCCCCCAGACCCCCTCCAAAGAGGGACAAAGGGATTTACATTGAATAAATGTAGAAGGAACCGATTAGTTTTCCTTCAACGCGGTGGAAATCAGCTATGGTCATGAATATACTGAAATCCATGGATCAGCTGACTATCACAGGGGAGCTCGTGGCCACTAAGAAAACACGAGGACCTTCGAAGCTCACCCGCCAGCAGCTGGCAAAAGCCGAAAAAGTACCTGAAGCCGAAGTCCAAGAGCTTTATGAGTACTGGTGCTCAACGATGCGTCCGGGGAAGAAGCGGGTTCCAGCTCTCGATGCCAAGAGATGGCTTAAGGTTGCCAGTGCTATCGCCGACTATGGGGTCGAGGAATGCAAGCTTGCTGTCGACGGTTGCGCAACCAGCGATTTCCATATGGGGCGGAATAAGCAGAATAAGCGCTACGACGATATTGAGTTGATCTTCCGGGATCAGGACCACGTCGAGCGGTTTTTAAGCTATGTGCGGGACGCCGGGGGTGATAGCTGGTGACTAAGGCTGAGTTGGCACAGTTGGTACGGTTGGTGTATGCGTCGTTTAATCGGGATTTGTTGCCTTCGGAGGAGAAGGTGATCTTTGCTGCTTGGTGGGCACTCCTGCAGGATTTACCCGAAAAAGAAACCCGAAAAGAACTCACCACTCTTTGTACCCTACAAAAGTACATGCCGAATCCGGGGGCATTGCGGCGTCAGTACTTTAAAACCCGAATAAAAAACCCGCCACCAACATCCCAACAAATGTGGAGCTATCTACAAGACCTTATAAGGAGCAAGCACTCCGGTGTCCCACTAAAACTCCCGAAAGAAATATCCGAACACGAATGTGTTCAAAACACCATGTCCGAACTCGGGGCTTCCGCCTATTCCATGAACACGAACGGCGATCGCCAATTCGTGCTCGAAGCCTACCAAAGACACGTCGAAAGCTGGCAAGAGACAGCGTTCAGTGTGACGGTGGTGGAAAGGAACGATTCAGATGATGAAACGTAACGTAGGACGGCCACCAGTCGTACCAAACGGCGGCAAATCGTCCATAACCATGAAGGTGCCTGCTGAATTCAAACAGACAGTGCTAGACCAAGCCGCCGCCTACGGAATGACCATCACCGAATACATCCAAACGCTAGTAGAACGCGATGCCAGCTAACGCCAAGCCCGCAAAATACCCATCACGCCTCTACAACATCGTGCTCCGGGTAACAGGAAAAGAAAAAAACAAAATCCTAAAAGCGGCAAAGAAAGAAAACCTCTCCCTAAGCGAATACATCAAATACTGCGTATGGGTAACAATGCGTAACGAACAAGGTATTCCGCCTCCTACAACGACAAAAATCGAGCTGCCAACAATTGACGCGCATTTGCGGGCATATTTGAGGGGTGAGAACCTTCTTCAGCCTTGTGGTGAGGTGGAGTGTGACATGGTGGTGGAAACGTTTGGGGTTATGAAGGTTTGTGCTACTTGTAATTTGAGGGTAGGCTGATCCTTATGGCTGTTACTTATCATGAGGAGACTTCACTGTTTGAGTTGCCTGCTGATGGCTTTTGTCATGGTGTGAATACTCGGGGGAGTATTGGTGGTTTGGCTGCTGATGTGTTTGGGCGTCTTCCTGATATGAAGGAGGTCTATAAGATGGCCTGTCTTCAGGGGACGTTTGAGGGTGGAGACATCTTCCCTTGTGATTTCGAGACGTTTTGGGTGTATAACCTGTTTTCTCAGGCGGAGCCGGGTGCTAATGCGAAGCTGGGGTTTTTGGCGGATGCTTTGGCGAAGATGCGGGATCACATGAAGGAGAATGAGGTGAAGACTATGAATATTCCTCAGATTGGTTGTGGTATTGGGGGGTTGGAGTGGTCTGAGGTGAAGGGGGTCATCGAGGATGTGTTTGGTCCTGATGATGCGGTGATTTTGCAGGTGGTTACGCAAACCACATTTGACTGAGGGTTGGTCTTGTTGGTTTGACGCCTCGTCGTTTTTGTTCTGCTGCGAGTTGTCTTGAGGTCATTCCGGCCCATACTCCGTGCATGTCTGCAGGTGGGTATTCGAGGGCGTATTCTAGGCAGGGTTTTTTTTGGGGGCAGTTTTCGCAGAGGGCTCTTGCTTCGGCTATGTAAGTAATATCCTTGTGTTCCTTGGGGAACATGAGGTGGGTTTGTCCTTTACAGTTTCCTTCGTCCATCCACTTGTATCGGTGTATAGCTAGTGGGTTAGTGGGTGGGTCTTTTTTCTCGGACATTATGTTCTGGTGTTTTCGTGTGCTTTTAATAGGTCTGTGAGATGGTTGTTTTGGTCAACCAGATACATGATCCTTTTCGTGTACCAGTCCATTCCCATGTCTTTACAGGGCTCATAGTCACCAAGAGAGTAAGTGTTGTCCCCTGTAGGGGAGTCTCCCTCTGCCTTTGCAATCATTGAAGGATTCTGCGCGGCTTTATTCTTGGCTTCGAGTTCTTCTTTAAGTCGGTCGATCTCTTCATGGCTCTCTCGAAGCTTCATGTGTAGGTAGTTCTGCTGAGGGGTCACGACCCATTAGGCCATTGTCCGAGGGACCATGCCCATGCACCGAAGGCTGCTGCAACTGCGAAAAGAGCCAGAATCGCTTCGCCCATTAGTTGATGAGGTGCAGGTTGTTCCAGCCGTCAGCATCAACTGTGAAGTTGAGGGTTCCGGGCCGGGTCTTAACTCCCATGGAGTCTTGGAAGTATTCTCCTACTTTGGTGAGGCTTGGGGCGATTATGAGGGCTCTACCTTCTTGTTCTTTGACATTGAGGTGGTGATAGTGGCCGGTTATCAACACGTCTGCATCAGCGACACCTTTATGGGCGCGTCCCATGGCCTGTTTAGACCACCATGTCCAGACAGCTTGCGCGGCGTTTGCTCCTGCTTTGCTGAGGTGTCCGTGGGTAAATCCGACGATGTGGCCTGCGAGTTCGATACTTAGGGTTAGCTGGTCTAGTGGCAGCTTGAATCCGACGTGTCCGAATGCTTTGTTGTTTACGGAAAAGATTTCTGCGATTTGCTCAAATACGGCTACGTCGTCGTTGTCTCCTGTGGTGGTGAACCCTTTGCCGCCACCGTTGCCACGGTTCTCTCCATGGTTGCCGCCGACGGCTAGCACCGTCATTTTGTCTACGGTAGGGGCCGTGGAAAGGATGATGTCGCGTACCCCGCGCCGGACGAGTTTGAGTTGTTCGCGTCGGTCGACTTCAATTCGGAACTGTTGGGCTGGGTAATGGCCGCAGGTGCCTTCGACAAGATCACCCAAGCCAGCGATAACAACATGCCCGATATTATGACCGCTATCTCGAAGGTTTTGTATCCGATCTGGGATGGCTTCGACAAGGTTTGAGATCTTCTCTGCTTGTTCTTCAACTCCGCCTCCATCGCGATTGCCCATTTGCCAGTCGCTCAGTGCAACGACAAAATGAGTGTCTCCCTTAGGGGCCTTCTTTTTGCTCTTTTTGGCCTTTCGAACTTCCTGATATACGTCTTCCGGAATGGGTTGCTGGTTAATGACGTGAGCTCTTAAACGAATTTCCGTTTTGTACGAATAGCAGATGGTGCTGTACGCCTCTTCTCCGGGGGCGTCTCGTTTCCAGCCGTCGTAGCTGGTCCACCTGATTGTGTCGCCGACGATTTCGTAGATAGCAGGATCTAATCCTCGTTCTGCTAGGAGTTCATCCCAGTCGCCGACCGTGTCGTACACGGTATTTGTGGTGAGTTCTCCCTTTTCGCCGTCCCAGACAACTCCGGGTTCCCAGCCGGGAGGAGCAATCTTGCTTTTGACTGCATCCTGCATTTCGGCTTGACCCTCGACTGCTGCAAGGCGCTTCCTAAGGGAATCACTCATTTTCTGAGGCACCTTCAGTCAAGAGAAGAAGACAACTGCATTTGAGTTGTCCTTTGAGGATTCTTCGGGCGTGGTCAACGGCATCTCTCGACACCTTGTGTCCTTCGACGTTTAATGCAGTGGTGATAGACCGGGTGGATGCTGGTCCCTTGAGGACAGTGCGCAGCATGATGCGGGTTTCTTCATCCTGTTGGCGGAAGACCTGCGGCATTCGACAATTCCACTGATTGCTCGGTGATTCGAGTATTTCAGTGAGTTTGTCTTTGAGCATGGTAATCTCCAAATGATGGCCTGCAGCGAACTACTTATATGTTATTACATCGGCGGGGTCCGTGTGCGGACAAGGCTATGATGAGTACATTATGAGCAGTAACCTCTCTTCTAGGGAATTACGCAACGCTTTGGCGGAAGCCGTCTCTCAGCCAGTTGAATCAGCCGCCGTTGAGGATTTGATGCGCGTTCTTGACCGGACAAAGCTATTCAGATACCACCAAGATGAGTCGGTATCCTTGATGTCGACTGCTGGGAAGGTACTAGCGGCCATTATCGAAGACCCGACCCTCACCCAGAGGGCGATTTCGGTGTATTTGGGGTGTAGTGAAACCCTCGTCGATAAAACTGTTAAAACCCTTGCAGAATCAGGGCTGATTACAAAGACAAAAGTCAACCGCAAAAATGTTTACAAAATCGACCTACAAAACGTCAAAAACCATAGTGATATCACCCATTTATCTGGTGTGCTCGAACTGCTCGAAAAGTTAGAGAGTGCGTCTCAGGTGTCACCAAACCAGTTGGATTCAGCGGACACCTCTGAAAAGTCTGAAAAAGATCTCGGAGATGTCGGAACCGTACCCATGACCCCCATCGGTGGAACTGCCGACATCTTCTAGTAAGATCCGAATATGCTCATACAGTCTGGATGGATCACTAAACTCGGATTTGAAATCGAATCTCCTACCCATAGTTTGCTTGGTTTCATAAAAGCGATGGGTGGGAAGGCCGATACGGCTCTGACGCTTGAGGTGATTGCTGGCAAATTTGACGATAAGTCGAAAGTTGCGAGATCAGCGAAGGTTCTTCTTCAAAATAGATATATCACGGCCACGAAAGGTGGCAAGTGGACTATCACTGCCGAAGGAAACAACGCTTTGATCACAGCGACATCTCGTGTAGGTTTACCAAAACCTTCTAATCCACAACACAGACGGAAAAGAAAGCGATAAGAGATGGGTTCAGCTCCAGAGAAAAAAAAGGTCAGGACGCAAAATCCACGACCTGCTAACAAGATACCCAGAATCGATAAATCTAGTATCCATGACACCTACACCCGTGGAGAGCTCATGCGCTTACGCGAAGAAGAAGTGGAGAAATTTAGAAATGCCCAAATTAAGTCAAGCAAAAATTGACAAGTGGAAAAAGAAGCACGCTCAAATTACTCCGAACCCTTATGGGACCGGATGGGCTAACGAAGCTATCACCAAAGAAGAGATACTAAGAAGTCGTTAATCATCTGTGGGACGCTGGTTCATCCAAGCGTAGAAAACCTCATCCTTGATAGGAACGAACCACAGTTGCCCGGTTTCGACATCGCCGAAATTACCCTGTAAGCACCAACAGATCTCCATCTGTTCTTCTGGTGCGCAAACACCTATGTTGCACTCCAGACCGTAAACGGCTATGAAGTAAGAAACAACGCAACCCAGATCAGATCGGCAAGGGGCTTCGTCGTCGTCCTCGTGAGGACATTCGATTTCAGCAACTTCCAGTTCAGCCTTATTTAAACGCAAGCTGATTTTGTGGCCGTCGTTATTCCATGCAACTTCGTCTTCAGCTATCAAGGCGGGCATGGTGACCATCATAACGGAAGATGAGGGTAGGGCGCTGCTTTCCTCCCTACCCCCACCGACCAAATTACAGGTCACCTCCAGACTTGAGGCTTACAGATGAATTAGGAGAAAAGGCCCTTTTTCCCTAACGCCGAGATCCGAAGACCTTGGCTACACAAAGTATACCTTATAGCGGTATGTCTTCTGGTGGATGGTGCGGAAAGCAGGAAAACTGCAAATTTGCCCCTAGGGGGCTTGAAGCTCTAAATGTAAAATACTTTTCGATTGTCTGACGGTGACGTTTGACCACCACTCACCTGTGCTCGTTCGGCCTTCAGTCCTGTATCTTTGAAGTTGGACAAGATCAGAAAGAAATGAATGAAGACCCTAATCAAAAAAGTGAAGAACGTACTAAAGCCAAGAACCCACTACTACCAGAATCAGGTTTTCACCGATGCGCTAGAGCGCGAGCTAATGAAGGCTTACGCTGGAACCCCTTTTAGATTCAACCGAAAAGGTCGCCGCTTTTCTAGTAGAAATCAGGTCCGCGCATCCAAGCGACCAGTGCCCAGCGTTCACCCGTAATCAAGGGCTTTACCTCATGAAGAGTCCACGACGGCCAGACGGTGGCATAACCCTGCATTTGGGTAACAGTCCATGGCTCAGGACCGTCGTATAGTAAAACTTCTCCACCCCCATATTGTCGGGAGTCCGACAATTGGATGGTCATAGATAATTTGCGTTCCCGGTAAAACGGACTCCAGTCAGTGTGAGGCTTGTAGAAATCGCCCTCCTTGTAGTGGAGGACCTCCACAAGTGGAAGTGAATCCGTTCCCCAGTAAGTACAGAAGTCCCACACGTTGTGGTCACCAAAAGCATTTAAGAGTTGATTGAGCACTCCCAGATCTTCGACCCTGTATCTCTCGGTTGATCGAATGTCCGGTTTCCGCTGTGCCCCTTGAGCTATGACACGAGCTTCGTGGGCTTCTCCCTTTTGTGCAATGTCAAGAACCTGCTGGCACTGCTCCTGATCCCAGAGATGGAATTCTTGGAAGGTTGTAATCGTCGGAGGCTTGGTCAATCCTCGTAACCTCCGCCCGGCTTGGTACGAGACTCCGCTAGATCTTCCGGAGACGACATGCTGTGAAAGTGAATTTCATCTTTTTCGTCAACCTCAAAAGCGTTTTCTTCTTCCATTATGTCTATCTTGCGCTTACCGCCATACCAAACCGCGTCCATGCCCACTAGACCTCGGTTGAAACTGCGAGGACCCATCCATCCGGAAAACGAATGAAGGTTACAGCGGTTATCCCAAATCAAAAAATTTCCTTCTTCCCAACGAAACCACTGTTGATTCTCGGGATCATTAATCTGATCGTGTATCCACTGCATATATTCCACAAATTCTGGCTGTTCATCCGAACCCATATATCCGTAGCCTTCTATGCCCGCTGCGGGGTCTAAGCCCGCACCCCATCCACTCCCCAACGCATCTTTGGAAGCTCCTATGGGCAGCATGCGGCTGTCCGAGATGCATAAACTCGTTTTACCGGTAACAGGGTGCGTTCTTAAAGCTGGATGGATTTGAGCTTCGATACTCTCGTCTATCTGGACGCCCCCCTTGGCGGGATGGGCAAGATTCAGATCTTCTAAATACTCTTTATATGGACATTTTTCGTACAGATCCTCTAGATTGACAAGAACGGTGTCCCCTTGTCCCTCCGGGCAATCGTATTCCAACATGCTCATACTCAAATAAGAGACCGGACGCTTGTACTCAACACAATCTGCGTGCCAGTTGGACTTCATGCAGTCCAACGGATCTTTGTCTTCAGTCAGCCGACCAGCGGGAGAAAGGTTCTCGTAGGTGTTGTCTGTCCAGATACTGGCACCCCTAGTCGAATAAACATTTCGACATAAATCAAAATCAAAAAGGCGCAGCAGTACTTTTCCGTGCTGCTCGGGTGTCAAGTAAAGGGGGTCCTCAAAGCCAAGAGCTTTGTGTTCTAATAGTAAATCCGCGTAGACCTCAAAGCCATCGATGAGGTCGTTATAGGAACCGCCTGCGACTCTGTGCATAGGTATATCTTAGACCGTCCATATGTCCGCAACAGTCACAATGATTGCAGCTACACGGGCATGATGGACAACTGCAATTTGGACATCCTGAATCTGACATAATTCCCTCCTTAGACGGTTTGAGTATTTGTTCCGCCTTTTTTGCCTGTAGGAGCACTAGCGAAAACCTTGTTAACGTCTTCCTTGGATAGTTCGCCGTCCACGAGGTAGGCCCTAGCTAGCCCACCGACAACTGTCGCCACACCTGACAGGCCAGCGATAAGACAAGACTGCAAAATGTCGACACCAGCAATGGCGCCTGCTCCGATCACACTCAACGCATTCGCCACAAAAACGGCAATACAGCGCATAACAATTGTGGCAAGTCGTCTCATTTGAATGCCCCTCGGGCATGATCGGCTACATGCTCATCTAAATTTGCTTCTGTTCGTTGGGTGGATTCACGGACTTCATCAATAGATCTACCCAACCCCCGAGCGATCATGTCAAGTTTCATGGCGACAATACTGTGGTCGCGCTTATTGTCCCTACGGACCTTTTCGATCAACGCCACCGATGTCATAGCAAAGAAGCCAATTAAGGCAACAACGATCTCAGTCATAGTTACGCCCTGTCCCATCCCGGATTATCTTCAGCTACTGGTAGGTATTTACTAAACATCCTGCCTGCCACCAAAGCTAAGACGGTTGCTATTCCTGCTGCAACCAATGAAGTCTGAGCAATGTCGGCCCGTGAGGTGCCGTAGGTCGGCGATTGCGCGATCATTTCGACCCCGAAGGTCGCTACGCCGCAAAGCGCTGCTCGTGTCCAGTTGTTAACACGAAGTCCAAACACTGCAACTACGGTTGCGATAGCTGCTGTCAAACCACCCGACCTGAGAGCGTTAGCCCAATGGTCTCCTGTGATGGCAGACACGTCACCGCCAGTCATGGCAGTCAAACAGCCAAGAAACGTACTGCTTAGGTGCGTTTGTGGCTGTGCCACCTTGATCCGGTCAACCACCCCATTCATAACTATGATTCCAATACAGCCCAAGTTTTAGAACCACACACTCCATCAACGACTAAAGCATGATCATGTTGAAATGCTTTAACTCGCTGTTCAGTTTGAGGTCCGAATGCGCCGTCTGCAGTGATAGAAGTTGCTCCACCACAAACGTTGCATGCATGGCTATTTAAGAGTTCCTGCATGTATTGAGTGGCCTTACCTTTAGAGCCTTTTTTGCAAGTTGTTTTACGAGGTTTTGCAGGGGCAGCAATCATTCCATCTATTGCTCCCTCCGCCAGAGGGATGCTTCCTCCCCATAGAGGGGTTACGGCTGCTGCATAGTGGTCTGCATCGTCAGCGAATTCATTAGAGATTTCGACGTGAACCCAGTCTCCACCGGGTGTGAGGGACATCACTTTGCGGTCATACGCTGTCCATCGTTGCCGGTCACATTTCCAGCCGCGCCCAAATGGCTTAGGCCAGTAGTCATAGACAGCTTCCACGCCCAGTTTTTCAGCGTGTTCTACAAGAAAGTCCATGACTTTGCGAGCCATTTCGTAGTCACCGTTGCCTTTAGTGCCCATGTCACGCCAAGAAATATCAAAAGCTCGACCAGTTCCGTGTACGGAAGGAGACGATTTTCCACGTTTATTGCGGACAACCCAAGAACCGTTATGCCACATGCCGTTATTCGTGGCTTTGTTGATTTCTTTTATCAACTGTTCGGTCCCTTCTCTTCTACTGTTTGCTGTTTTATCAAAACCCGTATATGGGCGGGATTCAACCATTATTACTCCAAAGACAACTACGTCAAAAACCTACGACGCCATACACATTGTACCTGACAGATAATAGAGCTCTTCTTTACTACTTCCCAATTTTGTATAAAGACACTCTTTATTCATCAATCAACCTCTTCGATAGTTAGTCGATACCACCCACTGTTGTTCCCGTTGTATACGGCAGCCTGTACCACATAGTCGCCCACAGCCATGTCCGTGCGGACGATGCGAGCATCCCACTGATCGCTCACGTTGTCGATCACGGCGACACCATCAGAGCAAGCGCCCCCGGTATCGCAGTAGGTGATCGTCGGGGTTTCGTCTACATCCACGGCGTTGCTAGGCGGGGTAGCGCAGGTGCTTCCACAGTCACTTCCCCCATCGTCGTCCGTTTCAATCTGGGTACCAACCGTGACAGCACCAGTGTCCCCGGAATGATCCCCGGTGTCAGAGTCGTTGTCATTGTTCAGGTAGATGTACGGGTCGGCAGCCTCGTTGCTGGACCCGAACTGGGCGCTAGTCAGGTTCGATTCGGCGTCGATACGGACACTGGTTACCTCGTCCAACGAGAACTGAATATGGTCACGGTCGGTGCGGCTAGAGGATTGCACGATGCACCAGTCGCCCATGCCTCGCCAACCGCCCTCAGCGCAGCCCTCCTCCGTACCTACGGTCGCTGACACCGCTGCCGTTGTCGTAGAGGCTTGCGTATAAGCATCGCCAGCAGTAGTCGTTGTTTCATTGTCATTCCATGACCTCTGAGTGGAACAGCCACTCTGTACCCCATCTATGTAGAGGCAGTTCACAAAGTCAGTTCCTGTCCGCGCCACCACGGTCGTTGTATCAACGAGGGTGTTGGTGACCGTCGTAGCGGTCGTCGTGACTGTAGTTGTATCTAGATGCCAGTGACCGTCGTTGCTGTTATGCGTCAGAATCCCCGACTCTGCGGTGGTGACATTGGTCGTGGTTGCTGTCCCCGTCTGGGCGGTGGACGAGGACGTAGAGATCGTTTCCTGTAACGCTACGGCAATGTTCGTATACGAATAGGTCGGAACATAGACCGGAGCAGGAGGGGGGATGTATGTCTCTTGGACTTCTTCGGGGAGATATTCTTCTGCGACCTCAGTATCAACTATTCCTGCTTCCACCTCAACAGTGAAATCAACCCATGTAACATACCCACCCGGCGGAGTACCCCAGTCATCGTAATAGTTAGGATCATTTGCTGCGTCGTAAGCCTCCCAACTAGTGAAGCCGCCGGGAGCCATAGAGCAGGCATCCGTACCCCTACACCCTTCATAGGGATCCCAACTAGGTTCAGGTACTACTGGTTCCGGTTCCTCTACTACTGGTTCTTCTGGTGGCTCCTCTGGCTGCAATTCACACCAGTGTTCGTCACAAATATCAGGTGAGTCTTCATCAGGCCAAGGCACCACCTCTTCATCCCAGTATGGATCTTCTTCCTCGTCCCAAGGCTCCTCTTCCCAAGGCTCCTCTTCGCACCAATCAGTATCTGAACAGCCCTCCTCTACCTCAGGCTCCTCTACCTCAGGCTCATCCGTTTCTTCGATTTCAGGTTCGTCTACTTCTTCAGAAGGCACCTCCGCTTCATCCACTTGCTCTTCATCCACTTCTTCTTCTGAAGGTGAATCTGGCTCGGGTAGAAGTTCTTCGTCAAGAGTGCCTGTATCTTCCGGGTCGGTGAATGGGTCTTCCTCATCATCCCACAACTCTGGCTCTTCCAAGTCATCAACATCTTCACCCGTGAATTCATTCCAGTCGTCCCACTCTTCTTCAGTATCTAACCAAAAATCATCTTCAAATACATCTTCATCTTCTTCTTCCATCCAATCTTCATCAGACCAATCCTCTTCCAAGGACAAATCGGAATCTTCGTCCAAGGACCACTCGTCATCTTCTTCATTATTGACCTCCCATAACAATTCCTGTTCAGCGTCATACGCTTCCCAATCACCATCATCCCACAACGCTGTTTCGCTAGGTGACGGACCCCAGTCCTCTGGCCATTCGTCAAAACCTTCCTCTGCAAGAATCATGGCCTCTTCATCAGCGGCCCACTCTTGATCGTAGGCGTCCCAATCGTCTTCAGTCCACTCTGCGGATTCCGTGGGTGATGGACCCCAATCCTCAGGCCACTCCTCTACACCCAGTTCTTCCAGCAGTTCCTCTTCCCACGACTCCGGATCTTCCATCTCCTCTTCCCAGATGGCGTCCATTTCCTCGTCGTAGATATCCCAATCTTCTTCTTCCCAGTCAACGGTTTCGGTAGGCGACGGACCCATGAGGTCTTCGTTCCACTCCTCCAAACCCATCTCTTCCAGAATCCACGCCTCTTCCAAATCAGCGTCATACTCCTGAAAGGCGAAATCCTCTTCGTAATATTCTTCTTCGTACTCCTCCCAGAACTCCTCCTCATCAAACTCTTCATATTCTTCAAAGAATTCGATGCGCTCCTCTTCGACCTCCTCCATGAACGATTCAACTTCTTCAAACAGTTCTTCAACATCGACAGCCTCACCAAAGAGATCGTCCATCAACTCCTGTTCTTCTTCAAAATATTCGTCGTCGTATTCGACTTCTTCCCACTGCTCGTCTTCCCAATACTCTTCATCCACACTGAGAAGAATCTCAACGAAATCAATCTCATCTTCTTCAAATATTTCAGGGGCTTCCCACTCTTCAACTGATTCGATCTCTTCGACGTAGGACGCGCCCAACACTTCTTCGATGCGATCCTCAGCAACCGCTTGGAAATATTCAGCATCCGAAGCGACCCACGCTTCAACTTCAACTTCCTCTACTGTGATCTCCCCTACATCTGCATCGAACGTCAGTTCGATAACAACGGGAACGATTACTGGTTCTGGTGCAGGGGGCAGGGTCGCTGCCGGAGCATCCGGTCGATCCGGAATGGTGACAGTCGGTTCATCGAACACCTGTTCGACAACCCGGTAAGCGGTCATGTCAACCTCTACCTCGGCCAGCACCACGCCCGCTTCATCTTGAATAGCAATATCCAGCGTGTCTCTGACTGGCTCCGACTCAGGAATTGTGACACCCGGCTGCTCTGGTTCAGGCTCCGGTTCTGGAGCAAAAGCCACCTCAATTTGCTGACCGGCTTCCAGTTCGATCTCAACCTCAAGGGCATCAACAGCAATCGCGACAGTCGCTTCCTCTATCTCTGCAATTGCGATTGATTCTTCAGAGAAGGCCAACAACGACTGAGCCTCTTCAGGTTCTTCTTCAGCCTCTTCCCACCGTTCCGGCTCTTCCTCCTCCACGATGACCGCTTCAATCTGAACCGATTTCTCCTCGCTCAGAACCAGCAGAGAGAACTTTTGTTCAGTTTCTTCTTCTATCTGTTCCTCTATTGCTTCTTCGATTCTGTCCCTAGTAGAAGTCGGCTCTTCTACTTCGGGAGTTGGAACATCAATCTCTTCGACATCTGCGGAGAACGACTCCACCCCCGGTGGAAGAAACACCAAAACTGGATCAGCGGTACTTGGCCCTGAAATCAGATAGCGATAAGTAGCGCCTTCAATTTCATTAACGAACGCACCATCGTAGTAACCCAGCCTGTCACCTGATTCAGTTTCAATCTTAAGAGCCATCTGCTTGTCACCAGAAGCGGCAACGGTAAGCATTGTCCCTGACTCTTCTCCCTCTTCCTGAGGGCAGAAACTGCAAGTAAATGGACCGGACCGGGAACGCATCGGAGTGAGTTCCATGGTCCCCGTCCCACCAAACCAAGCCTCCGATTGTTCCGTGGGGTTGGTCGCAGCGAGGGCATACATCCATTGACCGTCATTGGATACGTCGATCCAACGTTCCTCGTTGGGCCAGTTGGAATCGTAGATATGGATGCGATAGCCACCGGCCATCTCTTCTACCCGGTAAGGGGTGACAGCGTGTCCGCCCTGTTCGCTGTAAATACCGATTGTGAAACCGGTGTGTGGGTTTCCCTTTTCTGCTTCTGAGAAATCGTAGAGAAGAACCTCTGCCAATTCCGTGGGAGACCTCTCTAGATAAGAGGATGCTTCCTGCTGCACCTCCATGGCGAACTGGGTTACATACCAGTAGGCGATTTCAGAGAGGAGGGCCGGATCCTGCTTGATGAGTTCCGCAACAGTTTGTGTGTTTTGGAAGGTCGCAAGGGTTTCTATGTCGCCCGCGAGGCGGAGGCTCAACACCGCCAAGCCTTCGCACAGTCCTCCACGCATTGACTTGTTGGCCTGCGACATCAACTGCAAGATCACCGGATACGGCGTACATTGACCGTCGGTTACATCTGAACAAACTTGGTTGTCGCCGTACAGACGACGCGCCATGTTTACTGTCAGGTCTGCTGGTGCTTCCCCACCACCGAAGTTCTCAAAAGAGAAGGTGTCATCTACGGTCGCGTAATTCGGGATGGCGTGATCCGCCAGAGGAACTTCCTCAAGAACTGCTGGAGCGATAGCGACAGTAGGGGCACCGCTCGTCGTTGTAACTGTATTGGTGGCAACCGTTGTTGGAGGAAAGAGGGTTGTTGTGGGCGCGTCAGGAGGGCTGCTACCACAGCCTGAAATAACTAAAGCACCTGCCAATAAGGCAGCAGCAAACCGCTTCACGGCGTTACTGCCGTTTACGTTTGTTCTGGTACCAGAAGAGAAGACCGATGAATAGGACCAGACAGGCTCCTACAATAATTGCAGTTGTAGAGCCGCCCGGTGCCCCACTCATATCTAGAGAAAAGTTTTTGGTCCCTCCACCAAGAAGATCATTCTCGGCCTTCAATTCCGCTACTGCTTCTTCCAGCAACCCCACCTTGTAATCTAGGGCTGCTTCTTCTCCAGATGATTGCCATAGAAATCCAAAGGCACCTGAAAAAGCAGCAGGCAGCCCAAGAACGTAAGCAATGTTGTCTTTGATCTTGTCGATCAAACCAGCACTGCCTGAGTTCCCGGCTGCCTGCCCAGTTCCCGTCTCTTCTAACGCCTGCGAGATTAGATCCGCAGCGCCCTCAAGACGTTTTTGTAGACTATTACCCATAACCCTAACTCCCTGCTTGGAACCTAGTCGTTATGTATCATAGCCTCCCATCCTATACATATATCTACAGAATGGATGTCTTTTCGATGCTATCTAGGACATCATCGACGGTGAGCGATCACCGAACTTACTCGCGGCCCAGCCCTTAATAACTGCGACACCTGCTGACACACCGGCCATCAGGATCATCTTCCAATTATCAACGCCCAAATCCATAACGCTATTAGTGCCCATGGCACCAATGGCGGCTTGAATGAAGGTCGCAATTGTACGTTCAGCCAAATCTTTATACTCGGCCATATCTAACCTCATTTGTTCGACAATAATGTCAGCCGTTGAAGGCTTTCATAGTTTACTCTACAGTATTATGCTGAAACCAGCATCTTATACTGTTAAACGTCGCTGTCGAACAAATTCATTTACTAATCCGTGGCGGCGTATGCCGTGTCGTATGCGGCCTGTGCCTCTTCAGCGGTGCCACCACCGTCGATGGATGACTGTCGGGCAGCCTCACCAGCGGTCACCTTGCGTGTGACCTTCGCAGTGGGTGCAGGAGAAGTTCATGCGGTCGATCTTGCCCTTCTTGGCAAGAACAACACCGCCGTCACCCTTCAACTCGTTAGTAATGAAGTTTGGCTCCAGAGATACTTCCTGAATACCGGGGACATCGACGCCCGAACCGAAGGTGGTCGCACTACCGCTTGCGTCAGCGGTGATCGAATAGACCTTGCAATCCTTCACGTCAAAGGTAATCGCACTTGTTGATGCGGGCATTATTCACTCCTTAGCGGGTCGCTCTCAGCGAAGGCAAGCAACTCATCTTCCCCCTCGTACACATAAAACGATCCACCAGAGAGAGCCACATGCGCCACAGGTGTCAGGTCACTCATCTGCTGCCTCC
>Ga0209360_1000738_pt1 | contig 24874 bp, 16 predicted proteins | sample SaaInlV_130m_DNA_3_FD_184651 | JGI IMG/M metagenome (GOLD analysis project Ga0209360, IMG submission 184651) | Marine microbial communities from expanding oxygen minimum zones in the Saanich Inlet - SI037_S3LV_130m_DNA (SPAdes) (version 2) | ecosystem: Environmental > Aquatic > Marine >... | reverse complement strand
AAACCTCAACGCAGGTCTCATCAGTAGACTCTGCAATCGTTTCAGCAGAGTCAGCGAGAACTGCTGGTGATTCATCACTTCAGACTCGACTTTCATCTGAAGAGTCAACAGAGGCAGCAGCCGAAGCTTCACTCAACACAAGAATGACAGCAGAGGCATCAAATGAGCTTTCAGCAGAAGGTTCATTGGACGTCCGTTCATCTTCAGAAGAGTCTTTAAGACTTGCAGAAGATACTTCAATTGAGACTACCTTGGACAGCGCAACCTCTTCAAGAGCGTCAGGTGATTCATCACTCACGACCTCGGCTTCATCAGAAGCTTCGACCGCTCGCTCAGCAGAAGTTTCAGTTCAGTCTTCACTTTCAGCAGCAGCCCTCGCAAGAGGCAACGCTGATACTTCACTTACAACACGTTTGTCAACTGAAGAGTCAGCAATGATTGTAGCAGTAGACTCCATCGAAGCTTTAAGAAGTGCAGGCGACTTATCCTTATCAACTCGTGTCTCTTCTGAAGTGGTTGCGAGAGCAGCAGGCGATTCATCGCTTTCAACTAGAGCAGGCATAGCAGAGTCAGCCCGCTCAACAGCGGACACGTCTTTGACTACCCGACTCGCAGCAGAAGAATCTAACGAACTTTCAGCAGAAACTTCATTAGACACAAGAGTTTCATCAGAAGCTTCAGCACAGGTTCTTGCAGACGCATCAGTTCAGACTCGCTTCTCAGGCGAGCTTTCAACAGAGAGAAGCAAACTAGACAGCATTCTTGACTCAGCTTCTGCTGATAAAGATACTTTCGTAGAAATTGTTTCATTCATTACATCAGTCGACACAGCCTCAGATGATGCTCTGGCTTCATATGTTGTAGCGGTTGACGCAACTATTTCAACGGAATTGTCAACAGCACGTTCGTCAGAGGCTGTTTTGTCCACGAATCTTTCTTCGGAAGTTTCGGCTATGGGCTCAGCAGTTACAGCAACTTATGCCACTATTAGTGGAAACATTGCAACTCACGCAACAGCTATTGACACAAAAGAGCAGCACGAAGGTGTTGGTCGCCACGTAAGAGTAGATTTCACTAGTAAAACTTCTTTCTCAGTAGCAGCCGTAGACCTGCCTACAAACTTTGAGCCAGGCAATGGTATGGTTCAGGTTTTCCAGTTGGTCTCAGCGGGTGTTTATCGTAACCTTATAGCACCTTCTACTTATAACGCCACTACTGGTGTTATGTCGTTCGACTTTGGCTCAACGGCTAAGTCAGGTTTTGTAGTTTTCTACTCTTTCGCAGGAGACGAGGCAGAGGCTACAGAGTACTCAGCAGTCAGTACACAGAAAATTACTGCTATTAGCTCATTCAACCCAGGCACGGCTTCCAGCGCTGCAAGCATCGCTTTTACCGTTTCAGGTGTTGATGCTAACAACTACCAGGACCACCATAATCTTACGTCCTCAAGCATTCGTATTATTAACAATGGTCAGTATTTGACAGGAACTGGTTCCTTCAATGCTGGTTACACGTTGTGGACCGTTTCTTGGACTAACAACTCTTCATTCGGAATGCCGAGTGGAAACGCCCTTCTTTATGTCGAAATGGACAACACTTCTAGTGTTACCTACTCGACAACACTTCAGGTGCAATACAACAATGCAGGAACTGTTCAGACAGGAGCCTACCTCGGTTATGCCTTGGCTAACATTTCTGGTGGAGTTGAGTTATCACCAGGTTGGTTCGACGGCACTTTGGACTCTTACACTTCATATGATACTTTGGCTACAGGTAGTGGAAAGTACTTCCGTGGTCCATCTTATACATTGAGCACTTCAGAGTTAAGAGGCGCACAGGCTATTGGTCACAGTAACTTCTTGAACTCAGGAAGCAACATTTCGAACTACTATAAGGGAATTTATCTCTTCACTTACAGTGGGACTGATTACTATGTTTCATTTGGATACAGTTCAAGCGACCGTTCTGCTATGAAGACAAAATATGCAACAGCGATATCTGGAAAGACAGAGTATCTCTCATCGAGCTACGACAATAGATTGAAGGTCAACCTTGGAAACATCCCAGCATCAGGCAGCGATTATTTGATAACCGCTCTTGAAATCGGCGTTTACAGGTCGCACACCCAAAACACTACGATTGCCGCACCATCGACAGACGCAGTGTCCTTCATCATTGACAATCCATATCAGGACTGGTCTACAAACAGTGTTCAATCAGCAGCACAGACTGGAATGAAACTTGATATAAACAAGGCATCAGGCTCAATGTCTGTGACCATGTACAGAGACACGGGCTCAGGTTCAGTTACTTGGACTGAGGTTACTCGTGGCTATGTTGGTCCTCACGACGCTTCATAAGCGACCTTGGGAAACAACAATCCGCTTATCTTAGGATAAGCAAACATTTTAGGGGTGGTGCCTTCGGGCACCCCCCGCTTTTTAGAAAAAGTGCTTTAAGCACTGTGTTTTTTACATTTATAGGAGGATAAAAACACATGAGTAGAATTAATATAGTAAAGGCAACAACAAAGGACTTCGCACTAGAAGTTGTTACTAACTTGCCTTCAGGAACATCACACGAAGACGGTCGTATCGTAAAGAGACTCGACGGTGACGCAGTTAAGTTATACGTTTGGCACGCATCCACGACATCTTGGATTCCATTTGGTAACTTTGATGAAGTTACATCACTTGAGACTCGTCTTTCAACAGAAGAGTCTTCAGAGAACGTAGCAGCAGCATCGCTTGCCACAATCGACTCTTCACTTCAGACAAGAATCTCAACTGAAGAAGTTGCTAGAGCGGCTGACGTTTCGTCAGAAGCTTCAAGAGCAGCAGCAGCCGAAGGCGTTATTTCAGGTAACCTTTCATCAGAGCTTGTCGCCCGTGCTTCAGCAGTCACTTCAGAAGAGACAAGAGCAGCAGCAGCAGAAGCGGTTATCTCAGGTAACTTATCTTCTGAGCTTATCGCAAGAGCTTCAGCGGTTCTTTCAGAAGAGACAAGAGCGGACAACGCAGAGACTTCTTTGCAGACTCGTCTTTCAACTGAAGAAGTGGCGAGAGCAGCTTCGGACTCATCACTTACAATTCGTATCTCAGCAGAAGAGTCAGTAAGACTTGCAAAGGACGGTTCATTGGAAACAGCCCTTTCAGTCGAGGCATCAACAGCACGTTCAACAGAGGGTTCAGTTCAGACTAGACTTTCATCAGAAGAAGATAGAGTAGACGCTATCCTCGCTTCAGCAGATGCTGACAAGGACTCATTCGTAGAAATCGTTTCACTTATCAACGCTGTTGATACAACAAATGACAATGCCTTGGCAACCACAGTTTCTTCACAGAACACTAAAATTTCAATCGAGTCTTCAACAAGACTTGCTGCTGATGGTTCCCTTACAACTCGTTTGGCTGCTGAAGAGACAGCAAGAGGAAACGCCGATTCTTCACTTACAACTCGCTTGTCAACTGAAGAAGTAGCGAGAGCAGCAGGTGATTCATCACTTACTACAAGAGTTTCTTCAGAAGAGGTTGCTCGTGCAGCCGCTGACACTTCACTTGAGTCAAAGGTTTCAATCGAGTCTTCAACAAGACTTGCTGCCGACGGTTCACTTGAGACTGTACTTTCAGTTGAGGCTTCAACTGCACGTTCATCAGAGTCTTCACTTAACGTTGCTCTTTCAACAGAGTCATCATCAAGAGTTGCTGCTGATAGTTCAATCGAGCTTCGCCTTTCACAGGAAGAAGACGCCCAGGACGCAGCAGTTTCAACAGAAGCCTCTTCAAGAGTCGCTGCTGACGCATCGTTGACTACTAGACTCGGAAGCGAAGAGTCTGCTCGTGGAACAGGTGATTCTTCACTTACAACACGTTTGTCATCAGAAGAAGTAGCTCGGGCAGCCGCAGACACTTCTATCCAACTTCGTCTTTCAACTGAAGAAGTAGCGAGAGCAGCAGGTGATTCATCACTTACAACTCGTGTTTCTTCAGAAGAAGTTGCAAGAGCAGCCGCTGACACATCACTTCAGACTCGTTTCTCAGGTGAGGTTTCAACAGAGAAGGCTCGTGTAGACGCAATTCTTGCTTCAGCAGATGCTGACAAGGACTCGTTTGTCGAAATCGTTTCACTTATCAACGCAGTTGACCTTGTGAATGATAATGCTATCGCATCACACGTTGTTTCAATCAACGCTGCTATCTCAGTAGAGGCTTCAACGGCTCGTTCGTCAGAAGCGATTATCTCAGGTAACCTCTCATCAGAGGTTGTTGCAAGAGCATCATCAATCACTTCACTTGAGGTTAACCTTTCAGGTCAGCTTTCTTCTGAAGCGTCAAGCCTTGACTCACTTGAGACAAGAGAGAATAGCCGACACAACAAGATTTCGTTCACAAGCGTGACTTCACTCGAAGTTGACGGTTCTTCATTCCCAACTGGTTTCGACCCATCAACAGGCAGTTTCATTCAGTTGTTCGAAACAGTCAGTGGTAACCTTCAGCAGATGATTGCTCCAATGGAAATCAATATGTCTACTGGTAACGTTACATTCACTTTTGATGAAGCGAAGACTGGTATTGCAGTGTTCTATTGCTTCGCAGATGACGAAGGTACAGTAACTGTATAATTTGCTTTTTAGCGAATAAAACATAAAAACTTGTTAGTTTTAGGGGGGTCTTCGGACCCCCTTTTTTTTATTTGTTACAAAACTGTCGTTTCACGCTCTATAAGACTATTTATTAGAGAAAAACACCGACTTTTTCATTTATTGAACACGAAAGTGAGGAGACTAATAAATGTCCAATTTACTCGAACAAGCCCTTGTCGATGCTAAAGCCCTTAAAGAGGCTGCCGTCAAGAGCGCAGAAAACGAATTATTAGAGAAGTATGCTGACGAGATGCGCTCAGCAGTTTCACGTCTTTTAGAGCAAGAAGAAGAAGCTTTAACAGAAGAGATGGCTATGGGTTCTGGAATGGGTCCAGAGATGGCTGCTCCTTCTTACCTTTCAGGCGAGCGCCTTTGCCCTTGTCCAGAAGACGACGAACCACAAGAAATTGACTTCGCCCAACTTCGTGCAGAAATTGAAGCAGAGGAAGAAGAAGCAGGAATGGACATGGGAATGCCCGAAGAAGAGCCTGCTATGGACCTCGAAGGAGAGGAGGAAGAGTTCGAACTTGAAGAAGAAATCGAACTCAACCTTGGTGAAGAGTTGGAAACCATCGAAGACGATGAAGAAATTAATCTAGAAGCCCTTGAGATTGACCACAAGCCAGAGCGACAAGATATTATTTCTATTCCTATGGAAGAGGAAGAAGAGGTCGAAGAAGTTGCACTTCAACTTGAAGAAGATGAAGTTGAGCAAGTTCAGACCACTACCCTTACCGAGGAAGAAGAAATGATTCAGAATCTAACAACTCGTAATAAAGAGTTGGAAGAGGAGAACGCACAGCTTCAAGGTCAGACACAGGGCTTTGGTGTTCAACAGCAGAGATATCGTTCTGCTATTGACAAAATCACACAGCGACTTGCGGAAGTTAATCTTTCCAATGCCAAGTTGTTGTACACGAATCGCATTCTAAACAATGCCTCTTTGAATGAGCGACAGAAAAACGAAATTGTCGAGTCCATTACGGGTGCTGGTTCGGTTAATGAAGCGAAAACAATTTTCGAGACACTTCAAAACACAATGTTGAGTAGCCAGGCTTCCAAGAAGTCAGCACCAAATACATTGAGTGAAGCAGTTAAGAGAAACGTTTCGCCATTTGCGTCTAGAGGAGCTAATGCTACTCCAAGACAAACCGATACATTCTCAAAAAGAATGCAGCGATTAGCTGGAATTAACAGCTAATTAAAAGACAAAATAAATCAATTCTAGGAGGAATATAAACAAAATGTCTATTTTAACAAATCTTACAGAAGGAATCGTAAATCGTGACCTCTCTAAGGAAGGTGAGGCTATTCTCAACAAATGGGAAAAGACTGGTCTTCTTGAGGGTCTTGACGGCGATTTCAGCAGAAATCAAATGGCGGTTCTATTAGAGAACCAGGCGAAGGAATTACTTCGTGAATCAAACTCAATGGCTACTGGCGACGTCGAAGGCTTCGCAGCAGTTGCATTCCCAATCGTTCGTCGTGTATTCGGCGGTCTTTTGGCACAGAAGCTTGTTTCAGTTCAGCCAATGAGCTTGCCAAGTGGTCTTATCTTTTTCATGGACTTCTTGAAGCAGACTCCAGACAACCTTGGAACAGGCTTGGCTCGTGATGGTCTTGGCAAGGGCGAAGACCCATCAGTCTACGGTGGTCAGGTTAAGGGTCGTGAAATCGAGACACTTGGCGTGAATCTTTCACCAGAAGCTCGTGCTGCTGGAAATCAGACTCCACAGTTCTACGACCTTGTAAGCGGTCACTCAAACGCTCGTGGCGCAGCCCAGCCTGTAGGTACAAACGTTGCAGTTGATTGTATTATCGACCTTGCATCCGTAGACGGAGTAAGCGACACTCAAGCAAAGCAGATTGATTTCGACGCAGACCTTTTGGCTCTTGAGAGCGGAAAAATCTTTAAGTTGACAGTCACTGAAACACTCTTAAAGCGTGAGCCCCAGGTTGACGCACACCCACTGCATGGCGCTGAAGCCGACTCAATCTTAAGACTAATGCAGCCCGACCTTCGTCACGTTGCAGTTTCTAACGCTGCTGGTACTCCGATGAAAGAGGACAAAACTCTCGCAGACGGCAGGACCATGACTGCTCCAAAGCTTATTCGACGATTAACAAGCTTTGACGGCACAACGCTCACCCTCTTCGTCATCGGCGGCGGCACAGCACTCGTTGCTGATGCAGCAACTACTCTTACAGGTGGCGACGGTGATGCCCAAGAAATCGTAGTTGAGTTCGGAATGGCTGACAACATCATTGCTGGTCCTAACTCCATTGGTTCAGTTGTCGGTGCCAAGGCTTGGGAAATGGAAGGTTCAGCAGCATTGCCAGAAATCGCAATCAAGGTTGACTCAACAGCTATCACTGCTGTAACTCGTAAGTTGAAGGCTTCTTGGACTCCAGAGCTTGCTCAGGACTTGAACGCTTATCACAACTTGGACGCAGAGGTTGAATTGACTGGAATTCTTTCAGAGCAGATTGCTTTGGAAATCGACCAGGAAATCCTCTCAGACCTTATCTCAGGTGCCAAGGCTTCAAAGCTTTACTGGTCACGTCGTCCAGGTCTTTTCGTCAACCGTGTAAACGGCTCTGACGCTACATCACTTGACTCACCACCTGACTTCACAGGTTCAGTAAGCGAGTGGTACGAGACTCTCATTGAGACTATCAATGACGTTTCAGCCGACATTCACCGTAAGACTCTTCGTGGTGGTGCTAACTTCTTGGTTTGTGGACCAGAGGTTGCCAACATCCTTGAGTTCACTTCTGGTTTCAGAGCTTCAGTCACTCACGACGACGCTACTGGTTCAGTTGGTGCGGTTCAAATCGGTTCAATCAACAAGAAATGGGACTTGCACGTAGACCCTTATTTCCCACGTAATGTTATTCTTGTTGGTCGTAAGGGCAGTTCATTCCTTGAGAGTGGCTTTGTTTACGCTCCTTACGTTCCATTGCAGGTTACTCCTACAATCTTCGACCCAGACACATTCACTCCTCGTAAGGCAGTGATGACTCGTTACGGCAAGAAGATGGTAAGACCTGACATGTTTGGTCTTGTTATCGTTCGTGACCTTGAGGGTTAATTCGAACGGTAGCATTTAGAGTCTAACTCTAACAAATGAGCCCCTTCCGCAAGGTTGGGGCTTTTTTTGTATTTCTCAAACTACTTACTAAGTGAAAATGCGGAGGAATCCATTAAATGTCAAAGCCTACACTAACGCCAGCGCAAACAACAAGCGTCATTGTCCTACCAGAGAACTATTCAGTTCCAACCTATGTCGCAAAAGACCAGCCAGGTTATGCAGCTTCACCTTATAAAGAGTTGATTACTTCATTTCCTTTTGGAACCTATGCAAACGAGGACTATTGGTTCGACGCAGCAGGTGCGGCTGACCCAACACAGGTTGATACTTTTCTTTCAGGCTCTGCTGACCAAGTTGCCTTTACCTATAGAAAACTCGGTGGAGATGTTCTTGATATTGAATTAACAAAAGAACAAGTGTTCGCTGCTTATGAAGAGGCTGTTTTAGAATATTCTTACATCTTAAACATTCACCAAACAAAGAACACTCTTTCTAATTCACTTGGCAATGCTACGGGCTCTTTTGACGAAGACGGAATGATAACAGAGGTTTCAGGGTCAGACCACCCAGTTGTAAATGACCACACCCACGTTTCCTTATTATATCCAAGATTTGACTTTGCCTATGCAAGAAGAGTTTCATCAGGCATTTCAGAAGAGGTTGGCGTAGGCGGAAACACGACAGTCTATTCAGCTTCTATCGACATTACTGATGGCGTTCAAGACTATGACATTCAAGCCAAGATTACATCGGACGCAGATTGGATAGCAAAGTTGCCATTTTCAGGCTCCGCTGACGCAAACAAGCTTCTTATTAAAAAGGTCTATTACAAGACAGCAAGAGCAATGTGGCAATACTACGGATATTACAACGGTGTAAACGTTTTAGGAAACTTGTCAACCTATGGTCAATATTCCGACGACTCAACTTATGAGATTGTTCCTGTTTGGCAGAACAAGATGCAAGCAAAGGCTTATGAAGAGTCACTCTATGTAAGAGGCTCACACTATTCTTATGAACTAAGAAACAATAAGTTAAGAATCTTTCCAATTCCAACTGGAAACGGCTCACCAGAAAAGATTTGGATTGAGTTCGTTTATCCAACTGATACTTGGGCTGAAGACCCTGCTGCTGGTAAGACTGGACAAGAAGGCGTAAACAATATGAACACTATGCCTTTACAGAACATTCCTTATAAAAACATTAACTCTATTGGTAAGCAGTGGATTAGAAGATTCGCACTTTCCTTATCAAAAGAGATGTTAGGGCTTATTCGTTCAAAGTTCTCGTCTATCCCTATTCCAGGTAATGACATTTCAATGAACGGTGATGCTCTTGTTTCAGCAGGCAAGGAAGAGCAGACAGCACTTCGTGATGAACTAAAGACAACTCTCGACGAATTAACTTATAGCAAGTTATTAGAGTCAGATGCAGAGACAGTCGAGAACTCAAACAGAGTAATGGTTAAGATTCCAACAGCCATTTTCACAGGATAAGGAGGTTCAATAGATGTCAGACGAATGGTCACAACCAGAAGCTCCACCTCCACCAATGTTCACTGGTAAGAAAGAACGAGACCTTGTAAAACAAGTAAATGATGAACTCATTGAAAGAGTCATAGGTCAAACAGTTGCTTATTACCCAGTAGATATGAAAGCTTCCAATTTCCATTCTCTCTATGGTGAAGCTATTGAAAAGACTTTCCTTCCACCAATAAGAATCTACGCTCTTGTTGAAAAAGCCGAGACTGATAGAACTTATTCTAACTATGGGGTTGACAAAGTGCAGAACATTGTGGTACACTTTCATAAGCGTAGATTAACAGAGGACCAAGACCTCTTTGTCAGAGAAGGCGACTTTCTTCTTTATGATAATCAGTTCTACGAGATTTCAGATTTATCTCAACCAAGATATCTTTTTGGTCAAGAAGGTCAGAAGTTTGAAATAACAGCAACTTGCAGAAAGGCAAGAGAGGGTTCATTCGATGGCAGATAAGCCTTTAAAGGAAATTTCAGTTTCCCCAACAACAATTGAGAACGTTGACCAAGCAGCCTTTGACTGGCTCAACGGTACCCTTGATGTTAAGACAACGACGAATAAGGGCTTTAACAAGGTGCCTGTTCAATGGGTCGCTGGAGAGAAGTCTCATCAGATAAAGAACAATCCGTCCCTTAGAGACTCTTCTGGAGCCCTTATTCTGCCTCTTATAACACTTGAGAGAACGGCAGTGACAAAAGACCCTGCTCTCAAGGGTACCGCTTGGGGCAACATTCCTAATATGAAGGACAACAAAGGCGGAGCCATTACCATTGCGAGAACAATAAAGCAAGACAAGACAGGCAACTTTGCCAATGCTAAGTCAAAGCAAAGAACTGGTAAGTTAAACTTTAGAACAAGAAAACAGGAAAAGGTTGTCTATGAAACAATAGATATTCCAATGCCTGTCTACATTGAAGCTTCTTATAAGATTTCTTTAACAGCAGAATATCAGCAGCAGATGAATGATATGATTCAGCCTTTCATCACAGAACCAGGCGGAAGAAATTATCTTATCATCGAGAACAACGGTCATCGCTTCGAAGGCTTCATTAGCTCAGACTTTTCATTAGAAAACACTGTAGCTGACATGCAGGGTGAAAGAAGATATGAGACAACAGTCGAGCTTAAAGTTATTGCAGCCCTTATCGGCGATGGTCCAAATCAAGAAACTCCAAAGTTTGTGAGAAGAGAAAACGCTGTTGACTTTAAAATCCTACGAGAACGTTCGATTCTCGACCCCACTATTAAGCCTGAACGACTTTCATAGTTCGCCGAAATAAAAATCAAAAGCAAAAATGAGTTTGGGGCTTCTAATGACTATTTATTAGAGAAAACCATCGTCTAAAGCGATGAAACATAAGTATTTCCATTTTATTCAAGGAGAAGTAAAAAATGTCCATAAAGAGTTTTAAGTTTGTGTCACCTGGTATTTTTATCAACGAGGTAGACAATTCACAGCTTCCAAGATTGCCTGAAGAATTAGGTCCAGTCATTATTGGTAGAGCAGAAAGAGGACCAGCAATGGTTCCAGTAAAGATTGATTCATTTTCAGATTTCGTCGAAACTTTTGGTAGTCCAATTGCAGGCGGTGAAGGTGATGATGTTTGGAGACAAGGCAACCGTCTTGGACCAACCTATGCGGCATTTGCAGCACAAGCTTACTTAAAGTCTGCTTCTCCTATCACGTTTGTTCGTCTATTGGGCGAAAAAAACGCCAACGCAACAGATGAAGGCAAAGCAGGCTGGAAGGTTAACCACGCCTACGGTCTTTTCGTCGGCGACAGTACTGAATCACCAGACGACCGCCACCTCGCAGCAGTTATTTATTCTGACAATGCTGAACTTGGTTTGGATGAAAGTGGTGCCGTCAAAAATGTTGACATCGACATCGTTGGTGGAAAGATTACTTTCGCTGATTCAACAGGAACTTCAGCTACCTCTGCAAAGGTTGATTTAACAATCGACACTGCAATCGCTGGCACAGGCGCAACGATGGACCTTGAGATTGAATCGGTACCATCCGATATCGATAACTTGAGTATAAAGAACGCAAATGTCACCGTCGGCGGCGGCGCAAGCGAGCTTGCATTCACCTTCAACAGTGGCGCAGCAGTCGGAGTTAATACCCCCACTAGTGGTGGCACTGGCTCCCCAAGCATAGAAATTGGCACAAGCGGCGCAACGGCAGATGACGTCGCAACACAGATTGCAACGGAGATTACAAGTTATAATGCGACTTACGCTGGTGAGTTTCCTGTAACGGCATCTGCAAACACCGACGGCGACCAGCCAACTATCAACATGGCACAAAAGAGCACAACAGGCAGTCTCTCAGATGTAGGCGGCATTGATGGTTTTATCAATACGTTTCCATCTGGCACCGAACGAATCAACTTTGTAGATGGAACTTCTGGCGTTGTAACTTTTCTTCTAAGAGACACCGTACCCTCAAGCTTCACCATAAGTCTTGACCCCACAACTCCAACGAGTGCATATGTCGCCACTACCCTAACAGTAGGTCTCCAAGGACATTCGAGCACATCCGCACAGGCAACAGCACTGGCAGCGGCAATAAATCTACCAGCCTTCGTTGCCACAGTTACAGCATCTCCTTCAGGGTCAGTTGTTTCTTTGGTGCAAGATGACACAGGCTCAGTAAGCAACATCTTAGGGTTTCTCCCCACCAGCCCCATGCCATCACAAATTACTTCTAGCGGCTTTGTCAACGGCGCAGCAGCCGTTTTGAACTATTCAAAGACAGTTTTCAACTTTGACGAGAACTCAAAGCTTTACATCAGAAACGTTCTTAACACGAACCCAGTGTTGACGAATGATGACGTCACAAACACTGAAGCTCCTACTGCTAAACAGAACTATTGGTTAGGTGCAACTTTCGATTCATCTTTGAGTGACCCAACTAAAATTGAGGAAGGTAAAGTTTCTAATATTGACAAGGCAAGACTTGTTAAGCTAGGCGCAGTCCTCGGAACATCAGACGGAAAGTTCAATGACATGAACTTATCAGCACAAGCTCCATCTACCCCAATGGTTGTTTCACAATATACAGGACTTCCCGCAGAGTTCACTCCGCAGACCCCACAGGTTCAGAGTCTCTTTAAGGTTCACGCACTCTATGCTGGCGAATGGGAACAAAAGAATTTCAAGATTTCAATCTCAGACGTCGCTGGACCAAAGAACTCTTTTACGAAATATGGAACATTCTCTGTAATCGTTCGTGATGCCAAAGACACTGATGCAGCGCCTGTTGTTTATGAGAGATTCTCAAACTGCGACCTTGACCCAAATTCATCAAACTACATTGGTGTAAAGATTGGTGACATGAAGCAGGTCTGGAGCCCCACAGAACTTCGCTACATCGAAGAGGGGCAATACCTTAACCAGTCTAGATTCATTAGAGTTGAAGTGGTGGACGCAGTAGAGTCAGGCACAATTAACGCAGAGCTTCTTCCTTTTGGATTTATGGCTCCAAAGACCTTTGCAGACATTATCGACACTCAGACCTACAAATTCCCTCAGTTATCACTTCGAGGAGACTCAAGAGGAACAAAGATTTCATCCCCTTCACAGGCATTCTTCGGAATCACCACAGAAGATTCTAGTGAAAGATTTGACCCTTCCTATGCTGATGCAACAAGAAGACTCGTTAATGCAGACGCCGATTTGACTGAGCACACGAAATTCTTCTCACTTGACCTCTTAAAGACACTCGGTAATGTGGACGCAGAATATGACGAAACTTCAATGTCAGGCGCAACTTCTTTTAACGGAGCTTCAGGAGACTACTCAACAGTTCTTGATAAGGGCTTCAACAAGTTCACAATGCCTCTCACAGGCGGCATCGATGGGCTTAACATCACTGAGATTGAGCCTTTCTGCGACACTCACAGCGGAAGTTCCGCAGTTGATAACTACGCCTTCAACTCAATGAAGAAGGCTATCGACATGGTTTCAGACCCAGAGGTTGTTGAGTGTAACCTGATGGCTATTCCTGGCGTTGCTAACCCAGGCATTACAAGTCATTTGATTTCAACTTGTGAAAACAGAGCAGACGCACTTGCTGTAATCGATATCGAGCACGACTACACACCTCGTGGTTGGGACTTGCGGACCGAGTCACTAAGACTCCCAGACGTTAGTTTAGCAGTAAACAAACTTCGTGACAGAAGAATCAATTCAAGCTATGGCTGTGCTTACTTCCCTTGGGTTCAAGTAAGAGATGCAATGAGCGACAAGTTGGTCTGGATGCCGCCTTCAGTAGCGGCATTAGGCACAATGGCTTCATCAGCAGCGAAATCAGAATTATGGTTCGCACCTGCTGGTTTCACACGAGGCGGTCTTTCAAATGGCGCTGCTGGTCTTCCAGTAATCCAGACTCGTTATCGTTTGACTTCAAAGCACAGAGATTCACTCTACGAAGCGAACATTAACCCAATCGCTCAGTTCCCAGCAGAAGGAATTGTTATCTTCGGTCAGAAGACGCTTCAGGTCACACCATCTGCTCTTGATAGAATCAACGTTCGTCGTTTGATGGTTTACGTCAAGAAAGAGATTTCAAGAATGGCTGCTACTTTGTTGTTCGACCAGAACGTCGATTCAACTTGGAACAGATTCTTGTCAAAGGCAGAGCCTTTCTTGGCATCAGTCAAGTCTCGCTTTGGTCTTACAGAATATAGAGTTGTTCTTGACGAGACAACAACGACACCAGAGTTGGTTGATAGAAACATTATGTATGCTAAGGTTTTCTTGAAGCCAGCAAGAGCAATCGAGTTTATCGCTATTGATTTTGTTATTACAAACACTGGCGCTTCATTCGACGACTAAAAACAAAATAAAACTAGGCTGGATAATAAAAGTCCAGCCTAGTTATTTTACAAAAGATTACTTTTAAGGAGATTACTAACATGGCATTTTGGTCAGACGGCACAGGCAACGACCCTAAGAGAGGATTCAGATGGATTCTTCTTATGGACGACATTCCAGTTTATACAGTAAAGAAGGTTACAAAGCCTGCTTTTACAGTTCAGGAATCAACACATCAATACATTAATCACACCTACTATTACCCAGGAAGAGTAGAGTGGCAGACAGTCTCAATGACGTTGGTTGACCCAGTTCAGCCTGACGCAGCACAGACCTTAGTCGAAATCGTTCGTGACGCTGGTTATGCTCCAGCAATAGACGATACAGATTATGGAACAATGAGCAAGGCTAAATCTGTAAACTCACTTGGTAAGGTCAGAATTCGTCAGATTGATTCAGACGGAAAGATGATTGAAGAGTGGTCACTCAACAACGCTTGGGTTAAGGACGTTAAATTTGGCGACCTCGACTATTCGTCAGACGACCTTACAGAGATTGAGGTTGAACTGAGATATGACTGGGCAGAGATTGCTACAGCAAACGCAGGTGCCAGAGGCTCTACGAGAAACTGGGTTTAATTAAAAAAGCCCTTTACATTCCATTTATTTTATTCTATAATAAACCTACCATAATAAACGAAAGAAGGTGTTTATGCGAAACAACGAAGACAGGCTTGGGTCAAAGAAGACTCAAGCCAGTTCTCCTGCTGCTACGCAAGCAGCTACTGGTCCCGCACCATTAGACTTTGTAAGACCAACAACGATTGTAACATTGCCGTCTGAGGGAAAGTTCTATTCAGAGGACCACCCTCTCCACAATCAAGATATAATTGAGATTCGTCAAATGACAACAGCAGAAGAGGATATCCTCACAAGCAAATCTCTTTTGCAAAAGGGTACTGCTGTTGATAAGTTTCTTGAAAGAATCTTGATTGACTCAAGGGTTGGTCCTGACGACCTCTTAATCGGTGACAAGAACGCTGTAATGATTCAAGCAAGAATTGATGGCTATGGTTCCGACTACACAACCCAAGTAGCTTGTCCAGCTTGTGAGGCAAGACAGAAGTTTACCTTTGACCTTGAGGACAGTCTTGCAACAGTGGAGACAACCAATCTTGAAACTGTAACTCAGACAGAACAAGGAAACTTTCTTGTTACCCTTGATAACGATTGGGTCATTGAGTTCAGAGCACTTCTCGGTGTAGACGAAAAGAAGTTAGCTAAAGCAGCAGCAAACAAGAAAAAGGCAGGTCTTGCAGAATCTCCAGTTCAAGACCAGTTGAATGCAATTATTGTTTCCGTCTCAGGTCACACTGACCAGGCGACGATTGCAAAAGCAGTCCAGCACATGACTGGCAAGCAATCAAGAACAATCCGAGAGGCTTATTCAAAGTCTATTCCTAATGTTGAGCTTCGAAGTGAGTTCGCCTGTGGTAGTTGTGGAACGACTACTGAAATGGAGGTGCCGTTAACGGCGGACTTCTTTTGGGCTCGGACCTAAATACATGGAACAAGTCTATGAGACTTTCTTCTTCCTAAAATACTATGGAGGATGGAGTTTTATAGAAGCTTATAATCTTCCAGTCGGACTGCGAAGGTGGTTTGCTGAAAGATTAAATAAGCAAATGGAACAGGAAAACGAGGCAGTTAAAAAAGCCTCAAAGAAGAGGTGACCTTTGCCTTGTTCTGCAAGAAGCCAAGTTTTAACCGACTTGGCTTTTTTGTGCGTATAATTATGTTGTAAAGATGGAAGGAACTATAAAAATGTCAAAAAGTGAAAATAAAAGAATCGAGTCAAAAAGAAATCTAAGTAGACTAAAGCAGATACTTGAGAAGAGAGCAGAGACAAATAAACAGCCATTCCGAAGAAAAGCACAGAGACCACTTAGGTTCGCTTCGCTATTAGTTCTACTGTTTATAACAACCGCCTACACTACTCTAATTTCAAGCCTATTTATTTATTAGAAAAGACTAATTACATTTGATAAAATACATTTTGAGGATTACACAATGACCGACAATAATGAATTAACACCAATCGAAATCGACCTCGGAGCAGCAAGAAAGGGTCAGATGAATGAAATCTTTCTGCAACTGTTTGGTTCTGCTATTCAGGGGATACTCGGAGCAATGTTCGGAGGTGGTCAGATTCCAGTAAAGGTTAAGGGCAACAAAGAAGAGATTTCAGCCTTCGCCAAGACACTTGGTCGAGAAAAGAAATACATTAAGTCTGTAGCCAAATATGGTCTTAATGACCCACGAGTCTATAAAGACAAATTCAAGTTAAGACAACAGGTTTCAAAGTTCGAAAGAGCAACAGGAATTAAATATCCTTTCAAGGGATAATCGGGATGATAAGATAGATGGCTGACGTAACAGACCCAAAAGAACAAGCATGGCTTGAAAAACAGCTTGAGAGAAGCAAGGAACTCCTCGCCGTACAGGAGGAATTGCGAGATGCTGCGAAAGAGAGCGGCGAAGCGGTATTAGTTCAGTTAGAATATGAGGCAACCATTGCAGGAGAGCAAAAAAAACAACTTGAGATAAAGAGGCAGTTAGGTATCCTCACTGATGAGGAGCTTAAGAAATATACGAAAACCCTCAAAGACCTCGATGATGCCTTGAAAAAAATTAACAAGCAAAAGAAAGCCATCGCCTCTATTGGCAGCAAGGTAAAGTTCGTCGGCGAAGCTTGGAAAGACTCTTTTATCGGAGGTCTAATTGATTCAGGCGTCACTATCGACCAAATCGGTTCAAAGTTAAAAGAAACTTTTTCTCCAGCAAACATTACAGGCTCCTTCTTCCTTGCGATTCAGCAAGGAACTATGAAGGTAGTAGCCCAAGCTGGTCAGCTAAGAGGCGAAGTCATAGGGATGCAGGGAAGCATCGACGCCTTCGACGATGGCGTTATGGGAGCCAGCACAGGTGCAATGGCGTTCGGCGTCGGCATAGAAGAAGCCTCAAAAGCTTCAAATGCTCTATTCCAGTCGATGTCCTCTTTTTCACAGGCGTCAGGCACTCTCAAGAATGACCTTATTCAAACAGCAGCATCATTTGAGAACTTAGGAATCTCGGCATCAACCTTCGGCGCAAACATGCAAATAGCGGAAAAGAGCTTTGGCATGACTGGAAGAGAAGCTCTAAACCTTCAAAAGGGAATGGCACGCTTTTCTATGGGGATTGGAGTCTCAAGTGGCAAGCTCGCAGAAGACTTTAGTGCAAACGCTCAAAGCTTTGTTGCTTATGGTGATGCAGGCATCGAGATGTTCAAAGACTTGGCGAGACAGTCAAAACAGACTGGCATCGCAATGAACGACCTTCTTTCAATCACTCAACAGTTCGATACTTTCGAAGGAGCAGCGGACGCAGCAGGGAAGCTTAATGCTGTTCTCGGCGGAGGTATTGTTGATTCAATGCAGCTACTCGGAGCAACCGAGGCACAAAGAATTGATATTCTTAGAAACTCTGTAGCAGCTTCAGGAAAGTCTTTCGATTCAATGGACCGCTTTGAACAGATGGCAGTTGCAAATGCAGCAGGCATCAGCGACATGACAAAGGCTACGGCAATGTTTAGTGAAAAAGCCAGACGCAATGCAAAAGATGTTAACGGCAGTGCAATCTCTCAAGAAAAACTAGAAGAGATTCAGAGAAAATCTACAGCAACAACCAAAGACTTAAGCTTGATAATGGATTCCTTTGCTGTCGCCGTGGGACCAATTGTCTCTATCATCAAATTCTTCACTAACGGCTTTTTGCAACTCAACGACGCTTTAGGCGGAACCCTTACTTATCTTATTGGTGCAGGAATTCTTATTTCGAAATGGACCTCTCTCATCGCCATCGCAGCAAAGACTCAAAAGGCTTGGGTCGCTATAAAAGCATTTGCTAGTATCCTCAGAAAGAAAGAGTTTGCTGAAAAGGTGGCACTTGCGATAAAGAACTACAACCTCGCAGCTTCACAGGCGGTCGTAAACACAACGGCAACCGCAAGCCGATTTTCCCTGCTGGCAATGGGTCAAGCCCTCGGAGCCTTCGGTACCGCCGCCGCCCCAGCGATACCAATTCTTCTAACAATCGGTGCAGTGTTCCTTATGATTGGCATCGGAATCGGCATCGCTGCGGCAGGCTTATCGCTTCTCGCAGATTCGGCATCAACCCTGTTCGGAACCCTGCTCGACGCTGGACCAGTTAAGATGATAGAGATGGCATCGGCTACTTACGATTTTTCTAGTTCTATGTTCGCCCTCGGTTTTGCGGTCCAATCCGTTGCGCCAAGCCTTCTGCTCATGGTAGCAACGCTGCCGTTGATTGGACTGATGTTTGCACTAATGTCAAGCTCGGTTACAGAGGTCGCCAACGGAATAAGTTCAATGGCAGATTCACTTGCTTCAATCTCCTCCGAAGGCGGCATAATAGAATTTACAAGGCAGGTAGGCGAGATTACTACAGACAACGTAGACAACTTGTCAGCACTTATGGACCAAGCAGAAAGATATGTCGAAGTCCAGACTTCGCTAAAGATAGGTGCTCTTGTTGACCCATTCGTCGAAGCACTAAAACAGATGACTTCTATCGTAGCTCCAGCAGCTAAGGCAGCAGGCTCAGGCTCAAAAGAAATCGTCCTTGTTCTTGATGATAGAGAATTTGGTCGAGCAGTAACAGACGTCATCGATGATAAAATGAACATTTCAATGGCATAGGGGGAAAGGTAGATGGGAATAGAAAACAAAGGGTTTACAAACAACGGCGGAATATTCGTCAATAGCATGGACGACCCAACAATAGCACAGGCACTAAAGCATGGGCACCGACTAGAATTCTTCCATGTTCCATCATCCTCCGTCGTTGACTTCAAGGCAATGATTACAAGCTTTTCAGACAACTACGAGTCTTCTTACGATAGCGAAGACGTCTATGGAAGAATGGACCCTATTCAGACTTTTAAATCAACAAGGAGAACTGTGACAGTTGACTTTGATGTTGTAGCAGCCTCATTAGCCGAGGCTAAACAGAACAAGGAGAAATGTGCCCTCTTACTTAATATGCTTTATCCTGTCTACTCTGCACCAGATGGAGCAGGGGCTTCAAGTTTAAAGGCACCACCACTTTTCAAAGTGTTATTCGGAAACTTGATAATGGATTCTTCATCAGGCTCAAGAGTTCCTGGTTCAGCAGCCGAAGGTGGTCTTCTTGGAACGGTTTCAGGCTTCAACTTTCAGCCCGAAGTGGAAATAGGATTCTTTTCAGAAGACTCTGGTGCATTATACCCAAAGGTTGTAAAACTTCAGTGTCAATTAACAGTTCAGCACCAGCATAAGTTAGGCTGGGATAGTAACGGTCAACCCTTTAACGGCAGCTTCCCCTATGGAGAGACATCAGGAAAGGCTCAGGAAGAGGCAGCATCAGCACCTGCGCCTCAAGAACCACTTATGAGCTTGCCAGAGGCTGAAGGTGATTTATTACAGTCAGTGGACCCACAAGCAGAGAAAAAAGAAGCAGAGGAAGCAGCGATGATGTCGTTGCCCAACGGAGGATAATTTAAGATGGCATCACGTTATGACGATAGAGTAATTTTTGAAAATGACGAAGAAGTCTATGAAGAGTTAATTGAGTCGAGAGGGAAGAAAAAGATTTCTCACTACTCAACAGCAAAGATAAATCACCCTAAAGCAAAAGATTTTCAGGGTCTTACTACTCTGAGGCACACTTGGAAGATTGGCGACCGTTTCTACAAGTTGTCAAACAAATACTATGGTAGCACCAAGTTTTGGTGGGTAATTTCAATTTTCAATAAAAAGCCAACAGAGTCAGATGTTTCTCTCGGCGAAGAGTTGACAATTCCAATGCCTCTTGACAGAGCAATGGAAATAGTAAAGGGAAGATAGTCATCAATGGCAAAGGACAAAGACAAATTTACTCAAGCTGACGAACAGTGTTACCTGAACAGGCTAGTTTTAGGTCAATTCGACCGAGGACTTCCGTCCATCTCGAAAGGCAATTACATAACTCTTCGTGGCAATGCTCCTGAATCGATAGTGAAACTATCAAGAGTAGAAGACTTGTCAAGCTTCATTAACATCGAACCGCACTTATTGTCAGCATTGGTTCCAAGAGTTAGATTTTTCAGGGCTTCCTACGACCCTGTTAGCAACGCTTCTTTGAACAAGGAAGTTGAGTTCATTTTTAATGACCACTTTTCGAAGCAAGACGTGGAAAGAATTACGACCAGCAGAAGTGGACGAGGCTATGGCGTCGGTCTAAAATCCTTTTCCTTCGACTACGCTGGCACAACTCCCGCAACATCTGACAGCATTATTGAATGCAACATGAAGCTTCACTTTAATTCTTTAGATGACCTGTTCTCAGTCGGAGACAACGGTATTGCTTTTAAAGACCTCATAACCCCTTCGTCGAGAGAAGTAGGTCAAGACCAAAACCAACCTGGACCAACTCAATACAATCCAGACTACTTTAGAATAAAAGTAGTAGTAGGTTACGCTGACCCTATCGGGAAGGTCTGGGAGAGTCAACCTAAAGCCTTGATTGAACAAATAAAAAAAACGAAAAGGGTCTTTTATCTTACGATAGTGAAACATGACCTTGACTTTAAGGACAATGGTACGATGTCCTTAAGCATCGACTATCACGCCTACGTGGAGAAGGCACTACAGGAGGAAGACTCTGATGTATTTAGGTCACTGCTTTCTCCAGAAGACCGTGTAAAGCTCGATAAAGAGAGAAATAATTATAAAAAGGTTACAAAGAAGCCAAGTGATGGAGAGAAGTGCAAAGATGAAGATGCTGAAGAGGAAAGAGAAGAAAAGATAAAAGCTTCAGAAGAAGGGTTGTTGACAATAAAAGGCAAAGCTTATTCAACACTGTTAACATCTATGTTTGAAAAAAACAGAGTGTTCACAGCTAATGTTACTAGCTTGAAATCACTCAAAGAATTGACAAACGGTGCCACAGGCGAAGACATAAGATTTGGCAGACCTGGCAAGGAGTCCGCCGACTACATGAAGCTTGTCAAAGAAGCGATAAACAATACCGACACCTCGGACACCTTAATTTTCGACAACAGAAGTGATGACATAGATGATGCGATTGAAAAGCTGACTGCGAGAAGGACAGGATTGTTTTCAACTAAAAAAAGAAACCAATATAGGTTTGACTTTTTCTTTTTGGGAGACCTTTTGGACGTCGCCCTTACAACGATTAGCGACGAGAAGGCTAGGTTTAAGAATACAAAGGTTCTCGTTGGAGATGTGCCATATCTAAATTCCCGCACAGGCACCCTGAGTTACATAAACATGTCAGAAATCCCAATTTCTATGAATACCTACGCTCAATGGTTTTTAGATTCTGTTGTAAGGACGGGACAGAAGGACACTTATCCCTTTAACGATTTTGTAAGAGACCTTTTTAACAATCTTGTTCAGCCTATCTTGTCGCCAAAGGGTTGTAAAGATGACGAAAAAAACCGCTGCGGTGACATTGGAGCGATTAGACCTACATTTTCAAGTGAGATATTTGAAATTCCTCTAATCCCAGGGTCTTCAAGGCTATGTCCACTGACCTACAAAGACATGTCCGTGAAGAGTGGTAACGTTTTTTCAAGAGATTTGCAAAGACTTCCACCTCCAAGTTCGATTTCAGAGAATGCGACCTATATCTACTACTATGCTAGAAGTAAGGCAGAAACAGTCTTCACCCCCCAAGCAGGCGATTCGAGAGAAGGGGGAGACAATAAAAGAGGCATTTACCACTTCAGGGCTGCAAGAAACAGGGGACTGGTTAAGTCGATTAAGTTTAAGAAGCAAGACCAGAAGTATCTAAAAGAAGCCAGAATGGTAAAAGACGGAGGCACTTCAACAGGAATCCTTAGAGAAAGATATAATGCGAACATCGTGATGAACGGCTTACCAACTCTTCGACCAGGAATGTTAGCCTACATCCCACCAGATTCATTTGGAATTGGAAGCAGTTCAATGGCGAACGAACTCGGCATCGGAGGCTATTATAGTATTATAAAAGTTCTCAACAGGATTGATAGCAAGTTTGAAACAGAGATTGAGTGTTCCTGGCAAAGCAATGGCACTGGAAAGCAAGATGAGTCTTGCTGTGCTCCAAACGAAGACCCCTGCGACCAGAAGGTTGAGAAGCCCAAGGCAGCGATAGATAAGACAAAGAAGACAAAGGTGGTGGGCACTGGAGATGTTGTTAGAACACCTGCCTTTAATCCATATGCAGTGCCAGTGCCAGGCGAGGGACAAGGACCATAATGAAACATTTATTTAAGAAAAACATAAGAAATGTAAAAGAAGAAGAAATCCCAAGGGGAAATAACGACTTGACATCCCTGGCTTCGTTCTTCCAAGACGAGCTTTATGACAAGTCTTACCCTGGTTTCCAGAACCCAGAGTCGCTTGACCTTCACGATGGATTAAAAGCTCTTTACGGAAAGGTTGATGGTCAAATGTATGCCGTGATGCCTAGAGTCGAAAAGATGACACAAATTTTGTCAGAGAGTGATGAAAGCTATTTCGTTCTCGATTTTGTAAATGAAAACTTTCAAGACATGGTGGAATACTACAATAAGCTCAAGAACATTGGAAAGGTTCAAGATGTAGGCGTCTATGCGAACATCGAGCCTGTAAGAGCTTGGACGAATCCAGAACCTCTCTACCAGAGTTTCAAAGAAACAATGTTTTCACAATTTTCAGAAACCTTTGTTACGCCAACAGTGGATAGCCAGATAAAAGACTACTCTTCATTCGAAAAGGTGTTTCTTAGTTTCATGGCTATGATTACACCCCAGTTTCCTTTTACGAGAACAGAGTTCCTATTAAACGGTCTCAACTCACCAATGAACTCTGGCTTGGCTATAGAGATTTCAAATCAAGATTGTTCCGACGACTACACTAAATTTGCAGGATTCCTCAAAGACCCTAATTATCAAATCTTCACAAGAGCAGCCAAGCGATTTGGATTCAAGGTTGACAAGAATGCACCTTGGAGGCTAATCTGTGATTTAAAATCACCATTCGTTAAGGAAAGGCTGGTCGAGGGGGGAATCTTAAGTTTTGACGAAATCTTTCAAAACTATTATGATAGGACTTGTTCATCAGAAGTCCAAAACCTCAAAGATTTTATGTTAACCGCTTATAACGCCTACGTCAGAACATTTCCACAATATCAGGAACTGACTACTTCGCCATGCTCGAACACTGCGTCGAGAAAAGTAAAGAAGAGGTTTCCATTTAGCGTAAAGCAAGCAGACGACGAGATTAGACCTTCACATTGGATTCGCTTAATGGCTTACACTCGGTCCCTTGAAACATCATACCAGTGGGAGCAAGCCCAGTTTGACTTCTTAATAAAACAAGCCTATGAGATTTTACTTTACAAAGGAGAGAAAGTAGCTTATAATTTTGTTGAATCGCATTTCACGGATAGGTCTAATGAAATTTTTCAAAAAAAGACCTTGACAAAAGACGATGCTTTTGATAACCTAGTTAAGAAGTCGCCCTCTCAATTAAAATTCTAAGAAAGGCTCTAATGCTTTTTCAAACTCTGGACGATAAAAAAGAATGTATAGGTGTCTTCACCGAAGGCGAATTGCATTTTGACAACATCCCAGAAAACTTAACACACACTTGGGCATATTCTCCCTCGTTCGGAAATGAAGGAATAGAGTTCGCACAGATTTATTGTGAGGGCAAGTCTTTATCCGAAGTTTGCCCAGAGCATCTTGCTGGTGACTTGGAAAGAGTGTCTTCTAAAATGAAGGCATTTATAAAGTCTTTCAGCGCAGCAAAGATTTCCCTAAACGAGCATTGCTTCTACGACCTTGTTCCGATAAGATTCTTATTAGAGTTCTACAACGTAAAGAATCAAATCTGTGAATGGGTTTTCCAAAACTACGAAAAGCCTGCTAACCATTCCTTTCTCGCAAAGGCGATGAAAATGGCTTCTGAGATAAGCCACCAGACCTTCGAGATAGATAAAACTGCTCTAAACAAACACGCCGCAGAAGAGCGAGCAAGGCACCTTAGACAGAAGTTGGGAAATGGACCACAAAGCGTGAACTATAACGTGTTCGGGAGCATAACGGGTCGTTTAACGACCTCTAAGAGCAGCTTTCCTATTCTAACATTAGACAAGAAGTTTCGCAAGGTAATAAAACCAAAAAACGACTGGTTGGTTGAGATAGATTTCAACGCAGCAGAACTAAGAACCCTACTCGGTCTATCGGGAACAGAGCAGCCACAGGAAGACTTGCACCAGTGGAACGTCGAGAATATCTATAACAACGAGATTGATAGAGACGAGGCAAAGAAAAAGATATTTTCTTGGCTTTATAACCCGATTTCTCTTGACAAGACAGCCGAGTTGTATTATAGTAGAGACAAGTTGGTAAAGAAGCACTTTGATGGAGAAAGAGTAAGAACACCTTTTGGAAGAACTATTCCAGCAGAAGAGCGAGTAGCCCTAAACTATCTTATTCAGTCAACGTCAAGCGACATTTTCTTGAATAGTGCGATAAAGGTTTGGGAAAAGCTACAGCAAACCAAGAGCGAGATAAGATTCTTGGTTCACGACAGCATTTTGATAGACTTATCCGAGGAAGACAAGGCTATTTTACCAGAACTGATAAAGACATTCTCCCAGACGCCACTTGGAAGCTATAAGGTAGGCGTCAACATTGGAAGAGACTATGG
>Ga0209360_1000733_pt1 | contig 24924 bp, 19 predicted proteins | sample SaaInlV_130m_DNA_3_FD_184651 | JGI IMG/M metagenome (GOLD analysis project Ga0209360, IMG submission 184651) | Marine microbial communities from expanding oxygen minimum zones in the Saanich Inlet - SI037_S3LV_130m_DNA (SPAdes) (version 2) | ecosystem: Environmental > Aquatic > Marine >... | reverse complement strand
GGTGGCCATCGGCGAATTTGAGGCGGCGAGCGATAGTTACACGCTCTACACATCATCGCAGCTACCCCACGTGGTGCGCCTTCTCATGGGAGCGTTCGTGCTGCAAATACCCGAACATAAATTGCGCGTTGTTTCCCCCGATGTGGGCGGCGCCTTCGGATCCAAAATTTCTCACTATCCCGAAGAAGCCGCCGTCACCTGGGCTGCGTCGCAAGTCGGCCGGCCAGTGAAATGGACGGCCGAGCGTTCGGAAAGTTTCCTGTCCGATACCCATGGCCGAGACCATGTTACCCATGCCGAGCTGGCGATGGATAAGGACGGCAATTTTCTCGGCCTGCGCGTTCAGACAACCGCCAATCTTGGCGCTTATCTGTCTACGTTCGGTCCCTTGATTCCATCATATCTCTATGGGCCGGTGCTGGCCGGGCAGTACACGACGCCGGCGGTGCATTGCCAGGTTACCGCGGCTTTCACCAATACAGTGCCGGTAGATGCGGAGCGCGGCGCCGGAAGGCCGGAGGCCACCTATTTGCTTGAGCGCATCGTTGATCAGGCGGCGCGCGAATTGGGTTTGGGCGCGGATGAAATCCGCAGAAAGAATCTCATTCCAGCGGATGCGTTTCCCTATCAGACGCCGGTGGTGCTGCAATATGACAGCGGCAACTATGCGGCGGCCCTGGACACTGGGCTGGAATTGTCCGATTTCGCGGGCATTGAAGCACGCCGGGCCGAATCCAAGAAATCCGGTAAGCTGCGCGGTATCGGTTTGTCCACCTATATCGAGGCCTGCGGGTTGGCGCCGTCGAACGTCGCTGGGGCCATTGGTGCCCGCGCCGGGCTTTACGAAGCGGCGGGGGTGCGGATGCATCCGACCGGTTCGGTAACCGTCTTCACCGGCTCAAAAAGTAATGGGCAGGGTCACGAAACCACTTTCGCCCAAATCGTATCCGAGCATCTTGGCGTGCCGATCGAAAACGTCGAAATTGTTAGTGGCGATACCGACAAGGTGCCATTTGGCATGGGCACTTACGGCTCTCGCTCGACCTGCGTCGGCGGATCAGCCATCGTCAAGGCGATCGACAAAATTATCGATAAGGGCAAGAAGATCGCTGCCCATACGTTGGAAGCCTCCGAGGGCGATATCGAGTTTGCCGCTGGCAATTTTACCGTTGCTGGAACCGATAAGGCCATGAGTATCGGAGAAGTTGCGTTTTCGGCCTACGTGCCGCACAACTACCCGCTAGAGACCCTGGAGCCGGGCCTCGACGAAACCGCTTTCTATGATCCGTTGAATTTCACATTTCCTAATGGATGCCATGTCTGCGAGGTGGAGATCGATCCCAATACCGGTGTCGTCGAGATCGTCAACTACACCGCTGTCGATGATGTCGGACGGGTTATCAATCCCATCATTGTCGAGGGGCAAATCCACGGCGGCGTCGCCCATGGCGTTGGACAGGCCCTGTTGGAGAACTGCGTTTACGACGACAACGGGCAGCTTCTGAGCGGCTCGTTCATGGATTACGCCATGCCCCGTGCCGACACTTTTCCGAACATCGCAATTGCGCATCAGGAAACGCTGTGTCCCCATAACCCGTTAGGGGCCAAGGGGTGCGGCGAGGCCGGGGCGATAGCGTCTCCGCCCGCCGTGATCAACGCCGTAATCGATGCCTTGTCAGAATTAGGTGTTACCGACATCACCATGCCCGCGACGCCGCAAACCGTGTGGCGCGCCATCCAGGCCGCGAGCTGAAGGGGGAACGGAAATGTCCGATATTAATTATCTTAAAGCCGCCGATCTGGAAGCCGCCGCCGCCAGCCTGAAATCCGCCTCCGAGGGGGCGTATCTCGCCGGCGGCATGACCCTGTTGCCGGCCATCAAGCTGGGTCTCAACCAGCCGTCTGATCTGGTCGATCTGGGCGGCATCGGTGCGCTTCATACCATCACGGTGGATGGCGAAACGCTAGTCATCGGCGCCATGGTTAACCACTACCAGGTGGCCAATTCCGATGACGTTAACGGCCGCATTCCGGCGCTGGCGGATCTGGCCGAAGGCATCGGTGATCCCCAGGTGCGCAACCGGGGTACCATCGGCGGTTCCATCGCCAATAACGATCCGGCGGCGGATTATCCGGCTGCTTGCCTAGGCCTCGGCGCCACCATCATCACCAACCAACGGGAAATTGCCGCCGATGACTTCTTCACCGGGTTATTGGAAACCGCCCTCGAAGACGGCGAGATTATCACCGCCGTCTCCTTCCCGGTGCCGGAAAAAGCGGGCTATGCAAAGCTACAAAACCCGGCCAGCCGTTTTGCTCTGGTTGGGGTGTTCGTCTCATCGGGCGCCGGCGGCGTGCGGGTTGCGGTTACCGGCGCCGGTGCATCGGGTGTGTTCCGAGCTTCGGACGCGGAAGCGGCGCTGAGCGGTGATTTCTCGGCGAGCGCTATCGCGGGTGCCAGCGTGGCCGAGGGCGGCATGTTGTCCGACATCCACGCGGCGGCAGATTATCGGGCGCATCTGGTGGGCGTCATGGCGGCGCGCGCGGTGGAGGCTTGCGGGTAGAGGCTCGGCGGTTACTGAAATAAACCAGGTTGCCGATTCGCATTTAATTCCTGCATTTAATTTGTATACTGTCACGAATTAAATGGATTGCGTTCAACCCCCGTTTTGTCATTTGTTAATTCGTGACAGTATACTAATTAATTCAATTTTTATAGCCGTAATTAGTAAACTGTCACGAAATAATGGTGAATCATCGGCGCCGGCGCATCGGGCCTAGGCGGTGCCCCAGACCTCTTCGGCGATTGCGACCACCAGTTCCAGCTTGGCTCTGGTGTCGTCCATATCGACCACCTGGCCATCGCCGCCGCCGGACGAAAATCCGCATTGGGGGCTGAGCGCCAATTGATCCAGGGGCGCATATTTTGCGGCGGCATTGATGCGCGCCGTAATTTCGGATTTATTCTCTAGCGCCGGCGTCTTGGCGCTGATCAGGCCGAGGGTCGCCAGCTTGCCCTTGGGCAGATGCTGGAGTGGCGCAAAATCACCGGCCCGCTCGGTGTCGTATTCCAGAAAAAACGTATCCACGTTTAGCTGATTGAACAGCTTCTCGGCGATCGGCTCATAGCCGCCTTCGCCCATCCACATGCCCTTTAAATTGCCTCGGCACATATGCAGGCCGATGGTCATATTGTCCGGGCGGTCCCGCAAGGCATCGTTGATGACGCCGATATAGGCGTCGGTCAGCTCGTCCGCATCTTCGCCCCGGCCGGCAATGGCGGCGCGGGCGTCGGTGTCGCAATTGCAGGGCAGCGCGGTATCATCGAGCTGCACATAGGTGCAGCCGGCCGCCGCCAGATCGGCAATCTCGTCCCGATAAATGGCGGCCAGGTCGGCAAAATAGGCGTCTCGGTCTGGATAGGCGCCCTTGTCGAAACTGTCATCGCCAAGAAAGAAATGCAGCACCGGCGGCGACGCCATCGTCACCTTGGGCAAACCTTTAAGGCTCATGGAGCGCAGATACGTATAATCATCGGCGACGATAGTCCCCCGGCGTTTTAGTTTGGTTTCGGCATAAGGCGACGGCGGCGTGAATACCGTTCCGTCGGCGTTCTTGAAGGTAAGCGTGCCGGCATCGCGCACGCCCATCCCCTCCAATGCGCTGATGACGCCGCCGGACCAGACGGCGCGCCGAAACTCGCCATCGGTAATCGAAGCCAAGCCGATATCCTCCTGGAAGGCGGCAATCTCGGCAATGCATTGATCCTGGATCTCGCGGAAGCCATCCGCATCCATGGCGCCGGCGCGACGCTTGCGCGCCGCTTCGATCAGCCTGGCCGGGCGCACGAAACTGCCCACGTGATCGGCCCGGAATATATGTTTGCTGCTTATCTTTACCATGCTCTAACCTTATCGGTGATGAGCGGGCGTGCAAGCATGGAATTCGCCGCTGCGCCAGATGGAGATAAAGGTCATGTGGGAAACCCCAGAAACGCCATTTCCGGCGCAGAGCGCCGATGACATAGAGCGCCTGCAAAGCCGGCAGAAAAAACTGGCGGTAGAGCGCGCCAAGGCATCGGCGTTCTATGCCGGCAAGCTGGACCATATCAATATGGACCGGCTGGATGAGCCCGATGAATGGCGTAAAATCCCGATCCTCACCAAAGAGCAATTGCGCGGCCTGGCGCCGGATCGATTTTTCGATGATTTCTGCATCGGTAATCGGGCCGATGTGGTCGAATATTGGCGCTCCGGCGGCGCCACCGGGCGGCCATTATTTTATCCGCGCTCCCGCGAAGACATGCGCTTCGGACTGGAAGCGTTCCGCCGTCTCTGGCTGGCGGCCGGCGTTGGCGCACATGATCTGGCCCACGTTGCCTTTCCGCTCGGCATTCATCCGGTAGGCAGCCTCTATGCGCGCACCGCCGAAGAACTCGGCATCGGCACGGTCTGGTGCGGCGCCGGCAATTCAACACCGTCGGAGCTACAGGTGGAATTGATCGAGACTTTGAAGCCTACCGTGTTCGCCGGCATGGCAAGTTACGGTCTGCAATTGGCGCAGGTGGCGGAGCGGATGGGCGTCGATCTGGCGGCCAGCTCGGTTACCAAGTTTCTGACCGCCGCCGAGCCGGTCTCGCCCGGCAAGCGGGCGCGTATCGAAAGCATGTGGGGGGCGGAGCTGTACGATCAATTCGGCTGCACCGAAGGCTCCGCCCTGGCCTCTGAGATCAGCGATCATGACGGCATGGTCTTTTGGACTGATTTGTATCATTTCGAGGTTCTGGACGAGGCAACCGAAGCGCCGGTTGCCGAGGGCGAAAACGGAATTTTGGTCATTACCCCGCTTTGGAACAACACCATTACGCCGTTCCTGCGCTGGAACATGGGCGACTATGTGCGCTGGCAGCGGGCCGAACCGGTGGTGGGCGATGCCTTGTCGATCTATCCCAAAGTCTATCACGGCGCGCGCACTTCGGGCTTTTTCAAGGTGCGCGGCATCAATATCAACCATGCGGATTTTGACGATTTCATGCTGCGCCAGTTGGATGTGGCCGACTACAAGGTCGAGATTGCCGAGACCGATACCCTCGACGCTATCCGCGTATTTATCGAGCTGGGGGAGGGGCCGGACAGTGCCCAAGTGGCGGTGCGCGTGGCGGGCGCTATCAAGGCCAAATTTGAGGTCAGCCCGGACATGGAAATTCTAGCGCCGGGGAGCCTGGAAGCCGAGTTCACCGGCCAGGTAAAACAGAACCGCTTCATCGACAAGCGCGGATAATTTTTCCGAACTTCGATTTCGCGTATTATTCTCCATTTCAGCTTGGTTTTCGGCGCATAAATTCCCAATTCACTGATAGTCGAGGGAAGCCAAAGCCGAACGAATGAATAAACGCGTCATATGGTACTGGGCCACCGCGCTTGCCCTGCTGGCCGCATCGTTGATTCTTGCGGGCACGGAATGGCAGGGGAACGCCCAACTGCACACGGTCATGGAAACCGTGGTGGCCACGCTTGCCCTGTTTATCGCTGTTCTGGCGCTGGCTCGTTATCACACAAAACGGGAATGCTTATACTTGCTGATCGGCATGGGTTTTGCCGGCACCGGTCTGTTGGATGTTTACCATGCGGTGGTAACATCTGAATTTTTTGTCCATTACATGCCGTCTGCTCCGGCGTTGCTCATTCCGTGGAGTTGGACGGCGGGACGTGTTCTTTTGTCTTCGATGATGGTCATAGGACTGCTTGTGAGCATCCGGGAAGGCCGCTCCGACGGCGCTCCCCCAATGAAGCCGGGCCAAGTCTATATTTTAACAGGTGCGTATACCGCCGCCTGTTTTTTGTTTTTCGCATTGGTGCCGATGCCGCGCGCCTATTATTTGGAATTTTTCCTCCCTAGGCCTGAAGAATTATTGTCAGCATTGCTTTTCTTTGCAGCCTTTGTCGGATTCGTAAAACGGCAGAATTGGCGCACCGGAGATTTCCAGCACTGGCTGATCCTGTCCTTAATCGTTGGCTTCTTTGCGCAGGCCGGCTTCATGGCCCATTCAATTCAGCTTTTCGACTTTAATTTCGATGTCGCCCATGTGTTGAAATTTATCAGCTACGGCTGCGTGCTGGCTGGGCTGATATCCAGCGGATATGCCATTTTTGTCGCCGAAGTCGCCAACAATGAGCGCTATACCCAGGTTGTCGCCAATACCGCCGAAGGTATTGTGACCATAGACGAGCAGGGTAGTATCGAAAGTATCAACCCGGTTGCTTGCAGAATATTCGGTTACGGCGCTTCGGAAATGCTTGGTAAGAATGTTTCCGTATTGATGGCGCAGGATTTGCGCGATCAGCATCACCAATATACCGAACAGTCTGATCTGAGCGCCCCCCGCGTCATCGATCAGGCGCGCGACCTAGAAGGGCTTAAAAAAGACGGATCTTTGTTCCCCATGGAACTGACCGTTTCGCCCATGACCGTCAATGGCGAAAAGAAATTCGTCGGAATATTGCGCGATATCTCTGAGCGCAAAAATTCCGAACATGAATTGTTGGAGCAGAAAATCTGGACCGAATTTGCCCTTGGAACCGCGAAGATCGGTACTTGGCAATGGAATGTTCAGGATGACACCCATTACTGGGATGATCATTTAAAAGAAATGTTCGGAGTGAGGCCCAAGGAATACAAAGGCTTCATGGCGGATGATTTTGCCCGCATCATACATCCGGATGATTTGGACCAAGTTAAGGCAGCCATGGCCGCCGCTCTGGATGGTGTCCAGGAATACAACAACGATTTCCGGGTGGTTTGGCCCGACGGCAGCTCCCATTGGATGAACTCGCGCGGCGAAATGAAGCGCGATGCGGATGGACGGCCGCTTCTGATAACGGGATCCTGCATCGCGATCGATGATCGGAAAATTGCCGAGCAGGCCCGGTCGGAAAGCGAATACCGCTTCCGAAGGTCGTTCGAAGATGCCGCAATCGGCATGACGGAAATTTCCCTGGATGGCGATTTTATCCGGGTCAATCGGTCTTTATGTGACTTTCTTGGCTATGAAGGGGACCAGCTCCTTGGCATGAACGTTGGAGTAGTTACCTATCCTGAAGATGCCTTGGAGACGGGGGCCGTGCGCAAAAAGGCATTGGCCGGCGATAAAAGTGTTCCGGCGCAGGAAAAACGATATATCCGTAAAGATGGCCAAGTAGTCTGGGGGCGGGTGAGCCGTTCTCTGATCAAAGACGAAACCGGAAAGCCATTGTATTTTATCGGTCAAATTCAGGACATTACCAGAGAGAAGCATGCCGAAGCCGATCGCCGTCTGGGCGAACAGAGATTTCAAGATTTCGCCAATTCGGCGGGCGACCGGTTTTGGGAAATGGATCAGGAATTCCGCTACACCTACATAACCGATACCCCGTCAAGCGAAGCCAGGATGCCATCCGATGATATGATCGGCCTAGCCCGATGGGAATTTTCCGGTATCGACGCAAACACTCAAATTTGGCGGGATCATCGGGCCCTGTTGGCGGCAAACAAGCCTTTCCGGAATTTCGATTACGCTCGCGTCATGCCGAGCGGCAACGAAACCTGGATACGAACCAATGGTGTCCCGATTTTTGGCGATAAAGGGAAATTTCTGGGCTATCGGGGAACCAACGCAGACATAACCGACATCAAGGAAGCCGAAACCGCACAGCAAATATTTACCGATACCATCGAAGCCATCTCCGAAAGCGTTTATCTCTATGATCAAAACGACCGCTACGTGACTGGCAATTCCAACGTCGAAAAGGAATTTTCCGCGTTTAAGGATCTGCTTGTCCCCGGCACATCGGCGGATGCGATTGTCGAGGCGATCTGGGAACACCTGCTGCATGATGATGCCAAGACCGATCACCAAGCCTATATGACGGCGATATTAGATTTCCACGATACGCCGCGCTCGACGGTCGTTCAGCATCAGAAAGACGGCCGCTGGATCGAGATTATTCGCTACCGGACTGCTGACCAGGGCACGCTGATCATCCGCACCGATATTTCGGAGCGCGTAAAACAGGAAGGCGAGTTGCGATTGGCCCAGGCCCATGCGGAGGCCGCCAATAGGGCCAAGTCGGAATTCCTGGCCTCAATGAGCCACGAGCTGCGCACGCCGCTGAACGCCATCTTGGGGTTCAGCCAGTTGCTGGAGCACGATCCCAACGAGCCGATTTCCGAGGTTCAGTTGGGCTATACGCGTCATGTGATCAAGGGCGGTGAGCATCTGCTCGAATTGATCGATCAGGTTCTTGAATTGTCCAAGATCGAGGCCGGCCAGATCGATTTGACGATCGAGAATATCGAAGTGCACCAGGTGGTCGAAGAAGGCCTAGAAATGGTGCTGGCACGCGCCGAAAACGCCGGTGTAACCATTGAAAACCGTATGGCCGATGCGGATCTACCGCTGGTCAGCACCGACCGGCTCCGCCTCCTGCAGGCGTTGCTCAATCTGATGTCGAACGCGGTGAAATATAATCGGGATGGTGGCTCCGTGACCGTCCGCTCCGAGATTGCCGATCCCGAATTTTTGCGCGTGACCGTTACCGGTCACGGCATCCCGGCAGAGAAACAAGGTGGCCTGTTCGAGCCGTTCAACCGCCTTGGCCGCGAGGCCGGCGATATCGAAGGTACCGGAATCGGCCTGACAATCACCAGCCAAATCGTCGAGTTGTTGGGTGGCCGCATCGGATTTGAAAGCCAAGAGGGCGTTGGCTCCTCATTCTGGATCGATATACCGATCGCTGAAGATCAGGCACCCGTCCTCGGCGCGGCGGAAGAGCCAGGCCTGGCTACTGTAGGACCCAGCGTTGGGAAATCCTCCGGCACTATTCTTTATGTAGAAGACAATCCGGCCAATCTGGAATTGATGAAAACCATAATCGAGCGTATTCCGGACGTTGAAATGATCGCCGCCGGCGACGCTGAAAACGCTATCGGCATAGCACGGGACCAGGTTCCCGATCTAATCCTCATGGATATCAATCTTCCTGGCATGAATGGCATCGAGGCGCTGCATGCCTTGCGCGCCGATCAAAAAACCAAAAGAATTCCGGTTCTGGCGTTGACTGCAGCCGCCATGCCCGGCGAGATCGAAAAGGGCAAAAACGCCGGCTTCGAAGAATATCTCACCAAACCCATCGATGTGACCCATGTCTTGGCGACCATCTCGGCCTATTTAGACGCTTAAAAACTTGGCGGCAGACGAAATGTTTTGAATGTCGAGGGCCTGCCGCTTATCGTAGCGGCAACCCTGTGCGGCCCGATGATTAGAGGCCGAGGAACATTTCATGTTTGGCTTGAACCGCAAAAATCGCCCCATTGAGCTTGGCCCCTATCCCTTGGGGAGATTGCAAAGGGATGCCGCCGCCGCCAATGCCGAGGCCAACCTTGCGCCCGAAGATGCCCCCTTGAGCTTTTCCGATGCAGCCGCACCCCTGGTCAAGGCGGCGCTGACCCATCTGGATGCCTACCAAACCCTGCAGAGCCCGGAGCCGTTCGCCAAATTAGCGCCGGTGCCCGATGATCTGGGACCCCGCACCCGCGACATCAAGGGCGCTGGCTATTTCCTTGATGCCTCGCAAATCGCCGTTTGCGAAATCCCGGATAACGCCTGGCTGAATGGCAATGCCGGGGCGGGAAGGCACGCCGTGGTGGTGCTGGCGGAATATTCCGGTGCCATTGATGACGGCAATCGGGCAAAAGACTGGCTCGCCGGCAACGCCCATCTGATGGCAACCTTGCGCGCCGCCGAGATCGCCGTCGATCTGGCCGGCCAGATCGCCGCTATGGGCTTCAATGCCCGCGCCCATTGGACCGGGGCCACGGAAATCGGCCTGGATAAACTTGCCGTGCTCGCCGGGTTGGCTTTGCGGGATGGCGAGCGTCTCATCAATCCCTATTTGGATGACCGCTTCGCGCTGGCCGTCGTCACCACCGATTATGCGCTGGCCACCGATTTGCCGTTGCACGCTTCGGCAAGGAACGGGCGTGATCTGCATTATTTTTTTGGGGGCTCGGGCGCGGTCTCGGGCGCTGAGCGATGGCGCCGGGCGCGGCGGCCGTCCCATCTCGGCCCCTATCCGGTTGAGACGGTTAAGCGCACCCAGAAAATCACTACCCAAATATTCGAAGATGAAGTGCCGCGCGTACCCAGCCGCGCCAACATGTATGTGCGCACAGCCCTTGGTGATCTGTCGAAAAAGGCCGCCCGTGAAGCCGCCCGCTGGTCGCAAAAGCATCCCGTTGCCCAAGGCTTGGTGCGCCCCATGTGGGCGCTGAAACCGTTGCAGGACGGACAGGCATCGTCCCAGAAGGCTGCGAACAGCAGCGCCGGCGAAGACAATGCCAAAGCCTTGAAAGCCCTGGCACACGCCATGGGATCCTCGATCACCGGCATTTGTGCGATCCCGGATTATTGCTGGTACTCCCACGACAAGCACGGCAAGGAGATCGAGCCGTATCACAAATACGCCCTGGTGGTGCTCATCGATCAGGGCTTCGAGACGTTTCTGGGCGCCAGCGGCAACGACTGGATATCGGGCTCCCAATCCATGCGCGCGTACCTTAAAGGCGCCGAGGTAACCGGCGTCATGGCCGAAATGATCCGCCAGATGGGCTACCCTGCGCGCGCCCATTCCAGCCTCGACAGCCACGTTCTGCATGTGCCGCTGGTTTTGAACGCCGGCCTAGGCGAGCAGAGCCGCATTGGCGAAAGCGCTATCAACCCGTTCCTCGGCATGCGCTTCAAGACCGCCGTCTTAACCACCGACATGCCCTTGGCCACCGACTTACCGATAGATTTCGGGGTGCAGAAGTTCTGTTCCAAATGCCTCAAATGCGCCCGCGAATGCCCCAGCCAGGCGATCCCCTATGGCGGCAAGGTGATCTTCAACGGCTACGAGACCTGGAAGCCCGACAGTGAGCGCTGCACTATGTACCGGTCCACCAACATCAAGGGCTCGGCCTGCGGGCGCTGCGTCAAAGTCTGCCCGTTAAGCAAGGACGTGACCTGGGACGGGCCTTTGCTGCACCGGCTGGGAAGCTGGCTCGGCATCCATGCCCTATGGGCGAAGCCCATACTCGCCCCCATCGCCATCTGGCTGGACGATGTGCTTGGCGGCGGTAATCCGGTGGACACCAAGAAATGGTGGCTGGATTTGGAAGTGATGGGCGAGCGCTCGTTCCGGTATGATCCGAAAAATTATACGGTCGCCGCCAAGGCCGCTAACCGGCCGATGATCGATCCTAATAAGCGAGTCAACAAGGACCAGCCTATCGCCCATTTTCCGGCTTCGACATTGCCGCCGCCGGACGCCATGACGCCGCATCCCACCGACCGCAAGTTGGGGTTGGAATTGGCCGCCAACGCCGAAACCGTGGACGAGGCGTTGGCGCGGCGCGCCGCCGGCGGGCAAATCCCGGCCAGCTATATCCCCAGCTATAAGACGCGGGAGCCATCTTGAGGCCGGGCAGTGATGCTCCGGATAAAGCCGGCGGGCCTGCATTCTGGAAAATCGCCGGTGCCGGCGCCGCCTTCCAAGCGGGCTCCTCGGCCATCGATTCTTCCACCGTGGTTGCCGGGCTGGTCAACCATCTGACTGGTAATGTCTATGCGGTCGGCGCGGCGACAGCGATCTTGCGTTTGGGCTGGCTGGCACCACAAATCATCGTCTCCTACTTCGCCCAGGCCGCAAAGCGGCGCATGCCCTATTACGCCGTCGGCGCCTTTGGCCGCGCCGCCTGCATCGCCTTGATCGCGATTTTGCTGGCGCTGGCGCCGGACCCGGCAGGGCCTTGGGTGGGCGGCGCTTTCTTAGGCCTCTGGACCCTTTACGCTTTCGTCAGCGGCATCGTCGCCGTGCCTTACAACGATATCTTAGGGCGCGTTATTCCTTCGGGGGTGCGCAGCCGCATGCTGGCTTGGCGTTTCTTCGGCGGCGGCGTTTTGGCTCTCGGCGCGGCGGCCCTGGCGCACCGGTTATTGGCGACACAGGCCACGCTCACCGCCTTCGCCTGGATATTCGCGGTAGCCTCCTTGGCAATGTTCATCTCTTCGCTCACCTTTGTATCCGTTGGCGAGCCGGCGGCACCCGAACCTAAGGCCGCCGAGGCAAAAGAGAATTTCGGCCAGTTTCTGAAAGACGGCATTGCCGTTTTGCGCTCCGACAAACGGTTCCGTCTGTTCCTCTATACCCACTGGCTGAGCGGTGCGACGCTTCTTGCGCTGCCTTTCTATATCGTTGCTGCCAATAGAAGTGGCCTGGCGATCACCGATTTGGGTATTCTTCTGGGCGCGCAGACGGCAGGTAGCCTCGCCTCCAACCCGGTATGGGGGCGCCTGGGCGATGCCCACGGCAAGTTGACCCTTTTGCGCGGCGTCGGCTGGCTGCGCATGATCCCGCCGGCCCTGGCCGCCGCTATCCTGGCCCTGGATTTGCCGCCAGATGTCTTGCTCCCAGCCTTCGCTGTCCTGTTCTTTTTCACCGGCGCCCTGATCAATGGCATGGCCATTGGCTTTTTGGGCTATCTCCTGGAAATGTCCCCCAACGACCGGCGCCCGGCCTATTCCGGCTATTTCAACGCACTGGCATCGCCGGCGGCGCTGTTGCCCTTGGCCGGTGCCGTGATCGCCGATTTGGCGTCGCTGACGGCGGTGTTCGCCGTCGCCATCGCCACCGCCGTTTTGCAGCAGTTCCTCTATGCCCGATTGGCCCATTGGGAAGACGCTTAATCTGGTCGCCCGGCGACGACGATCATCCCCTTGATGCGTCCATCGGCAATGGAGCGCTGGGTATTGGCCCCCCGTTCCGGCATGTCCTCGCCCATCACCGAAAACCGGCCCAAATCAACCGTTGGGCGCTTTGCGCTGCCGAAGGAATCGGCTTCATTGGCGTTTTCAAGAACCTGGAAGCCGGTATCTTGTAACCAGCCCAGAATACGATCTTCGGTTTCGAGGAAACTGTAATGAGGCTCGCGCGCCCAAGGTAGCGGGTAATAGGGCGCGCCGGTGCCGGTTCCGGCTGCATGGCTGAAGGCATAGCGCCCGCCGGGGCGAAGCACGCGAAAGACCTCACCGAACAGGCGCGGCTTGTCCTCGATGTTCATGGTGACGTTCTGGCACCAGACGAGATCGAAACTTTGATCGTCAAAGGGCAGCTCTGTGATATCACCCTGGCGGTAATTGATTTGGGTCTCAAGCCCGCACATCTCGGTCAGCGCCTTGGCGGCGTCCACATAGTCCTGGGTCAAATCCATGGCCTCGACCCGGCAGCCGAAATTTTGCGCCAGGAACCGGGACGAGCCGCCGATGCCGCAGCCGGCGTCCAGAACCCTTGCGCCGTCGGGAATGGCCGCCAGTTCGGCTTGCCGCTTGGTGGTGTTGAGCCCGCCGCCATGCAGTTGATCGGCCGGGTAAAATGTCTCCGCATTCGGGTTGGCGAGGTCCTGCCCGGCGCCTTCAAGGGCGCGCAAAATTTGCCCGGTTAGATCGTCGAAGCCGTAATGGGATTGCACCGAAGATACCGTGTCTGCCATTGTTCGTTCCCATTGGTTTCGATTTTTATGATGCCATTATGAATTTGGACACAAGCATAACGATTTTGCAAGATGGCCGCGTCCGCCGGATGGCTCTGCTCGGCGATGGCAAAGTCCTTAGCTTTGATGATGTACTGACCGGATGGCGCAGCGGCGAAGATTTCCGCCGTTTCTTTATCGGCGTGCTGGCGGACGCGCCGTATGATGCTTATTTCTGGGAGACGCCGCCGGCGACGGAGGCGAGCCGGGGCGCGCCTTTCGAATGCATCCTCAGCCACAGTCCAACCCTGGCCGCCATGCCAGCCGACCGCAACGCGTTTTCGGAACATTTTGGCAGCGGCGAAGCGGTTGCGGGGTTCTGGAACCTGGGCCGCGACGCCTACCTGGTTACACCGGCGCATGCCTATCCGCATCTGGCCGCCTTCGCGCGCGCCGCGCCGATGGATATCCAGCATCAATTCTGGGCCGCCGTCGGTGATGCTGTTTCGGCGCAGCTTTCGGAGCGCCCCTTATGGCTCTCGACCAGCGGTCTCGGCATCGCCTGGCTGCATGTGCGCCTCGACGCTGCGCCCAAATATTATACCCATGGGCCGTATCGGCAGGCGGGTTGAAATTCCTTGACATTGTTCTATTTATGTTCTAATATATGGTTTCAATTCTCAACACTATGAATTTTTGAATTTGCGGGGGCCACATCCTGGTGGGGCTTCCCTTTTGGCTGTAACGATTGTGACCAAATCACCCCCATTTACCCCCACTAAACCACACCAATCCATACCAATCCCTACCGCCAATTTTTCGAAAATATGTCGCACCGGCGAAGTCGGCTAAGTAATTCGGAACCGTTATAAACCGTTAGGAACCGTTAGGAATGCTCGTGAACCGGTATGGTCGATTTACCGAAAATGTGTCGCACACAGCCATGCAACCGCTGCCCATCCGCACAAGCCGGTGCGCGGGCATGGACTTAATGGGCGGCGTTTTCTATGCTTTCAGCTTGAAATCAATAACCAATCGGAACCATTCTCCATGACCGCCATTCCCAACACGGTGGACGAAGCCGAAGCGCTGTTGCGTAGCGGCGACTATCTTCCCAACCGCAGCCTGGCGACGGCGCTATACCTGTCGCTTAGCCTCGGCCGGCCTTTGTTCCTGGAGGGCGAGGCCGGCGTCGGCAAGACCGAGATTGCCAAGGTTCTGTCGGAAACCTTGGGCCGGCGTCTGTTGCGTCTGCAATGCTATGAGGGTCTTGATGTCACCACCGCCGTCTATGAATGGAACTATCCCCGCCAGATGGTCGAAATTCGCATGTCGGAGGCTGCCGGCGACCGTGATCGCGGTGCATTGGAGGCCGATCTTTTCAGCGATAATTTCCTCATCAAGCGGCCCTTGTTGCAGGCCTTGGAGCCAGATGAAGCCGGCGCGCCGGTGTTGCTGATTGATGAGCTGGACCGCACCGACGAGCCGTTCGAGGCGTTTTTGCTGGAAGTGCTGTCCGATTTCCAGGTGACCATTCCCGAGCTTGGCACCATCACCGCCGAGACGCCGCCCTTGGTGATCATCACATCCAACCGAACCCGCGAAATTCACGACGCCCTCAAGCGACGCTGTTTCTACCATTGGGTCGATTATCCCAGCGCCGAGCGGGAGTTGGAGATTTTGAAAGTGAAGGCGCCGGGCACCGCCGAGGCCCTGTCCGAAGAAGTGGTTGGCTTCGTCCACAAGCTGCGCGATATGGATTTGTTCAAGCTGCCCGGCGTTGCCGAGACCATTGATTGGGCGCATGCCTTAACGCAGCTCGATTGTTTGTCGCTGGACCCGGAAATGGTCAACGACACGTTGGGTACATTGCTCAAATATCAAGACGATATCCAGAAGATCGAGGGCTCGGAGGCCAGCCGCCTGTTGAACGAGGTCAAATCCCAGATCGCCGCCGCCGGAGCAGCTTAAGTGGCCAAGACGCCGATCCCAGATGTGCCGCCCGAGGCGGCCGGGCCGGGCGGGCTGTTGAGCGAAAATATCATGCATTTCGGGCGCGTTCTCCGGCGCGCTGGCCTGCCCATCGGCCCGGGACAGGTGCTGGCCGCGCTCAACGCTGTCGAAGCCGTGGGCCTTGGTAGCCGGGTTGATTTTTACTGGACCCTCTATTCGGTTTTCGTCAACCGGCGCGACCAGCGGGATCTGTTCGATCAGGCCTTCCACATATTTTGGCGCAACCCGGATATCTTGGAGCGCATGATGCAGATCATGCTGCCCGACGCCGGCGGCGCCCAACAATCTGCCGAGGATGCCGAAGAGATTTCCCGCCGCCTGGCCGAAGCACTGAACCCGAACCAGGATGGCGGCGACGACAACGAAGAGGGCGAAGAGGAAATCACCTTCGATGCGACCCTCACCTGGAGCGCTGGTGAAGTTCTCGGCGACAAGGATTTCGAAAAAATGTCATCCGAGGAAATCCGCGATGCCCTGGATGCCATCCGGCGCATGCGCCTGCCTATCATGGAGGTGCCGACGCGCCGCTTTCGTGCGCACCCTTCGGGCGGGCGCATCGATATGCGCCGCTCTTTGCGAGCCGCCTTGCGCTCGGGCAGCGATTATATTCCGCTGATGAAACGCAAACGCCGCACCCGGCATCCGCCGCTGGTCATCATCTGTGATATATCGGGCTCCATGGAACGCTATTCGCGCATGATGCTGCATTTCATGCACGCCATCACCAACGACCGCGACCGGGTGCACACCTTTTTGTTCGGAACGCGCCTGACCAACGTCACGCGTTATTTGCGCTATAAGGATGTGGACGCGGCGCTGGAACGGGTCGGCGAGGCGGTGGTGGATTGGTCGGGCGGCACCCGCATCGGCCATTCCGTGCACGAGTTCAATCAGAACTGGTCGCGCCGGGTGCTGACCCAAGGCGCCGTCACGGTGCTGATCTCCGACGGGCTCGACCGGGACGAAGGCACTGGCCTCGCATTGGAAATGGAGCGGCTGCACAAATCTTGCCGGCGGCTGATCTGGCTCAACCCGCTGTTGCGTTATGAAGGCTTTGAGCCGAAATCGGTGGGCATCCGCGCCATCTTGCCGCACGTGGACGAATTTCGCACCATTCACAATCTGGACAGCATGCGCGATTTGACCCGGGTGCTCGGCGCCGAGACGCCGCGCAATATGGAAAGCATGGCCCGCTGGCGCAGCGCGGCGGCCTGAACGGGGTAAATTTCAGGAACAGGGAGACGTAACGCTTATGAAAAAAATCGCCATCGAAGAAGCCTTCGCCACCGAAAATCTAGTCACCGCATGGCGTGCCATGCTCGCCGACGGCGCACCCGGAGAGCCGGGTATGGCCCAGCATCTCGGCCGGCTCATAAACACCAACCGGGGCTGGGGCGCCCAGGTGGCCGAACGGCTGGTCGATCTTGGCCCCATCCGCCTTGCCGAGATGGATGCCAACGGCATTGATATGCAGGTCATCGCCATCACCTCGCCGGGGGTCCAATGCCTGGATGCCGATACTGGCAGCGCCCTGGCATTGGAGGCCAACGATATTTTGGCCGACGCCGTTGCCGCCCATCCAACACGGTTCACCGGCCTCACTGCGGTCCAGCCGCTTGCACCGAAGACGGCGGCGCGGGAGATCGAGCGGGGCGCAGAGTTAGGCCTTAAGGGCATCATGATCAACTCCCATACCAAGGGCGAATATCTGGACGCGGCGTCTTATTGGCCCATATTGGAAGCCGCCGAAGCCCTCGATACGCCCCTATATATTCACCCCCGGCCTGCGTCACCGGCCATGATGGCGCCCATGTTCGAGCGCCATCTGGAAGGCTCCATGTTTGGCTTTCAGACGGAAACCGCCGTCTGTGCCTTGCGTATGATCGTTGCCGGTATTTTCGATCGGTTTCCGAAACTGCGCGTTGTGCTCGGCCATCTGGGCGAAGGACTGCCGTTCTGGCTGGACCGTATGGACCGCATCTATTCCAGGGGCAAGAACGCCACCGATGCCTATCCGTTCTGGACCGCCAAGCGCTTGCCATCCGAATATTTCCTCGAAAATATTTGGATGTCGTCGTCGGGCCACAATTGGGATCCCGCTGTCCGCTTTGTCGAAGAGGTGGCCGGCGAGGACCGGCTTATGTTCGCCGTCGACTACCCGTACGAAGATTGCAAGCAGCAGGTCGATCAGGCCGAGGGCGTCACCGCCCGCAACCCGGAGAAGTTCTACGAATTGACCGCCAGGAAGGTTTTCAATATCACCGCTTAGAATTGGGGAGGGCCGTACCATGCCGGGACAAAACATTGAAATTGAGTGCGAAGGCGGCGCTATGCCTGCTTACTACGACGCGCCCGGCGCCGGGGCCGGTGTTATTGTGATCAGCACGATTTTTGGCGTTGATGATGAAACCAGGGGTGTGGTTTCCGATTTGAACAATGCCGGCTTTGCCGCCATGGCGCCCGATATGTTTTGGCGTATCGATCCCGGCGCGGTCCCGGTTTCGGACATGCAGCGCGCTCAGGTCCGCAACCAAGCCTTCAATTCTGAAGACGGAGTGCGCTATGTCGGCGCCGCCGTAGCCCATATGAAAGCCCGCCCCGAATGCAACGGCAAGGTCGCCGTCATGGGATTTTGCTTCGGCGGGCCTTACGCGCTGATGGGCGCATCCCGGCTCGGCTGCGATGCCGGCATCTCCTTTCACGGCTCCCACGTGGGCAATTTCTTAAGCGAGTTTGCCGCCGTCCAATGCCCCTTAAGTTTCCATTACGGCGACAACGACGCTGTCGCGCCGATGACCGAAATTACCGAAATCAAGGCCGCCATCGATGCGCTGGGCGGCTCCGAGCTGTTCATTTATCCGGGCGCCGAGCATGGCTATATGTTCCCGTCCCGGGGCGACGGCTACGATGTGGCCGCCCGCGATGTCTCCTGGGAGCGGGCCTTGGCGGTGCTTAATCGAATGTAGAAGTTAGTCGTCCACGTAGGGGTTGTTGCCGGTGCGCACATTGAGGCGCAACGGGATGCCGGACAGATCGAACGTGTCGCGGAGGCCGTTCATCAGATAGCGCTTGTAGTCTTCCGGGATTTCCGAGCCGCGGCTTGAAAACAGAACGAAGGTAGGCGGCCGCGACTTGGCCTGGGTCATGTAGCGTAGCCGGATGCGCCGCCCGCGTACCAGCGGCGGCGGGTGCATTTGCTCCACATCTTCGAGCCAGCGATTGAGCTTGGAGGTGGACACCCGCTGGTTCCATACATCGAAAAAGCGGAACGCGGTGGGTAGCAATTTGCCGAGGCCCTTTCCGGTCAGCGCCGAAAATGTGACCACTGGCACGCCGCGGACTTGCGGTAGGGATTTTTCCAACCGGTCTTCCAATTTTTGCCGTTGCGCTTTTTTGTCTTTGACCGTGTCCCATTTGTTGACGGCGATGATGAGCACGCGGCCCTCGTCGATGACGCGCCTTGCGATGGTCAGATCCTGACGCTCCAGCATCACGTCGCCGTCCAGCACCAGGACCACAAGCTGGGCGTATTGAATAGCGCGAAGGGAATCGGTGGTCGACAGTTTCTCCACCTTGCCCGTAACCCGGGCCTGGCGGCGAAGCCCGGCGGTATCGATCAGCCTTATGGGGCGGCCATCGAATGACCATTCGACGGCGATGGCATCGCGGGTGATGCCTGCTTCCGGTCCGGTGAGCATGCGGTCTTCGCCAACCAGCCGGTTGAGGAGGGTGGATTTGCCCACATTGGGGCGCCCGACAATGGCCAATTGCATGGCCGGTCCCGGATCGTCTCCGGCCTCCGCGTCTTCCAGCCCATCAGCCACCGACGCATAGGCCCAGGCGTCGGCGAAGGGCTGGATGGCGCCATATAGCTCGGCCAGGCCCTCGCCGTGTTCGGCGGACAATGCGATGGGCTCGCCAAGTCCGAGGCCGAAGGCTTCCAATAGCCCGGCCTCGCCGGTTTTACCTTCATATTTGTTGGCGACGAGCAGCACCGGCTGGTCTTGGCTGCGCAGCCAATTGGCGAAATGTTCATCCAGCGGCGTGACGCCGGCGCGGGCGTCGATCAGGAACAGGGCCAGATCCGCATCGCCGACGGCGCGGTTGGTTTGCTCGCGCATGCGAGCTTCCAGGGAATCGTCATTGGCTTCTTCAAAGCCGGCGGTGTCGAATATATCCAGGTCCAAATCGCCCAACCGGCCCGCGCCCTCGCGCCGGTCGCGGGTGATGCCGGGGGTATCATCGACAATCGCCAGCTTCTTGCCGGCAAGCCGGTTAAAGAGGGTGGATTTGCCCACATTGGGGCGCCCGACGATGGCGATGGTGAAGCGCTTGCCCATGAGGCTAACTATCGATAGGCGACGAGCTCAGCGTCGTCGGTCAGAAAGTAAAGGGTATTCTGGGCGACGATCGGCGTGATCGATACCCCGTCCGGGACATCCACCTTGCCGAGGATACGCCCGGTGTAGGGTGACACCGCATAGGCTTCGCCCAGCGTGTTGGCCAGGATCAGCCGGTCGCTGGCCAGGATCGGGCCGGTCCAGTCGATACGTCCGTCTTTGTCTTCGGGGTCTTCCCACTGGGGCATACCGGTCACCCAGTTGATCTGGCCGTTGCGGCGGTTGACGGCGATCAGTTCAGAATCATCGCTCAATACATAAAGATAGTCGCCGGCGATCCAGGGGCTTTCGATGCTACCCACATTGCGGTCCCACAGGCGCCGCCCGGTGCGCAGGTTAATGGCCACCAATAGCCCGGAATTTGAGACCGCGAACACAAGCCCCCGGTCGATGATCGACCGGCCCCGGATGGCGGAAATTGAAATGGCGCCCTGCACGCGGCGCGCGTCGCTGAGCGAATCGTTCCAAAGCTCCAGGCCGTTTTCGACGCGCAAGGCAAACACCTCGCCGGACGAATAGGGCACCACAATGACGCCGCCATCCACCGCCGGGCTGCCGCCGCCGAGCAGGTTGGTGGCTTCCTCGATCCCGGAATGGCTCCAAATGGTCTCGCCGGTATCGCCGTTGAGGGCAAACAGCTTGTTGGTCGCGGTCACCGCATAGACCCGGTTTTCGCGCACCGTCGGGGCGCTGCGCATAGGCGCCGCCAGATTGCGCCGCCAAAAGATTTTGCCGGTCTTGGCCTCCAGTGCGATCACCTCGCCGAAGCCGGTGGTGGCATAGACGCGCCCCGCTTCATAGGCCAGACCGCCGCCGAAGAAACCGTCATCCTCTTCTTCCGGTGGCAGATCCACTTCCCAGAGATCATCGCCGGTCTTGGCATCGAACGCGCCGAGCCGGGATTCGGAATCGATCACAAAAGCCATGCCGCCACCGATGATTGGCTGCGATGTGATTTTTTCAGAATCGGTATTGCCTTCGCCCACCGAAACGGTCCAGGCGCGTTGCAAATCCTTACCCACCTGCAAATGGTGCATGGCATGGTTGGCAAAGCCGCCGGCCTGTGGCCAGGATGCGTTTGGCTGCGGCGCCGGCAGTTGAATATTTTGGCTTTGGGCGGCGGCATCGGCGCTTAATGTTTGTTGGTGCAAAAGGATGGAGATGCGCTCACCTGGCAGCGGCGGCTTTTCCGGCGCGCCGAGGAAGGTATCGCAAGCGGCCAGGGCGAACGTCAGAACCAGCACCGAGGCCGCCCGGTGGGCCGAATTTGATGGCAACAATTTCATTCTCTAACGGCCCAGTATCGCCGACATTTCTGCCGCCCGGGCCCGAATACCCTGGGGCGCTGAGCCGTCGTCGGTCAATTCTCGAAACAATTCCTTGGCGCGCTTTATGTCGCCCGATTTGCGCGCCAATAAAGCGGTGAGTTCCTTGGCGCTGTGCCGCCACGGGCTCGCCGTTTCCAGCAAGGGCGCCAGGCGTCCGGTCAATTGTCCGGCATCGCCCGTGTCCAAATCGTGGAGTACCGAAAGCACCGTCGCCAGGCCGCGAAACAAGGGATCGATATCGGTGTCGGCGGATAATTTCAAATAGGCATCGGCGCCGGCGCCGGTGTCCGATGATTTGGCTAGCAACGCGGCCTGATTGAAACGCGCAAGGAGGGCGTAGCCGGCGCTGCCGTCTTCGGCCAGTTTCGCCAGGATTGCGTCGGCCTCGCCGGTCTTGCCTGCGGCCACGGCGCGGAGCGCGCCCGATAGCTGGGCGCTGCTTGTGGTGCGCTGGTTGAGGCTATAGGCGTTCCACGCCTGTTGGCCGCCAACGCCCGCGACGAACAGAACGGCGATGGCGATGATGATGGAGCCGTACTTCTTCCAAAGCTTGGCGTAATGTTCCTGGCGCAGATCCTCATCTATTTCTTTGAATAGACTGTCCTGTTCCAGATCGCGTTCGGCCATGTGGGTTCCTTGGGTTCTGGTCTCGCTTAGGCTACGCCGACGCAAGGCCTTAAAAATGCGCGCTAAAATAGCCCGGCGCATGGGACATGGCAAATCCAACCGGCTCTTTTTTGCGTTAATGGTGATGAATTCGCGTAGTACCGCCGGCCACCTTGTAGCGCCCCGCCGCCCCTCCTGGCAAGCCGAGCCGCCCGGCTTTGCCAGAGTAGCCGGAGCTGATCCTGACAAGCCATTGGGATCGGCGTTTGAAAATTCCATAACACATTGAAATAATTAAATTAATTCATTAATTCCTTCTTAAATAAGATACGCCTATAGTAAAGTTCAATAATTGCCGTAGCGCCATGCTCTGCGCCACGGCTGCAATAACGGAGTTGGGCGCTTGCGGATTTTGCCATTGCTTATGGTGTTGACGGTGCTGGCCGGGTGCACGGCGGTTGCCAGCGCGCCGGGCGCGGTGCCGCCTTTGGCCGGCCTCGAGGGCCTTACCGTGATAGGCACCGACAAGACCCTTGCTGATCACTATGTGTCATTTGCCACCGGCAAGAATTGTTCGACGGTGCGCAAAAATATCGGCCTGACTTATTGCGAGGAAGACGAGGTCGGCGTTCAGGATGAGGTGTTCTGTTATCGGACCTTGGGCCGGGTGAATTGTTACACGGTGCCGGCGCCGCACGGCGAGAGCCAGCCCAGCGTCGGTCATATTCCGGCCTCCGCGCCGCCGCCGCGCTAGGCCGTCGGCCAGCCCCGCCGGCTTCAATTATGCGATTTTGGCTGATCGTCATATGGCGCGCCATCCCCAACAGATGGAAGATCGTGGCAGCACCGCTGGTGCTGGTGATTGCCACATTTTTTGGCTGGTTCCTGTTCGCCGGCTTACTTTTAGAACCAGTTGACCTGGTTCAGGCGGTTCACGCGGAAAGGCTCGAAACCTTGCGGCCCGAGGCCGAATCGGGCGGCGCCGGCGCCCAATACCAGGTCGGCATCATCTACCGGGACGGGCTGGCCGGCACGACTAGTCCGGCTATTGCTGCAAAATGGCTTGGCTGGGCCGCAGCGCAAGGGCACTCAGACGCCCAGGTGGCCGCCGGGCGGCTCTATGCGGCCGGATCGGGAGTGCGCCAGAATTACGGACGGGCGGCGCAATATTATCGCACCGCCGCCGTCAGGGGCGCCAACGCCGAAGCGCAGTATGCCCTCGGTGTCCTCTATTTCGATGGGCGCGGCGTCGACAACGATTTCCGCACTGCCGCCGATTGGTTCAGAAAAGCCGGGCTCCAGGGGCATGGAGGGGCGCAAAGCGTGCTCGGCGCCATGTACCAGAAAGGCTGGGGGATCGACATCGATGTTGGCGAAGCCTTTGTCTGGTTCTCGCTCGCCAACCGCCAGCGGAAAAAAGCCATGGGCTATCGGGGCGACATCGATCCCGAAAAAGAGCTGCAAAAAATCACCGCCCGTATCAGCCGGCTGCAACGCCAAAAAGCCGAACGACGGCTGCGTGCGATGGGGCAAAAAAAGCCCAAGCGATAAGGGTTTAATCCAATTGGAAGCCGGTCAGCAGGAAAGATTCCATGGGGCTGACGATGCCCGCCGGCGGATGGCGTCCGCCCGCTTCCAATTCCTCTGCGGTCCGTTTCCGGATAACGAACTCGATGCCGCATTCTCCGATCGGGGTCATGGTCTGATCGAAGCGGGGCAGGGTGTGGCGGAAGCCTTCGTCGAGAATGTTGAGCCGCACCAATTCGGCGGCCGGCCCAAGCGCCTGGATCAAGTCCAACAGGTTGATCGAATTTGACGACCAGGATTTCGATTTCATGATTGTGAAGGAATGCTTGTGATCACCGTTCCAGGTGCTCGGAAAGCGGCCCTGTTCGTACATATCCTCGTCCGGCACGGTGACGATCAAATGACCGCCTTCCTTGACGCTGCGGAACCAGTTGGTCAGCGCTTCGGCGGGATCGATCATATGTTCCAGGCAATGGCTGGAATGAACGAATTCCATGGAGCCGTCTTCGATGCCTTCCAGATGCTGGGCATCGCCGTCTTCTTTATCAAAGGTGGCGACACCGCGCAGGCGCGGAAACAATTCCACATATAGTCCCAACGGATCAGGCGCGCCGCCAATATCGAGACCGCTGCCGACGAAATAGCGGTTGGCGAAGTTGGGATCGCGCAACCGCCGCATGATCGATTTCGAACATTCCTTCATCGCCTCGTCTCCTGGACAATCTCCCGGTTAGTCTCGGGTTTCTCCTGGCTCCAGCGCCTCGATGATCTCGCCATGCATGGTGCAGGACGGCGCCACCAGCTCGATGATCTGTTCGGCGACAAATTCCGGTGTTTTCAGCGTGTCCGGGTCTTCGCCCGGCACCGCTTCGGCGCGCATCACGGTACGCGTCTTGCCTGGATCGAACAAATTGACCCGGATTGGAGTGTTTTTGGTTTCCTCGGCATAGATGCCTACGGTCATTTCCAGCGCCGCCTTGGATACCGCATAGACGCTCCAATAGGCGCGCGGGCCACGGGCCGCGGTAGACGAAAAATACAGCGCGCGCCCCGCATCCGATTGGCGGAGCAGGGGATCGAAACTGCGGATCATGCGCCAGTTGGCGGACACGTTGACGGTCATCACCTCTTCCCAAACCTTGGGTTCCAGATGGGTGATCGGGCCCATGGTGCCGAGCAATCCGGCGTTGCCGATAACGATGTCGAGCCGGCCGAAGCGCTCATAGAGGGCGGCGCCGAGCTGGTCGATCTTGTCCATATCGGCCAAATCCAGCGGCGTCAGGGTGGCCTGGCCGCCGGCTGCGCGGATTGCGTCGTCGACCTCTTCCAACCCGCCCTGGGTGCGGGCCACCAAGATGACATGGGCGCCCTCGGCGGCAACGCGCTTGGCCATGGCCGCCCCGATGCCACGGGATGCGCCGGTAATCAGCGCAATGCGATCCTTTAAAATTCCACTTGGGCCTTGGTCTGCCATGCTCAGTCGGTCTCCGTCAGAAGTGATAATTGCG
>Ga0209360_1000701_pt1 | contig 25775 bp, 34 predicted proteins | sample SaaInlV_130m_DNA_3_FD_184651 | JGI IMG/M metagenome (GOLD analysis project Ga0209360, IMG submission 184651) | Marine microbial communities from expanding oxygen minimum zones in the Saanich Inlet - SI037_S3LV_130m_DNA (SPAdes) (version 2) | ecosystem: Environmental > Aquatic > Marine >... | reverse complement strand
TAAAATCTAGAGTTGACAGCAAGTTATGCAAGTCTTGTTTTATAGATGAACACACTTGATCATGTGTTGGAATTTGTTGACTATCTTATCTTGTTAGTATTGTTGAAATCCCCTATTCTGATATTGATATTCTTCAAATGGAATACGATTAAGGCCAAATTTTCAACTCTTATTCATTAAGAATTATTCTTCCTCTTCTTCAATCCCTTGTTTTGATATCTTTTCTATTGTTGCAAGGATATCGTCTTGTGACATACCTTGATCTTTCATTCTTGCCATTATTTCAGTCACAATTCCCTCCATCATTTCCTTTTTCCTTTCAGGATCTAACATATCGGCTCTAGGTTGGGGTAATATTTCAATGATTATCTTATTTATTATCACTAGGCAAACTAATGCTAACTTCTCAAGAATTATTCATAAAGAAAGGAATGGGTTACTTGATATTTGATTAGTTGGGGGAGTAATAATTATGACCAAGACAATTAGTTGTAATTTTACAGGTACAGATTGTAGTTGGTCAGCAGAATCAACAAGAAATGATGATGAAGAATTAATGTCACTGATTAAAGAACACGTTTTAGCAGAACATAAAGAAATTGAATTGGATTGTGAAAACATTGCAAATATCAAATCCCTAATCAAAGTCACTAAGAGATTTTGGTGGTGGGGATGAGATTAAACAAATAAATGATTTTCAAAGATATTTCCTCAACTATTGAATTACTTAAGACATGATATTTTTTGAGCTCGTTATGTTGTGATAATCTGACTATTTTTGACTCACTTATGGTGATAATCTGTCTGGATCTCTTGGATACAATACTACTTCACGAACATTATCAATTCCAATTAACGTCGTCATGAGTCTATCTAATCCCATTCCCCAACCTGAATGTGGTGGCATTCCCCAGTCAAATGTTTTAAGATGGTCTTCAAATTGTGCAGGATCTAATCCTTGTTCTGATAATCTTGCTTTTAGTAATTCTGAGTCATGAAGTCTGGTTCCGCCTGATGATAATTCTAGATATCCATATTGCAAATCAAAGGAACGTGAAAGTGTTGCATCTTCATCTTTTTCTCTAATGTAAAATGGTTTTAGTTTCATTGGCCAATCGGTTAAAAAGTAAAAGCCTGGATGATTATCTCCAATTATTCTTAGATGTGAATCTAATAAATCGTCACCAAATTCAATTTTCTCACCTGCTTTCTTGATCTCTTCTACGCATTGACTATAGGTAATTCTTTCAAATGGTGCAGATGGAATTTCTATTATATGTTCGATTGATTCTTGTTCTTTTTTACAATTTTCTGCAGTAAATGTGTAAACTGCAATTACTAATGCTTCTAAGACATCCATCACATCTTCATAATCCATAAATGCTGCTTCTATATCGATACTGGTAAATTCTGTTAGATGTCTTCCTGTATGTGAATTCTCTGCTCTGTAAAAGTTTGAAATTTCAAATACCCTTTCTAATCCAATTGTCATTTGTTCTTTGTATAGTTGAGGACTTTGTGCTAGATATGCTGTTTTTCCAAAGTAGTCTAATGAAAATAAATCTGCCCCTCCTTCACTTGCACTTCCAATGATTTTTGGTGTTGTAATTTCGATAAATTTTTTTTCTACTAGTGTTTTACGTAATGCTTGTAATACATAATGTCTTAATTTAAAAATTGAAGCTGTTTTTTGATTTCTCATATCTAATGCACGATGATTTAATCTTGTATCGATATTACTTTCTAATCTTCCAATTGGATCTACTGGTAATGGATGAATCGCTTTTGCTAGAACTTCAATTTCTTCAGCTTTTATTTCAAATGCAAAATCCCTTGCTTTAGTTTCTTGAACGATTCCTTTAATTCTTACAGCACTTTGACGATTTATTTCTCCCAGGTTGTCATTTAATTCTCCTTTAACAATTACTTGAGAAATTCCTGAAATATCCCGTAGTGTTATGAATGACATTTTTCCCAATTTTCTAAGGTCCTCTATCCATCCGCCTAAGACTACTTGTTTTCCAATTAATTCTTCACTTAATTCTGAAATATCGTGTGTTTTTACAAAAACCATATCTTTCATTTATCCTCAAATTCTATCTCAATGTCAAGGTTTCGGGCATTTTTGACAATTTCTATGACTTTTTTGGTATCAATTGGGAATTTTGGCGTCCATTTTCCTGAAACAATTGCTTTAGTTTTTTGAACCCCTTCTGCCCAAACTACATTAATTGCTAAAATTTTAGTTGGAAAAAATAGATCTTCTATGAATTTTTTATCTGTCTCGTCTGATTCTACCAACCAAATTTTCTCTTTGAATTGATCTTGAATTAATCGGTACAATGTTCTGCTTTGCCGAATTGCCATTATGTCGTTTTTTGCTAATGATAAAATGAAATTGCCTTGAAATTCCTTGCAAGAAAATAGTGAAAAATTTTCTATTTCTTTATTTGATTTAGCAATTTTTGCTAATGTTATTGATGCTTCTACATCTGCTTTAGTTAATTCACCTTTGTCTACTTTTGCCTCGCATTGAGGACAAAGTACCGCATTTTTTGCATCAAAGCCACATATTGGAAAAATCATTTAAATCGATTTTTTATTTCTAATAATGTTGTTTATATCCCTTAGTGAAAAACAAAAATCCTAGTTTGGATCTAAAAAAGATATGACTTTACTATCAATTAATGGATTATCTTCTCGATATTCCTCTTCTGCAGGCCCTGTATATGCTGTTGATGATGTTGATTTTGAATTAGATTCTGGGGAGTCTTTGGGGATTGCAGGTGAAAGTGCATGTGGAAAAAGCACTTTGGGGCTATCTTTGATAAGGATGCTTTCTGGTGGAAGTAGTTTTGGGAAAATTATTTTTGATGGTGATTCTATTTTAGATCTTTCTGAATCGGAATTTAATGATACTATTCGTTGGAAAAAAATTTCTATGATTTTTCAAGGTGCAATGAATTCTTTGGATCCTGTATTTACAATCCAGCAACAATTTGATGAAATTATAAAACAACACAAGTTTGTTGGAAATTCAAATGAATTAATTTTAGATTCAATTAATTCAGTTAATTTGAATGATGATGTTTTAAAAAAATATCCTCATGAATTAAGTGGAGGAATGAAACAAAGAGTGATTATTGCAATGGCTTTAATTTTAAAACCCAAGTTTGTAATTGCCGATGAACCTACTACTGCCTTGGATGTTTTAATTCAAGCACAAATTATGAATTTACTGAAAAAATTAAAAAAAGATGGCATGTCTTTTATGATGATTACCCATGATTTAGCTGTTTTATCTGAAATTGCAGATAAAATTGGAATAATGTATGGTGGGCAAATGGTTGAATTTGGCTCTTCTCACGAAATTTATAAAAATCCAAAGCATCCATACACTCAAGGACTTTTAGAATCTATTCCAACTCTCAAAGGTAATACTCCAAAATATATTCCTGGAACTCCTCCCAGTTTGCTTGATACTCCGTCTGAATGCCGGTTTATTGATAGATGTCCATTAGCAATTGAAAAATGTAAACAACTTCCACCTAAATTTAAAACTGATACTGGTTATGTTCGATGTTGGCTTTATGATGATGAAAAATAATTATTTTGAATTTAGATATTGTTCATCTATTTTTTTTAAATATGTTTCTTGAATTAAGATAGTTTCTCTTTCTATTATGTTTCTACAAATCATTTTTGCATATTTTATCAAGTCTTCATCTTGATGATTATTTTCAAATAAATTTATTTTTTTTAACACATTTTGTTCAAATTCCATAGTGTTGTGAAGCTCTTTACTAATCACCTCTATTTTCATTTGTTCATAATTTTTAGGTTTTCTTGAACTAATTTCCTCAATTAATTTTTTAAGATCCTCCATGTTTTGCAATTTCTCTTTTGATACTTTAATTTTGATTTTCTTTTTTATGTTCTAAAATATGTTTTAATCCCTCTGCCATGCTGAGGGAATCTAAATCAATTTCACAATATGGGCATTTCACGATGTTTCTAATTCTATGAATGCTTTTTTACAATTGGTAGGCATGAATCTATGATCCTTAACATTTCTGACCTGATCACTTTTTTATCTATTGAGACCCATACTATGGCTTTCTTGATTGCAAATGATATTGTTTGTACTTTCTTACGTTCTTCCCACACAAATTCAACTTCGCCTAAATTTTTGTCAAAGAATGCTTCTAGATCAGAATTCATGGCAATATGTGAAAATTGATACTTGGTATTTTTATCATCTAATAATGGGGTTAATTGCTGCCTTCGGGAATGTGCAAGTAACTCTCCTCTTTCTCCTATCACTCCTACAAATCTGATAAATGGGCTTATAGCGCTGATATTATCACAAATTAATTTAAATTTCTTAGTTGTCATGTAACTTCTCCGTTTTTATTGTATTTTAATCCTGTCGTTGATTCTAATTCGTTTTTAATTTAACTTTCTGGTAATATTTTTAAAATATTGATCCTAATCCTAATACTACAATAATTGTTTTAATTATTTTACCTGATATCATAAAGATTAAAAATTTTACAAATTTCATTTTTTTTATTCCTGCTGAAATTAAAATTAAATCCCCTATGATTGGAATCCATGCTGCAAAAAATATTGCACTCCATCCAAATTTATCTAATATTTTATTGTGTTTCTCATTTTGTTTTTCTGTGTCTGATTTTTTTCTCATTTTTTTAATTAATTTATTTCCTCCAAACCCTATGAAATAATTTAAAATTCCTCCAATGGTTGATCCTATAATTAATGCAATTGCTACCAGACCAATATTTTCTCCTCCTATCAATAGTGCTGATGTTAAAATTTCTGTCGGTAGTGGTATCGCTGTAGCTGATAATAATGAATTTAAGAATAATCCAATTATTCCGTATTCTTGAAATGTATTATTATTTAGTATTTCTTGGATTTGCTGATAATGTTCTATGAATAATTCTAAACTCATGACTATTCTGCTTTACTATGTTTATTATTCACTTTGATTGGAAATTGTTCGTTTTGATTAAATATCGCCTAAAATTCATTTGATTAATGGAGTTAACTGACATTTTTCCGTTTGCTCCTGATGATGGTTATCTGATTCTAATTTTAGTTAATTTTATCGGTTCTCTAATTCCCTTTGTACCTCTACCTGGATTTCTATTGTTGGCAACAATGTCTGTAGGTTCTGGATATGACTTACATTTGTTGGCTATATTATCTGCAGTTAGTGCTGCAGTTGCAAAACAAATTATATTTTTTGTAAGTTTTAGTGGCCGTAAAATTATGAATCATAAAACTAGAAAAAGAATGCGTCCTTTTGAAAGATTAGTAAAAAGATATGGTGCAGCTGCTGCATTTTTTGCTGCTGCAACGCCAATGCCTGATGATATAATTTTCATACCTTTGGGACTTGCAAAATATAATCCAAAACGATTCTTTGCTGCAACTCTTGCTGGGAAACTTGTTTTAAGTTACATTATTGTATTCATTTCCCATTATGTTGGATTATCGTTTATTGAACCATTTTTAGAAAATGTTGATGATGCTACACCTGTTTATGTTGGCTTTCTAATTTTTGCTGCAGCAATGACTGGTGTAATTATTTTAGTTTTAAAATTAGATTGGCAGAGAATAATGGTCAAATTTGCTCCTTGGACATTGGATGAAAATTCTGATGATGATATTGATGATGATACTGTTAAAAACAATGAAAAATAATTCTATATTTTAAAATTCCAAAGCATTTCTTTTCCATTTTTTATTCCTATTCTAGTTGATTTTTTAATTTTTTTAATTTCTAACCCTTCTTCAATGTATAATTCTGATTTTTTTGTTAAATCTATTCCATAATGCTTCTTTGTTATTTCTAATGCTTGTGTGAGTTTTGCAGGACCATTTGTTAAATTTTTTAAATTCTCGATATTTCTATTTTCTTGCATTTTTTTAATTCCTTTTTTTGGAATAATTCCTCGAATTAATACTGCTCCTGCAGGTGTTTTCATTTTTTTGGATACAACATTGAAACAATAGTGCATACCGTATGTAAAATAGACATATGCAATTCCTACTTCTCCAAACATTACCTTGTTTCTATTTGTGATGCTTCTAAATGCATGACTGGCAGGATCATCTTTATGCCTATATGCTTCTGTTTCACTGATAATTCCTGATATTTCATAATTGCCTATTTTTCTAGTTAATTTTTTCCCTAGTAGTTCTTTTGCTACAATCACTGTGTCTCTTTGATAGAATTTTTTAGGAAGTATATTCAATGTTTATTTTAATTTCTTTTCCATCTTTTATCTCTTCTATTAATTTAAACAACTTTTTCATATCTTTTTTCAACACACTAATTAATTTTTGATTATAGATTGTAGCAGCTGGATGAATTGTTAGAAAATATAATTGATTATTTTTTCTAACAATTTTTCCTCTAAATTTTATGATTTCTTTTCCATCTAATAATGAATTAAATGCAGTATTTCCTAAAATACAAATTATTTTTGGTTTAATAATGTCTATTTCTTTTCTAAGATAATTTTTACATGTGTCTCTTTCCATTACTGTTGGAACTCTATTTTTAGGTGGCCTGCATTTCACAATATTTGTTATGTACACCTTATCTCGAGTAATTCCTGCATTTTCAAGTGCAATTGTTAATTTTTTCCCTGCAATACCTATGAATGGTTCTCCCTGAATATCTTCATTTTTCCCAGGTGCTTCTCCAACAAAAATTACATCTGATTTGAAATTTCCTTTACCTGGAACTGAATTATTTCTTGTTTGACTAAGTTCACAATTTGTACATTCTATTACTTCTTTTTTTATATTCTCTAATTTTTTGCTCATACTAATTTACACTTTTCACTGTTGCAGTTCCTCGAATTGTGGGGCCTCCATTTCCCATAATCATTGATTGCATGGGATCTCCTTTACCGCAATTAGTTATTGGTCTTACTGTGAAATCATTTCCACATGCATTGATTGAATTAAAAAATTCTGGTGCTGTACCCATTACAATTACATCTCTTTGCAAATCTGTTAATTCTCCATTTTTTATTTTTTGTGCATATTGACAAGATATACTCCAATTATGTCTCTTCATGTCAATTGATGGTATTTTCATATTTGAAATATAGTACCCATTTTTTACGTCTTTGATTATTTCGTCTACTTTTTGATCTCCGTTAGCAATACATGTGCATGCCATACGAATTAATGGCATATATCGATAATTTGTTGCTCTCATATTGCCTGTAGGCACTGTGTTGAATACTTCTGAAGTCTCTCTATTTTGCATATGATTTTTTAAAATCCCTTTTTCTATTAAACTCGTTTTTTTGGTTTTTACTCCTTCATCGTCAAAATAATACCATCCTAAACTTTCTTTAATTGTAGGATCATCGAATACATTCAGATTTTCTGAACCTATCTTTTCTCCTATCTTTCCTTTCCACCAAGCTCCGCCTGCCCACGCCATTTCTTTTCCTAATACTCTATCTGCCTCAGATGGGTGCCCTAGTATTTCATGTGTAAGTAATGAAACAAAATCTGGATTCATTACTACTGTTGTTGTTTCTTCTTTTACTGGTTTTGCTGAAATTAACTGTGAAGCTTTTTTAGAAATATGTGCTGCACTATGTTGAGCTTTATTTGAAATTCTTTCTAATCCTCCTCTTCCTCCTTCTGTAATATTCACTGATTGTGTTTGACCTGATTCATGTGCTGTAGCAACCATTTCTATTATTACATCTGTAAAATTTTGTAAAATTTCTGAACCTTCAGTATTTGTAAAATATTTTGAATTAATTGTATAATATGGATTTGTAATTGATTTTATTATTTTTGATGTATTTTTAATTATCTTATCACATTCTAAACCTATTTTTATTAATTCATTAGTTCCTGGCTTTTTTAAAACAGGAAAATTAATTTGTTTTTTGTTAATTGAATTTTTATGTAATCTAATTTTATTTTTTTGATATATGTGTGTGTGTTCTGAATTTTTAATTGTATTATCTAAAATTTCTTTAATTTCATCAAATGAATTTGGGTTTGTTATGGAGCAAAAACTCCATGATCCATTTTTAATTAATCTAACTCCTATCCCTTTATCTTCAGAATTTCTAATATGCTCAATTTCTCCATTTTCAATTAATATTGATTTTTTTACTTGTTGTTCTGCTCTGGCATCACAATACTGAACTCCTGATTTATCTGCATATTTTATTATTTTATCTGTAAGATCCTGTAATTTTTCTTCCATGTTTCACAAATTTTGATCAGTTCTAAATCTTGTTCTATTGATGGCTGGAAATTGCAGGCATGGTGAAATAATATTCGTCTTCAAATTCATAGTCCACTATGTTCTTTTTTCTTAAAAATTCAAAATAGTGTGTACAATTTTCGTAAAATTGTTTGTTTTTTGTTATTTCTTGATACATGATTTTATTGTAATTTTTACAATTTTTTAGCGAGAGTGAGTCATTTTGATCCTTGATGTTTGTTTTCTTTAACTAGATACGATTGGACATTTTTTATATTCAAAGATTGATTACATTTCATGACTACTATTGTTGCTGATACCAGTGTTATAATTAATGGAAATCTTTCTGAACAAATTGAATCTGGTTCTATTCGAAATTCTGAAATCATTATTCCTCAAGCTGTATTTGATGAACTTCAATCTCAAGCTTCAAATCATAAACAACAAGGATTTATTGGATTAGAGCAAATTCAAAAACTTAACAAATTATCTGAAAATTTTGGATTGAAAATTCTTCTAAAAGGTTCTCATCCAGCTATTGACGATATTAAATTTGCAGCAAGTGGGAGAATTGATGCTTTAATCATTGATGTTGCAAAACAAAATCATGCCATTCTTTATACTTCTGATAAAGTACAACATTTAGTTGCGCAAGCTGAAGATGTAGAAACTGTATTTTTAAAAACTAAAATTATTAAAGAAGAACTTGAATTTTTAAAATTTTTTGACAACACTACAATGAGTATTCACCTTAAAGAAAATCAATACCCTCTTGGAAAACGAGGAAAACCTGGAGAATTCTTACTTACAAAAATTGGGGAAGATCTTCTCACTCAAGATTATTTGAAAATGATTTCTTCACAAATATTGTCTGCTACAAATGTTTCTGATTCCAGTACCATTGAAATTTCTAAAAATGGTGCATCTGTCATTCAACACAATAACTATCGTATTGCAATTACGTACCCTCCATTTTCTGAATCATATGAAATTACAATTGTACATCCTACTGTGAAATTATCTCTTAAGGATTACACTATTTCTGAATCATTAATGGGGCGTCTTACTGACAGGGCTGAAGGAATTGTTATTTCTGGTGCTCCTGGTTCCGGAAAAAGTACTTTAGCTTCTGGTTTGGCAAATTTTTATCATGATCAGGGAAAAATTGTTAAAACATTTGAATCTCCACGTGACTTACAAGTTGATTCTGGTGTTACTCAATATAGTAAATTAGATGGTAGTTTTGATAACACTGCTGATATTTTATTATTAGTTCGTCCTGATTATACAATTTTTGATGAAGTAAGGAGAAGGGAAGATTTTACAACTTTTTCTGATTTAAGATTAACTGGTGTTGGAATGGTTGGAGTCATACATGCTAATTCTCCATTAGATGCAATTCAACGTTTTATTGGAAAAATTGAATTGGGTATAATTCCAAATGTTTTGGATACCGTTGTATTTGTTAATAATGGTGATATTGAGAAAGTTTACGATTTAGAATTAAAGGTAAAAGTGCCTACTGGTATGACTGAATCTGACTTAGCTAGACCTGTAATTGAAATACGCAATTTTGAAAATAATGTTTTAGAACATGAAATTTACACATTTGGTGAGGAGAATGTCATTGTACCTGTTCAAAAACGTGGAGAAAAAGTTGGTATTGAAAAACTAGCTGAAGATAAAATTAAGGATTATTTTCATAGATATGATTCTGGTGCTCAAGTTGAAATTTTATCTGAAAATCGTGTTAAAGTTAGTGTTCATGAAGATTGCATTGCATCTATTATTGGTAGAGGGGGATCTAATATTGATGAAATTGAAAAATTCCTCAAGGTTCACATTGATGTTGTTGCTAAGGATTCTGATTTATTATCTTTAAATTCTAATGATATTCATTTTAGTTTTTCAGAATCTAAAACTGCATTACTACTGACCGTAAATAAAGAATACACTTCTATGCATGCTGATATTTATACAAATGATAAATTTTTTGCATCTGTAAGAATTGGTAAAAAAGGACAAATAAAAATACCTAAACGTTCTGACATTGGAAGAAATTTATTAAATTCTACTAATTCTCAAAATGATATCCAATTGTTTCTTAAAGATTTTTAAAATTATCGATAATTTTTGGATTTGCTTTTAGAAACGTTATGAATTTTCTTAATTGTTTAATTGTTTTTGGATTAAGATGATGTTCTATCCCTTCTGTATCTTGATTTGCAGTATCATACCCAACTCCTAAAATTTCAAAAAATTCTAATAAAATTCCATGATTCTGACGAATTCCTTCTGCAACTTGGGTTCCTTTTTTTGTTAGATTAATTCCATGATATTTCTCATATTCTAAAAATCCTCCTTCGTCTAATCTTTGTAACATTTTGGTGACGCTTGGAGCACTAACATTCATGTATCTTGAAATATCTAATGTTGTGGCATATCCTTTCAACTCTACTAATTCTGATATGATTTCTAAATAATCTTCCATTCTGGAACTAGATCGTGTTTTTTCTAATTCATGTGCCGCCTTAATTGATTCTAGTCTTTTTGAATTTTCTGACTTCATCTGATCTTTGTTACTAATTGAATCCACTATAATTGATTGTCTGTTGGTTTCAATTTAGTTATTCTTTGTTGACTTGAGTGTGACCATTGTTGATCTTTGAATCTTAATTATTTTTTTCTAAAATGATGTTGAAATGAATGATCCTTTAAAGGCACGACTAGCAAAATTACAAAAATTCTCTGATTCTGCTAAGCGTAGGGCCAACTTGTACACAGATATTGCCAAAATGGATGATTCTCATACTGCAAGATCTTTAGGTGCACTTCAAAAAGCACCTGCTCCAGGTAAAAAGTTACAGAAAATTGGATTTTTGATGTTATGGATTCCTGAACCCACAGGAGTTACTTGTGCTATAGGAGGTCCTATGATAGTAGCTGGTAGATATTTAGATAAAAAATACAATGGTAGTACGATACATGATATTGGTCATCATACAAAAAACACATTTTCTACAATTAATGATTTTAAAAATTCAGTCACCTAACACATTCAGTTTTTAAAAGGACCTTGTTATACTAATTTATGACTACTAGGGCCCAAGCAATAATCCCTATTTTTATTGCTGCTGTAATCATTGGTTCAATTGGGTTGCTTACTTTACCTAGTGAAATAAAATTAGAACAGGTAAAATTTCCTCGAGGGATGATCAAAATTGATAGTGTACCACTTGAAGTTCAGATTGCTGATACTGATGCCAGTCGTGTTCGCGGATTAATGTTTCAAGATCAATTGCCATTAGATCAAGGAATGCTTTTTGTATTTCCAGAACAAGGATTGTACTCATTATGGATGCTAAATATGCAATTTGAATTAGACATGATATGGTTTGATGAAAATGGAAAAGTTGTACATATCAAAACAAATGTTCCTCCTTGTGTAATTCCTGTTGAAATTGCTGCTGGATGTCCTAGTTTTGTACCTGATGGTGAGGCAACTTATATTCTTGAAGTTACATCTGGTTTCATTGAACAAAATAATATTACTAAAGATTCTATTTTAGAAATTATTTCTATTTAAAATTGCAAAACCTTATCTTGTAATCTTTTTTTAAATGAGTTATGAATAACAAAATATTTCTTCCCATTATTGTAATAATAGTATCTGCTATTGCTATTTTTTTGATTCCTGAAGATACTTCTATGCCTTCTTCAGAAAATCTATATCAATACGGTTTCACTTTTTATGATGTTGAAAAGATAAATGCATCTTTATCTGAACAAAATATTTTCATGTCTACTCCTACTCCAGTAACAGATCATACTATTGGAAATTATTGTGCAATTCGTGATGATATCTTATCAAAAATTAATTATTGTACAACTACTGCTATTCAGAATTCTGATGGACGATCTCTTGGAAATATCAGTATGGGTGGAACTCCTGATAATCCTATAATGGCTATTGCACTAGTTGAATCATCCCCATTTTTAGATTCAAAATCAAATGAAATTGAAATTGTCTTTGAATCTATGGTTAAATCTTTAGTATGTGATTGTTGGGATGAAAAGCAACCTGGAGGCTTTGAATCTATTGCTACATGGATAGATGCTGCTGAAACAAAATATGCTGAATCTTCTCAAACTGTTCCACTAAAATCTACCGTTACTGGACTAGGTAATGAAACATTAATTCTTGAAATCACCTACAAAAACGACTCATATTTGTGGACTTTAATTATTCTAAAGTAGTCTGATTATATATGATGAAATTATTTGATTGGCGATTACAATGATTGATCAATTATGGTTAATACCTTTGGGGTTTGCTGCTGGAATATTGGGTTCTATGATTGGTCTAGGTGGAGGAATAATTGTTGTTCCAGTTTTAACATTTTTGGGATTTCCTCCTACTGTAGCTGCAAGCAACAGTCTTTTTGCTGCACTAAGTAATTCTGTTGCTTCTACTATTTCTTATTCAAAACAAAAAAGAATTGAATATTCTTTGGGATTAAAACTTGGCTTACTTGCAATTCCTGGAACTATTCTTGGCGCAATCATTTCCACTGATGTTGCCCCTGATATTTTCAAAATTTTATTTGGATTTGTTTTAATTGCTTCCTCTGTCTATATTTTTTTACGAAAACAAGTTGAATCAAGAGAAAAAATAATTTCTAAACAATTAATTATTTTTACAATTGGCGCTAGTTTTTTTGCAGGTATTATTTCGTCCTTTTTTGGAATTGGTGGAGGAATAGTATTCGTTCCTTTGATGGTAGTTGGAATGGGAATGTCTATGAAAAAGGCAGCTCCCACTTCACAATTTATTTTATTATTTGCATCATTATCTGGAGTAATTGTTCATAGTATTTTGGGACATCCTGATTTTCTTCAATCTGGATTTTTAGCAATTGGTGCTTTTTTTGGAGGACTAGTTGGAGCAAAATTATCTTTAAGTGTCAAGGAAAGAAATTTGAAAATTTTAATTTCTATTGTACTTGTAATTACAGCGGTTAAATTATTTTTTGATTCTTTAACTGGCGGTTCTTTATTTTAGCCTCAAATAACAAATGATGTTTTTATACTAATTTTTTGATATAATGTGTTCATTAGATCTTTTGATTTAATGGCTGAGGAGACATGTCTGCTCCTTAGTATTTTATTAATTGTTTTCTGGATTTTTTTTAATTCTATAAATATTTTTTTTTGAAATTATTATTATTTTATTATCTTGTGAACTACCTTCAAAATCAATAATTATTTTTCCAAAGTTTTCGTCAATATCTGTTTTTTCTATAATTGTAAATTTTAATTTTAAAACTTGATTTGTGTACAATGGTTTTAGGAATCTTGTATTTCTATTTCCCCATTCTGAATCCCCATCTGTTCCCAAAAATATGATTTGATTCCCATAGATTTGATTTAATCTTGTAAATTCTCCTTCCATTCTTGATAAAATTGCTCTTCCTGAAACTAATTGATGATCTTTATCTGTTTTGTTTTCTAAAATTACATTTTTTATTTTTGAAAATTTTAAATATTCTTCTAATTCATCTTCTGAAATAATACATGTTGAATAAAATGATTCACCAACAACTAATTCTAAAAATTTTTTCATCCTTATCTTGTTTCGTCAACACAAAATGTTACTTCTGCAGATGAAAGTGAATTTTCTGTAACTAGGAAATTAAATGCATCTGCAATTTTTTGGTTATCTGGTTCTGAACCTGTAACTGAACCTGGAAAAACTGTAAACATTCTAATTTTTGATTTTAAAACATCGCTTAATTCTTGATTTACTGTTGTAGTAAATGGTCTTAGCGCTCCTCTAAAAACTTCAATTTGTGCTCTTTGGGTTCCTGTAACTTTACGTCCTATTGGTAAATCTGGTCCTATAATCATGATTGCCCCCTTGGTATCTTTATACAATCTTGGATCTTTATCTCCTCCTGGAACAAAATGTTCTAATGCCCTTTGGGCAACAGTTGCTGGTGTTGAAATGAATTTTGCAACTAATTCCTCCCATCCTGATCTGTTCAACTCTGTTAATTTTCCTATTTCTGGAAGTTTTCCAGTTACATGAATGACTCCTAAAATATCTCCTAGATTTGTTTTGGCTGTATTTAACCATCTTTGAACTTCTTCAGGATTTGTAATGTCTACAATATGTGAATGGAATTTACTACTAATAGATTCTTGAACTTCTTTTGGAGTTGATTGTGAAATGAAACATGCAACTTTTCCTCCGTTCTTCTCAATATGTTGTGCTAAAAATTCTACTCTTTCAGCATCTGTTTTATCCGTACCATCAACTGTGAAAACTACTGATTTACCTGAAAAGTCTGGTTGATGAACTCCTGGAGTTGTTGTTCCGATATGTGGTTTTACTGGATAAAATACTCTGTCTCCTGGGATTACTTTACCGTTAAGGATTTTTGCAATTTCATCATCACACAAGTTTAGAACTGATTCAGATACTTGTGTTTGAGCTAAAAATTCTCTGTTTGCAATCATATGTGATGTATTATTTTGAACTTTTTCAGCTATTGTTTGAATTTTTGTAAGTAGATTTGTAAATGTCTCTGTTAGTTTTGCAACATCTTTTCCATTTGACCTTTTCTCTGCAATTTTTGCAATCCCTTCTTTATCAATTCCATCTGCAAGAATACATTCTAACAAATCATCTTTTGCTTCTTCGACTTCTACTGGAGTTAAGTCTTCAAATCCACTAACTCTCATGAATTCTGCTGCAGCTTTTGGATAAACTGTTTTGTAAATTCTATCTGAATGTACTGGTCCTGGGTTTGTTGCAATAGATATGATGCCCTTATCAGTTAATTCCCATGACATTGCTTCTGCAAGTCTGTTCTTTGCACCTTGTGCAGCCGTATATGGACTTCTAAATCTATATGGTCTTTGTTCAAGTGGTCTTTCTTCGGTAAAGAATGTTGAAATTGTGATGATCTTTCCTCCCTCCTTCATTACTTTTAGTGCTTGAACTGAGCCCCAAAATGTACCTGTAAGGTGAATTCCTATTGTACTTTTGAAATCTTTTAGTGGAGAATTTGGAAAACATGTTACAGGACCTGAAACTCCTGCGTTGTTTATTATGTAATCTACATTGACATTATCATTTTTTAGTGTATCAAACATTGCATTCATTGCTGCTTCATCTGCAACATCTACTCCTGCAAAAATCTTAACTGATGCACCACTGTTTTTTTCTGAAATTATTTGTTCAAGATCTTTTGATGCTTCATCTAATGGCTCTCTTCTTCTACCGAGAATTATTACACTTGCACCATTTTCAACAAATTTTGTTGCTATGGCTTTACCAATTCCTGTTCCACTACCTGTAATTAATGCAGTTTTACCTTGGAATTTCAAGTTAAAAAAACACAAACCTTTTGCATATTTATTTGGATTGATCTCTGGTGTTATTTTCTTGATATCTTTATTTGTGGGATGTTCTGAGATATTTTATGCATGATGCTGAATCTGATACTTTCATCTATCAAACATGGCCTGAAAAATATAGTATAATGTTAAAAGAGATCGGTGTAGATTCTGAATCTAAAGAACTTGGAACTGATGCTGTTGAAAATGATGATTACTATAGCCGATATTTTGCTCAAACTCCTAGAATGGTTACTAACAAAGGTTCTCTTGAAATTAAAAATTCTAACATTGACGTCATACAAATAATTCAAAAGGGATAATCATGCAAGATCCAAATCCACTTCCATGGGGTGCATTAGATAGATTTCAAGCACACTTTATTGTTCGAAAAAATGTTGGTTCTTCTGCTGTACATTACACTGCAAAAACCATGTTAACCACTCAGGGACATTTTGGTTCAAAAATAGTTACTAAAGTCAATTGGAATGGATATGGTGATTTAGCTACTAAACTAAACTCTGATACTGAACTCAATGATATGATTGCAAAACAATCTATTAAGGATGCAACTATCTATGTTGAACCAACTGATACTGCAATCAGAATCCGCAGCAAATGGGATAATCATATTGCCTTTGGTATTACTAAGGAACTTTTTGAAATTTATGATCGAATTGCCGGTCACATTAAATCTGTTTAAGCTTTCCACCAATCTAACGCAAGAAAATCAACTTTATCTTTTCCTTTAGGAATTGCTAGAATGAATTGTTTTCTTACTGTTGTGGCAAGTCTTCCTGCAAGAACAATTCCTGTTGATGTTATTGATTCGTTTCTATTATACACCTGAATTAAAAATGGTGCATGATCAATTCCTGGTCCTTTTTCATATACTGCAAAGTCACATCCAAATTTTATTCCAGGATTAATTATGTATCCTTTATCTCTAAAATTTTTGTAAACAATGTATTTTTTTTCAAATTCATGAACTTCTTTTTTACAAATCTCTATCATTTGTTCGACTGTTATTTTTTGTTTTAATTTGGTAATGCTTATTTTCTTATTTTCTAACAAATACAATCCTTCAATTAAATCCAAAATTAATGGTACATCAATTTCTTCAATTTTTGGTTTAGGCATACCAATTGGTTTCCCATAATACCCTTCAGTGAAAAGTTTTTTAGAGTTTTCAATATCCCAAACGATAATTCTATTTTCTACTAATTCACTCTTCATACTTTAATCAAAAATGTATTGTATATGAATTCTATAGTGTATAACTGAGGTTAACGTTATTAAAAATAAAGTAGAAATTAAAATTATTTTTTCTAAAGGCTTAATGCTAACAGTATGAATGAATCTGAAACTCTTTGACATTTGTCTGACATTTCTTCAATTCCTTCTATTACATCTTTGATCAACAATAATTCTTTTGGATCTTTTACTTCATTTAGAAGTTTTATTGTTGCTTCTCTATATTTGATATCTATTTCTCTTTCAATTGTTTGTGTTTCTTGAGCCAATTCAATTGCATTGGCAGTATTTGTATTGAGACTTCTAATAATTTCATTTAGTTTGTAGACTTCATCCACTACTAATGATATTAGTTCTGCAATATCTTTGTCAAGTTTTGAACTTTTCAATGTAGTTATTTTTACATTTGAAAGTTTGAATGCGATACCAGTAATGTAGCCTGCAATCTCATCCATTGTATATGCTGTGTTCAAGAGATTTTCTCTATTCATGATCAATCCTCCTACATCTGCAACTTCACGTGTAATTTTTCTTCTAAGGTTCTCTACTTCTTCTTCTATTGTTGAGATTTGTTCTAACGTGTTTTTGATTGCTTTCTTATCTTTTTTCATTAAAGAATCAGTTAGTGTCCCAAGTTCTCTAGATGCATTTAGAATTCTATTGATCTCGTCTTGTAAAACTGCTATAGCCTTTCTTTTTGCTTGTACTTCAAGTTCTCCACTATACATAACAAAAAGTATGACGTCTCGTGGTAATTTAAATCCTCTATGATTTTTGATATTTTTTGAGCGTTATTCTATCAAATTTTTATCATGAGTGGCTTTATTTTGTCCTTTGTATAATGAAATCACTTCTTCATCTGTTGATGCATCTTCTGCCATTTTTTCTACTCTTATCTTTCCTGTAAATTTTGGAAATCGTAATGCTAACCCTGTATCCTTTCTAATTTCATCTTGTGCTACTTTGTGGATTGGACTTAAGGTAATTTCGGATGCTACAATTTCTATTACTAATTCTGGTTCAAACCAAACATCTGCTTCCATTTCACTATTGATACGTGGATTTTTTTTAATTGTAGTTTTTGGATTTAAAATTTGATATAATTGATCCAAACTTTCATCTGTAAAACCTGTTCCCACTTTACAAATACTGGGAAATGTATCTGTATTCTCATCATATGTTGAAAGTAATAATGTTCCATAATTTCCTGTTCTTCTTCCTTTGCCAAAAAATCCTCCTACGACTACAAGATCTAAACTATCTCCTAATTCATTTCTGTATTCTCTTTTTAATTTCAACCAATGACTTCCTCTTGAACCTGCTTGGTAGGGTTTGTCCAACATTTTCAACATTAGGCCTTCACTTCCTGCATTAATACTATTTTCAAAAAATTCTTCAATATCATTTTCATTTTTTGCTATGATCATTGGAATGAATTTTGCAAATTCATTTTCTTTGACAATTGCTTCTAATTTTTTTCTTCTTTCTCTATAATTTTGATTTGTACAATCTTTTCCATTACTGTATAAAACATCAAAAAAATTTACTGTTATGGGATATTCTGTAACTGCTTTTTCAATTTTATATTTTCTTCTTCGATGCATTAATTCTTGAAATGGCAAGAAATCCCCCGTATTTTCATTAATTGCAACTATCTCTGCTTCCAATATTGCATCTTCTGCTTGAATTATTTTTGGAATTTTTTCAATGATATCTGGGTAGTAACTTGAAATTTTTTCTAGACTTCTAGAAAATAATTCTATTTTATTTCCTTCGATGTGAAGTTGAACTCTTTCTCCATCTAATTTGTATTCTATTGCAAATTCATTACCCATTTTTTCGATTACTTCTTTTTCACTTTTCACTCTGTCTGCAAGCATTGGTCTAATTGGATTAAACAAATTTACTTTAAATTTTTCAATTCCTTGAATTCCATTAACTACAATTGTTTCTGCAACTTTACCTAAATCACTTGAAACATTATATGCATTTTGTAATAATTTTCTATTCCCTTTATCTCCTGAATATGCAATTGCTAATGCATCCATTACTGTATTTTCTGCAATTCCTAGTCTTAATGTACCGAGTAGAATTTTTAAAATGAAACTTGCTTCTAATGGATTTGCATCATTTAGCAAACTGGATATGTATTTAATTTTCATATCTTGTGATCCTGCTCCTTCTAATTTTGCAATCTTGAATAATGTATCATACACTCTCTCTACTGTAATGTTTTCTATTAGGAATGTTGTTTGTGTTTTTTGTTCTAAAATAATTGCTGCTGCATGTCCTAAATCTCCGTTTTTTGTGTATTCTTCTTCAATTTTTTTAATTGCAATTCCAGAAGATTTTGAAATTGCCCTTATTGCTAATTTCTCTGCAACCCCTAATTCTATCCCTTCAAAATCTGGTCTTAATTTACCTTGAATTAGATATACAATTTTTGAAATTACTTCTTGAGGAGTTTTTTCAAATAATTCTACTAAGAACTGTGTTAATTCTAATCTCTTTCTAGTTGATTCCATTTTTTCAAAAGATTTTGCCAATATAGAATAATCCATAAATTGTAACTTACTATTCCTGAATAAAAGTTTGAATCTAGATATATCTAAAGATTGTTGGTTTGTCTGAATCTTTTAGATCTGACACTAATGCAAAATTATGTAGTGGATATGTTTTTTTATATTGTTTCATAAAACTCCATGCTACATCATGTGTTTTGAATTCTGTTCTAATTTCTTCAATTTCACTTTTTTTACCAAATACATCTAACGGGACAATTCTGTAATTTTTTGGACGATTGTGTGGTCTGGCTCTAAGAAACCATGAAAATGCAAAAATTAACACTGTGCCTAAAACTACGTATTCTCCGGCAACTTTGAAAAATGTTAAGATAACTCCTGGAATAGTTTGCCCAAATAGTACTGCAATAAAACTAGAAAATGAAACTAATGCTATTACTGTGAAAATGTACGTCTTCCAATCAAATATTTTTTGTATGATGTGCATACTTCGCAGGTATTACGCTTTTTTTTGATTTAACTATTTCGTAAGGCAAAAATTGCTAAGATCTTTAATCTGGATCTTCGTAATTTTCTTTTCTATCTGTATTTGAAGGCTCATCTTCCATTGGTTTCATTTTTGTTTCTAGAACATCCATTCTTGCTCTGTATCCTTCAGCATATTCTAATTCTGATGGAACAAGTGTTGCTGGATGAATGAATCCTTGACTTCTAATGGCTATTGCTTTCTTTGTTGCAATTTCTCTGATATAATCCCAGTCTGGTGTTGAGAATCCATCAAATGGTCCTGTGAATTTACCATTGTGCATACTAAAGACTAATGCTTCTACAATTGGAATGCAGAAATTAATTGATGCTGCTGAATTTAATTTCACTGGCATTAGTGGCATATTGTGGCTTCCTCTTGTATTGCCTGCAACGTAATGTGGATTGTTAAACATACTTCCAACTTCTTCTGTTGCTGGGAAATTCTTTTGTGTTCTAACTAAACAAATTGGATCATCTTTTCCAACATATGTTCCTGCAATGTTATGCAATCTATCTGTTGATGCATCTAAGATTGGTTCACCATCTCTAGTGTAAACTGAATCCACAACATATCTTCCTGGATACATTAATGCTGCTTCAATTGTTGGTTTATCTTCCCATAATTGTAATTCTGCAATTTGTGCTTTTTCTACATCCATGATGTTGAACTTTACTCCGCTTGCAAGACTTTTGTTTACAATTAATGCTGTGTTACTTAATGTGTCTACAAACATTCTGTATATTGGATAATTGAATGCACCTGGTTCAGTTTTATCTGCTGCAAAAACTGTAAATGCTTCATTTGGTCTTTCTTCAAATTCCATTTCTGCAACCCCTGGACCCATTCCTTTGACATTACCTGAAAAAGAATCTTTGAGTAAGTCTTGACCTGCTCCGTAAAGTCCCTCTTTCTTAGCGACTTCAGTTCCTGCCATAAATGCATCCCATGCTAGCTTGTGAATTTTTTCATTATCTACACCATGTGTATGTGACATCACAATATGTGTATCATCTCCACAATAGCCAATGTAATGATCAATTAGTAAATCTCCTGAATTTTCAACGGTGTCTCTAATTGCTTTGATTAGGCCGTCACTTGGTTTTGTATGTCCGCCGATTCCGCCGACATCTGCTTTGATAACTGAAACTGTAATTTTCATATATCTAATTTTTTCTTCTTTGATTTATGTGCTTTTAGTCAAGTCTTCAGATCAAAAATTTATTCTAAAAAAAATATTTTTTGCAAAAAAATTCATTACAGTAATATATGCCCTCGACGTCGAATTCGATATGGCAGATAAACCACACTTAAACATGATTGTAACAGGTCATATTGATAACGGTAAATCCACAACTATGGGTCATTTCTTAATGGATCTAGGAGTTGTAGATGAGAGAACCATTGCAGCACACGGAGCCGAATCCGAGAAGACCGGAAAAGGTGATACTTTCAAGTATGCATGGGTTATGGATAACATTAAAGATGAAAGAGAAAGAGGAATTACCATTGATTTAGCATTCCAAAAATTTGAGTCTAGTAAATTCTTCTTTACTTTAATTGATGCACCTGGTCACAGGGATTTCATTAAAAACATGATTACTGGCGCTTCTGAAGCAGATGCAGCCATTTTAGTACTTTCAGCAAAAGAAGGTGAAACTGATACTGCAACTGCAGCTGGTGGCCAAGCAAGAGAACACGCATTCTTGCTTAAGACATTAGGTGTAAAACAAATTATTGTTGCCATCAACAAGATGGATGCAGTTGAATACAAAGAAGATGCCTTTAAAGCAGCAAAAGAGAAAGGTGAAAAATTAGTTCGTTCTGTAGGTTACAAAATTGAAGAAGTACCATTCATTCCAGTTTCTGGATGGAAAGGTGATAACTTGGTTAAGAAAACTGAGAATATGCCATGGTATTCTGGAAAAACACTACTTGAAGCATTTGATGACTTTAAAGTAGAAGAAAAACCAATTGGAAAACCATTGAGAACTCCAATTCAAGACGTTTATACAATTACTGGTGTAGGAACTGTACCTGTAGGTAGAGTTGAAACTGGTATCATGAAAGCAGGTCAAAAAATTATTGTAATGCCTTCTGGTGCACTTGGTGAAATCAAATCTATTGAAACTCACCACACTGAAATGCCAACTGCTGAAGCAGGTGATAACATTGGTTTCAACCTAAGAGGTATTGAAAAGAAAGATATCAAGAGAGGAGATGTTCTTGGTACTCCTGATGCCCCACCAAATGTAGCAAAAGAATTCAAAGCCCAAATTATTGTTATACACCATCCAACAGCAATTGCTCCTGGTTATACTCCAGTTATGCACGCACATACAACACAAGTTGCAGCAACTGTTACTGAGTTTCTTCAAAAAATTAACCCAGCAACTGGTGCAGTTGAGGAAGAAAATCCAAAATTCCTTAAAGTTGGAGATGCAGCAATTGTTAAAATTAGACCAGTAAGACCAACTTGTATCGAGACATTCAATGATTTCCCAGAAATGGGTAGATTTGCTCTCAGAGATATGGGTGCAACAATCGCAGCAGGTATTGTTAAGGAAATTACTGAAGAGTACAAACCATAGGCGTTTTTTATGACACAAACCGCCCGTGTTAAACTCACTTCTACGAGTCTACCTAAACTAGATGTTGTTTGTGGTGAGATTATGGGTATTGGTAAAAAAACAGGTGTTAAAGTAAAAGGTCCTACTCCACTTCCAGTAAAAAGATTACATGTTGCTACAAGAAAATCTCCTTGTGGCAGTGGTACTGAAACTTATGAAAAATGGGAAATGCGAATGCATCGAAGAATTATCAACATTAATGCTGATGATAAAGCAATTAGACAATTGATGAGGTTAAAAATTCCTGATGATGTATACATTGAACTATCTTTAACTTAATTTGGTATCCTTAAATTATAGAAATAATTGATGATAAACATGGCTGAAGAAATTACTGAAGAAATAGAAGAAACTCCTGTGGAGACATTTGATGTAAATTATGCTTGCTTAAGATGTGGCACAATTGTTTCAAACACTGAACTATCTCGTTTACCTGAAATCAAATGTATTTGTGGATTCAGAGTATTTACTAAAGTTAGACCTCCAGTGGTCAAAACTGTAAAAGCAATTTAGTTATCTATCTTTTTTGTAACTATGTTCTCTTTGCAAATGAGTTCTCATATCTTCCATGTTTGAAAATTTTTTGTTACATTCTTTGCAATCATATTGTAAATTTTTCCCATGAATTATTTGTTGATGATTCATTAATTCTTCTTCCTTAGAAAATTTTTTTCCACATTTGTTGCATGGATGTTTTTTAAAAAAATCCACTTTAGCCAAACTCAGCTTTCTTTTTATCCCAACATTTTCGGCATAATTGGCCTTCAATTTTCCAATGTCCCTTTGGATTATGTCTAATTAATCCCATTTTTGTTTCACATAATGAACAAAAATTTTTCTTTTGATCATGATCTTTTTCTTTTTCATCAAAACATTTTTTGCATAGCAATCCCTCCATGTCCCATTGCCATCGTGGTTCCCATAAATCCGTAATTTTTTGGGTAATTCCACATTTAACACATGGTTGTCTTACTTGTCCTTCATAGTATTCCTTGGATTTATCAAAATGACAATCTCCGCAAAGTGAACCTTTGATATTCCATTCTTTTTTTGGTTTATGCCTATGTGTCAATTCTTTATTGCAAATTGTACAATTTGTTGGTTTTTTACTGAATAATCCCATATCTGTAATTTAATTCAAAAATATTTAATTATTAAATGTAAACCATTGTTTAACTCTGCTGTTGAGTCGATCTATCTTTATATTGAAAAATAAAAATAATTAAAAATTATAAAAACTGTCTATTTGTTAAGAATTTTTTCAAGAGCTTGGCTTGCATTAAGCATACCGTTTTTCTTGGCAAATTCTTCAATCATTTTGTATTGTTTTTCACTAAAACAAACTGGCATTGATTTTGTTTTCATAAAGTTATTTTTGATATTTCCCTAATATCCTTTTCCCTGCATACATATTTCAAATGGTTCTTTTAAGATCTATTGTGGTAAAGAAAAAACAGATCTTAGTAATTGGGAATAACACTACTGGATGTACTCCTCATCATGAAAAAGTTGCATATGAAATTGGAAAAGAAATTGCAAAATCTGGTTCTCTATTGATTACAGGCGGATTGGGGGGAGTGATGAATTCTTGTTCTCATGGAGCAAAAGATGCTAATGGTTTAACACTGGGAATAATTCCTCAAGATGATCCGAAATTTGCTAACGAGTATTGTGACATTGTTATCCCATCTGGAATGGGATTCACTCGTGATTTTCTTAATGCATTATCAGCTGATGGTGTAATTATTGTTGGTGGAGGTTCTGGAACTTTATCTGAAGTATGTGCTGCATATATGAGTAAAAAACCCATGGTTGCCATTCGAGGGTTTGATAGTGCTATTGCCCCTTACATTGATGGTTATGTTGATCACAGAAAAAATGTAAAAATAATTGGCGCTGATACTCCTAAAGAAGCTGTTGATAAAATTTTGGAATTAATTACAGCATAGAAATTAGTAATGGATCTGGTTTGTAAAAGTCTCCGTGTTTTTCAGCAAGTTTGTTTAACTCGTCTACAATATTTTTAATTCCAATTTCTTTGGCTGTTTCAAACAGCGGTTTTTTCAATCCTAATCCTAATTGAGCTGCTTTTTCTATCTCTCCCATATCACTTGCTCCATTTGTAATTAACCAAGCTGCATTGTTTAGAATATTTGCAACTAATTGAATTGGATTGAATTTTTCAGCAAGTTCTTCTGATAGTGTAACTCTTTCATATTTGTCATCGGAATATTTGTAATATCCTTCTCCTGATTTTTGACCTAGTTTCTTTTCATCAAACATTTTTTCAACTGTTGGGTGTGGATTGATTACTTTTTTATCTCGCAAATGCATTTCTACTGTTGCTTTGTGAATTACATCCATTCCTGTAAAATCTGCTAATTCAAAAATTCCCATTGGAAAACCTAGCTTGAATTTTACTGCTGAATCAATTTCTTCAAGTGTTGAGTTTGTTCTATCTTGGGCATAACATGCTTCGTGAACCATTGGGATGAATAATCTATTGATGATAAATCCTGGAACATCTCTTCTGCATACCACTGCCTGTTTGTTAACTGATTTTACATATTCTAGAGTTAAATCTGTAATTTCTTGTGATGTTTTTTCACCTGGAATTACTTCTACTAATTTCATTAATTGTGGTGGATTGAAAAAATGAATTCCTATAAATTTTTCAGGACGTGATGTTGTATTTGCTATTTCTGTGATTGGTAATGTACTTGTATTTGATGCAAATACCACTTCTGAATTTGCTGCTTTATCTAGTTCTGCATACACAGATTTTTTTAAATCCATAATTTCTGGAACTACTTCTATTACTAATTCTGCATTTTTTACTGCTTCATTTAAATCCACTATAGGTGTTATTCTTGAAAATATTGAATCTCCTTTTTCTTTAGATATTTTTTCTTTTGAAACTAGTTTATCTAAACTCCATTTTATTTTCTCCATTGCTTTATCTAAAAATTCTTGCTTAATATCGCGCAAAACTACATTGTATCCTGCAGTTGCTGAAACTTGAGCAATACCGTGTCCCATAACTCCCGAACCTAAAACTGTGATATTTTTTACTGTCATAATTTCATAAAAATTCAGTATCCTTTATAATGTATTTCTTCATTTTTGTCATATAATGGGCTTGTTTAATCGTAACAAATCTGATG
>Ga0209360_1000697_pt1 | contig 25854 bp, 21 predicted proteins | sample SaaInlV_130m_DNA_3_FD_184651 | JGI IMG/M metagenome (GOLD analysis project Ga0209360, IMG submission 184651) | Marine microbial communities from expanding oxygen minimum zones in the Saanich Inlet - SI037_S3LV_130m_DNA (SPAdes) (version 2) | ecosystem: Environmental > Aquatic > Marine >... | reverse complement strand
GGTTGAGCCATAACGGCATCAGGTTTAATTGTGCTATACCTTACACCAAACAAGTTAGTTTCTGAAATAATAAGAACACCATCAACCATTCGATTTTCAGATTGTATTTTTTGCACTAGTGCTGGTTGAGCGTCTATAACTGCTACAGCATTATAGTGATCTTGTACGGCACCTAAAAATGGAAAACCAAAGATACCCACTGTAAGAAGCCCAATTGCTGAAACAGTATTCAATGTAAGTGCGCCACCTTTGGGAAATCTTTCCGCGACAAAACCTAAAACTGAAGGCCAATAAAATGTCTGCCCCACTGCATAAAATACGAAGGCTAAAAGAACAGCTACACCGCTTACATATGAAAGGGTAAATAAACCAATAATGGAAAATATTGAGCTAATTAGCAATAGTCCTAATGGCCCGGTATATTTAAGAGGAATACCCGCAAAAAAACGAAGAATCATCATAATACCTGCAGAAAACACCAACGCCCAACCAGCATAATCGCCCATAGTAGGTTTCATAAGATTTTGAATCCAGCCATCTGTAGCAATTTCAGCAGTAGCCAAAGGAATCATTAGTAAACATATAAAGAAGAACATCAACTTCCCTTTCGATTTAACAATTGATCCAAATATAGTACCACCAACAATTCCCAATAATAAAGAAATAAACAGACGAGTATATGATTCCGCAAAACCATTACTAAACATACTCAATTGAGAAAAAAATTCGTACCCCATAAATGTAATGGCAAGAAAAGCACCTAATCCACCAAATTCTTCAAGCATTCCTGACATGGGTATCTCATTTTCAACACGCTCGTCTATAGGGAATTTTTTGCAAAGAGCAAACATTACACCATAAGCAAGGATAGGCATTAGCATAAAAACCCAAGCAGATTTAGCACCAGCCCAAATACGCTCATCAGCAGGGGTTCCCATGTAAAACAATAAAAAAATAGCGCCACCAAAAACAATACCTGCAGGCCAGGAAGCATGAAGAATGTTCAATGCCTTAGTTTTCTCTTCACGAAATACAGATACACATAAAGGGTTGATAACGGCTTCAACTACACCATGCCCAATACCTGCAGTAATACAGGCCCACCACATTGAATTATAATTTTCTGCTGTAAAAGTTAAAAAAACTGAGAGACTTTGGAATATAAAAGCAATAACCATAGATTTTTGATAGCCAATTTTATCCACGACAAAACTAAAAAGGATCATCATAATGGCAACGGGCCAGAGCCCTGCTCCCAAAAGAACACCCACTTGGCTGTCAGAAATGCCAAATTCAGCTCCCCATAATGCAGGCACCATAGCTCGGAATACAAATCCCACACCTGCGGCCATGAGTGCTAAAAAACTAGCCCACAAAAGCATTTGTTTTTCTTTATTTCTAAGTTCCATTTAATTCATCTTCTTTTTTAAGAAACCTTGTCTCGTTCAAATATTCTGAACAGAGTTTTGAATTAATTAATCTTTTCTTGGGATAATCACTTTTAAAATATAACTAAAGATATTTTACCCATGTTTAGTTATATTTATTTTTTAAAATCTATATAATCATAAACCTTGTCAGTGTTTATTAAATCAACACCAGCGGAAGTCATAATCTCCCAGCTAATCTTATTATCTGGTGATCCCCAGAACCTTATCTCTTTATTCTCTGAGTGAACTTTTTGAATAAAACTTTTTAATAAAATGAGTTCATTTTCAGGAAATAATCCCACCCCATCCCACTTGAAATTTTCTTTCCAATTTGAACTAATTAGAGGAATTAATTTGTTAGATATATGTTGACCAATATCGCTAAAGCGACCATCAATGAAAACATTTCTTTTCTTGATGGTTTTCAAGTTAATTATTCCTGGTTTATTTCCGGAGATGATAATTGTTACAGCCCTAGAAATTAAAGAGTCAGATTCGACATAGCTTAGCATAGGTTCGTAATTATCTAATACTTTCTGTAAAGTTGAATATGTTTCTATTGCCGACGTTTTTATATCGACTAGAAGATATAGTGGAATATTATTTTCATATATGTGACCGTTGTTACTTAAAAACAACTCCCATAGAGGATCCAAGTATAAGGTCTCGATAGTTCTACCTTTTTTTAATTGTAAACGATTATGACCAACATACAATTTAGTTTTTGATAAAAAAATATCTACCTCGATACTTTTAAAGTTATTTTTTAAAGCAGCTGCTAATGGTTCTTTATTAAGATAATCATTATGAGAATGAGCATTATTTACATATCCTTGTCCAAATGCAATATTAAATAAGCTAATCTGAAATATTGAAACGTATAAAAAGATAACTATAATATTTGAAGCCATAATTAATCTTCAGTTTTTTTATTCCATAGAGCAAGTGAAAGTATAAATGAAACAATAGAAGCAAAAACCCAGAATATTATTGCATCATCAAAATTATATAATAGTTCAGATGTATCGTTTTCTGTAGATGTTTTTATTAGTAAGCTACTTATTTTTTCCTGTAATCCAGCTCCTATGTAACTAAACAGCCCTATAAAACCCATTGCTGCACCAGAAATATTTTTTGGGGCAATATCAATAGCAAATAATCCACCTAGAACAGCCAATAAACCACTCAAGGTAAATCCATAGATTAAAAATGCGATTGTAAGCACAACTGTTGAGTCTGGTCCAAAAAATATAAGAAAAAGTGATGCAATTTCAACTATACCAAACATAAGGGTGACGGGCGGTCTTCGCGCATCAAAATATTTATCAGAAATAAATCCATATGCAACACAACCAATAATGCCTGTAAACGTGTTTAACCCGATAATGCTCCCAGCTTCAACTAAAGAAAAACCTCTTATTTCTTGGAGATACAAAATTCCCCAACTGTTTATGGCGTATCTAGTAACGTACATTGTTGAACTTGCCAATCCCAAGATCCAAATCGACGGATACTTAACTATCTTTAACTGATTGTTTAGCACTTCTTTGAAATTCTTTGAAATTGGTTTTAAATCTGTTTCTTTTTTCCAGGAGCTAATGCTTGGTAGACCTAAACTTTTTGGACTATCCTGTAAAAATCTATAACCAATAGCCGTTACGATAATTAGCAATATACCAGGGACAATAAACCCGGACCTCCAAGAAAAATAATCTACAAGTGCAGCTGTACCAATAAATGTAAGCCCTTCTCCAATTGAGTGTGCCGTGCTCCAGATGCCATAATAACGGCCGCGTTCTTTTGGGCTAAACCAATTAGTTAGTGCTATGGCGCACGATGGAGCGCCAATACCCTGCACCCAACCATTTAAAAACCAAAAAATCACCCATAAGATTAGCGACTGATTTAACCCCATAGAGATATTGATTAAGCCAGAAACAATTAGCCCAAAAGTAAAAAACCTTTTTATATTAGCATAATCGGCTAAAAAACCATTAAAAAATTTACCAAGCGCATACCCGTAAAAATATGCAGACCCCACCAAGCCAAGGTCACTAATCGAAAATATACCATTATCAATTAGAGGTTTTTTTACAATAGAGAGAGCTAATCTGCAGGTATATCCAAACCCATATAAAACAATAATCGAAGCAAGAACTTCTTTTCGATACTTCGAATATTGAGAAGCTATTTGATTTTGATCAACTAACGGAGCTTGATATTCATCCGCTTTGAAAAAATTTAAAATCTTAGTGGACATTAATTATCTAACTGAAAACAGAAAGAATGCTGAAGTGGATCACCAACAGTGTTTAATACAAATTCACCTTTATAATTTTTTATTTTCCATGTCACACATAATTCATCACCACCATCATCATCAACTTCCATAATACCATATTGACCTCTTACCCCACTTACACCATTTGAATATGGTCCGCCTTTAATACTAGGTCTACGATCCAGAGGCCCTGCGTGTAATATAGGAATAGGTGCGCCTCCTCCTTTAGCATAATCACTATTTGTTCCATCATCAATTGCACTCATGTGTGCATCTCCACTGACAATACAAATAGGAATATCATTTTTCTTAATAAAATTTGCAATATCTTCCCTCTCCTCAGGGTACCATCCCCAATTATCATGATCATCACACTCAAAACCTTTATCTGTCTTAATAGTGTTTTCATCATCACAATTAAACCACCCTAGATCTGGAGTACTCAGGTATGGAAAACTAGAATGCCATACAACTGCTAGGTTTTTAATTTTTGCATCTAGCAACTCTTGTTTAAACCAATCCAAATGCTCTTTTGTACCGAAATTTGTCCCTTGTTTAACTTTATTACAATTAGACGGACTATCGTTGTCACAGTCACCCCGAAATAAAGGTCTCCTTTTTTCTGACCTTAAATCAGTAAGAATATATTTTACTCTACCCACTTTAAATGTTTGCGAGATAACCGCATCTTCCCCTTGGAAAGCTAAAGGATAATGAGGAACATAATTTCTATATGATTCTTTTGCAATGGAGCGGCACGCAACATTCCCATCTTGATTTGGAGATAACCCAGAGCTGTTATTAGGACCATAGTCATGATCGTCCCACATATAAGCTACAGGAGTACTCTTATATAATTTAGATTGTTTTGTTGAACCCAAAGCTGCATTATAATGTGCTAAAAACTCATCATCACAATCTTTATAAATATTCCCATAGTGAAAATCACCAAGCATCAAATAGAACAAAGACTCTTCCTCTCTAATACGATCATAGACAGGGTGGTTAGACCCTGTATTGGCACATGTTGCAAGGGTAATTTTATAAGAAAATGGAGAGCTGGAAGGAGTGCTGAATTCTCCTAACATATTAGACTCTTTATCAACGACACCATTAACAATAAACCTATAATAATACTCAGTTGCCGGTTCAAGATCTAAGAGAGTTATCTTAGAAAAATAATTTAATTCTTCCATAGTCTGTACACTCTCAGACAAAAACCTATGCTTTCTAAAGTTTTTTTTATCACTATACTCTATTTTAATATCGGCCTCAGAACTACTTGATAGAGATATTACCGCACTATTTTCTAATAATGATCCCGACCAAAAATTAACAATATCAGACGCCCAAACTCGGCTAGTTATAAAAAAAAATGAAAAAACAATAATCCGAACGTTCATTTGTTACTCCAACATGTTTTCAAAAGGTTTTTTATATGTAAAGCCATCATATCTGTTATCATCATCATGCTTTATTGCCCAGAGATAATACATATAAAATCCAGGTGCAGATGTCTGGCTATGGACCCTCCCACCTGTGATAGATAAGATATCACCATTTTTTATTTTATATACGTCTTCGCCAAGTTCACCATGACCATACCCCCATTTAGGCGATAATTCATAATAATATAATTCTGGTTGAGAATGATGATGAGGTGGGTAACTACTCCACTTTCCGGGAAAATTTAGCACTTCTCCAATTACAAGTTTAGATTCTGGCGGAGTGATAGTTCCATCAAAAGCTAATCGAACTAATCTGTAGCAAGTATCATCTAAGTGATCTTTCCCTCTATGCTCGGTATCTATGTTATCTGGAAAATAAATTTTCCCTTTAAATTGATCTCTGTTAATAGTTTTAACAATTGCGACTCGAGTCTCTAATGTTGCACTTATTGTAGTCGTTTCACTTGGAGCCATGTGAACAACAGTTGGGTCATTATCAACCCAATTAGGTCTATTAAAAGATAATTGGTTTTCTTCAAATTGAATAGTACCAGCACCTTCAATAATAACCAGAGCTATTTCTTTATCTTTATCAGAGATCTCAAAGGTCTCTCCCTCCTCCATTATTAGAATATCAAAATCCATACCAGTTTCAGCTTGTGTCTCTTGGTATGGATTTATACCTTTAGTAAATCCAGACCTATAAAGTTTAATTAAGCCCATAAATCCCCTATTTGTTAATCATTCGATCTCGGACAATATTAGCAAACTCATCATAACCCAATAAAAAAGTTTTCATTGTATGTTTCGTTGGCCCAAACGATTCAAAATCATTAATTCCCATACCATTCTCATGGTATGCCTTATTAAAATCTTCAAAATTTTCTTTTAGAGTTCCAATAATTTTCTTATCAACAGGGATGTTTATTTTATTTTCAACATCAATTTTTGAGTTGTTAAACCTATTCCACCAGTCATAAGGCATGCTAATAATAACATCCCCACCAACGATTTCAGACCAATGTAAATCACATCGAAAGGCAGCAGCTAATAACTTAGAATTGTATCCTCTTTCTTGAAATATATTATAAGCATTCTTGAAGATAGCAATAGAAGCCCAGTCTATCAATTCAGAACTAACATCAATATTGTTTTCTTCTTTTTTACGCTTCAAATGATCATCGATACGTCCAACCATAATAGTAACATATGGAGTTAGATTAGTTATATCAATGCCTTTATCATTTGCGAAAGCAATGCCTCGCTCTACCGCCTCAGCTACTTGAATGGTTTGAGAAACTGAAAAACTTACAGTAGCATTAATTGATATACCGTGCGATGTTAATTTTTCCATCGCTTCAATGCCAGCAGGAAGAGCAGGACATTTAATAGCAATATTTGGTGCTAGAGATGCTAGATACTTACCCTGCTCAAACATAGCATCGGCATTCCTATAATATTTAGGGTTGACCTGAATGGAAAGTTTACCTTTTTTCCTTTTTGTATCATGATAAACTGGCAATAAAATATTGGCTGCTCTTTTTCCAACCTGGTCCATTAGAAGCCATAAAACTTCATCCTCAGAGGCAGCATGATTACTAGCAATCAGCTTATCAATTACAGGTAACCATGTTTTTGGATGATTTTTAACACTATTCAGTGTTATTACGGGATTAGATGTGGCTCCTACCGCACCCTCATTATAAGCATGCTGAAGTTCAACATGGTCATTAGAATCATTCCACCAGTCGGATCCAAATTCAGCTGTTTGTTGCATTTTAGTTTTTTGATTCATTTTAATCACTCCAAATATTATTAAGATATTTTTTTGATAAGAGTGCGTACTCCAAAGGATTTGCTATAGCTGGATCTTGCTCAGCCTCAACAATTATCCAACCACAATATTTTGATCTAATAATTATATCACTGATAGCATTAAAATCTATACAACCATCACCTGGTACGGTAAATGTACCATTTAAAACTGCCTTTAAAAATGAATCAGTTTTGAAATTTAGAGCGTCAAATACCTGATGCCTTAAATCTTTAAAATGTATGTGTTTAATACGATTCATATTATTTTCAAAAAAATTGATTGGATCGATACCCGCAAAATACATGTGGCCAGTGTCAGCACAAAGATGTACAAGTTCAGGATCTGTACCCGATAAAAGCTTATAGATTTCTTCTTCACTTTGAATACACGTTCCCATGTGATGATGATATGCCATGCTTAAACCAAAAGAGTTACAGATTTCCCCAACTTTGTTCAAAGAATCTGTCAGTCTAGCCCAGTCTTGTTTATTGCATACAGGTTTTGATGCAAGAGGGAGACCTATTTCACCGTGAATCGAGCCCGAACATTCTGCTATGTTAATTGCTTTTGCGCCACCATCGACCAAAAAGGAAGCTTTTTGCTTAACACTCTCGAGCTCAGAATGAATATCCTTTGATAAAAAAAAAGTAGAGTGCCATGAAGATGCAAGTTCTAGATCAAAATTTTTCAATGCTTCTTTTATACTAAAGGAATCTTTGGGGAATTTGTTTCCAATCTCGGTACCGCTATAACCAGCTTGTGACATCTCGGATAGGATTGTATCTAACGTATAGTTTCCACCTAGTTCTGGCATATCATCATTACTCCAATTAATTGGAGCAATACCAAAGCGAACTTTTTCAGTGGTCAAACTAAAAATTCCTTTCGTCTTTTATCTTTTGATCATAGTCTTTTCGTATTTTTGTAACCTTATCCGATTGTGAAACTTCAGCAACTGGGACATCCCACCAGGATTCATATCCTGGCACACCAATACTATGATCTACCAAAACTTCTATCATCATTGAAGCGTCACTTTCTCTGGCTTGATTAAGAGATTCTTCCAGTTCTTGTTTTGTTTGGACTTTTGTTGCATCAATACCCATTGACTCTGCGTGTGCAGCATAATCTACGGGAAGTTTATCGCCAGTATATTCACCCGTTTCTTTTTCCCTTTTCCTGTATTGGTTTCCAAATCCTTTACTGCCCAAGCCTAAAGAAAGATTGTTTATGCTTCCAAAGCCATGGTTGTTAACTAAGATTATTATAAGCTTTTGATTCTCTTGCACAGCTGTTACTATTTCAGAGTTCATCATTAAATAGGACCCATCGCCAACCATTATAAAAACATCGCCTGAATCTTTCGCCATACGTACGCCAAGACCTCCGGCGATTTCATAACCCATACAAGAGTAACCATACTCCATGTGATACTGGTTACCGTTTACCGTCCTCCATAACTTATGCATATCTCCAGGGAGACTTCCCGCAGCACAAATAACAGTATCATCTTCATTCATAAACTCCGATACTAATCCGATAACTTCACCCTGACTCACAGCCGGTTTATTGTTTAAGTTAAATATCCTATCTACTTCTTGATCCCAGCCATCTTTTTGTTGGCTGATTTGATTTTTATATTCATGAGATATTGTAAAGCCTTCTTCGTTTAACATGTGATTTAATTTTTCTAGGCAGGCTTTTGCGTCACCGACTAAAGATAATGAAGAGTGCTTATGAGCATCAAAAGACGATATGTTGATACTTAAAAAAGTAACATTTGGATGCTTAAAAAGAGTTTTTGATGCAGTTGTAAAATCGGAGAGCCTCGTACCAATACATATAACAAGGTCAGCATATCGGGAAATTATATTTGCAGCACTTGTACCCGTAACACCTACCGCACCGACACTTTGGTTGTGACGCCATGAGATTGCGCCCTTACCCGCTTGAGTTTCACCAACAGGAATCCCCGTGTTCTCACAAAAATCACTCAGAGCTTTCTCGGCGTCTGAATATATGACACCACCACCTGCTATAATAACGGGATTGGATGATTTATTAATAATTGAAACGGCATTAATTAAAGATTCTTCTGAAGGCATATTTCGTGATATGGTCCAGACCCGTTTATTAAAAAATAATTCGGGGTAATCATATGCTTCAGCCTGAACATCTTGTGGAAGAGAAAGTGTTACAGCTCCAGTTAGCGCTGGATCTGTTAAAACTCTCAATGCTTCTGGCAAAGATGAGATAATCTGTTCTGGCCTGTTTATTCTGTCCCAAAAAACACTTACTGGTTTAAAACAATCATTCACGGATGTGTCCGGTGAATTTGTATTTTCCAGCTGTTGTAAAACAGGACCAACATTACGTCTACTAAATACATCTCCAGGCAATAGTAATACAGGGAGTCTATTTATTGTCGCTCCCGCAGCGGCCGTAATCATATTTGTTGCTCCAGGACCTATGGAACTGGTACATGCAAAAGTCTTCAATCTCCTGTTCTGCTTTGCATACGCAACCGAAGTATGAACCATCGCTTGCTCATTGCGTGGTAGGAAATGTTTTAATTTTTTATTTTGCTCTAGAGCTTCTCCGATGCCTGCAACGTTTCCATGACCAAAGATACCCCACATACCAGAAATGAATTTATTCTCAATACCATCTCTCTCAACAAACTGATTTGCCAAATAATGTACTAATGCTTGGGCCATTGTCATTCTCATTCTAGGAGCCTCCGTAATTTTATTTACGAATATTGTAAGTATTATTCACTGCAAGTCGTGGTGTAAAAATAGAAGAGATATCCCCCCAAGAAACGGCTTTATAGTTTGTATTATCTTTAGTTTCAGAATTAACATTCGTGTTAACACCATCCTGGACAACAAATATTCCACTGCTAAATTTTCCACCTAAGTTCATGTTGCAAACATCAATACCATCCGTTTCACTTGAGCCATCGATAGACATATTATCAGCAATAGAGAATCGCCCAATAAAATCGTTATTCCCTTCACGTTTGTAGATAGCAAAGGTGTTATCTCCTTGGCTAGAAGCAATTAGGTAACCCGTAGAATCTCCACTATAATATATAGTTAATCCCTCTACATCAGCATAGAGGTTTGGTCCAATAGTATCTACCAATACGCCAGTAGTTGAACCTTTAGGATCAGCATCATATTTCCAAATGCCATGATCCTCTTCTCCAATATAAAGCAGGCCTAAAATATCATCAGCTACACAACCTTCTAATTGCCCTGGGAGCTGTAACATTCTCACTAATTTTGCATCTACTTTACCATGCTCACTTTCAAAGAGCTCGTACTGCTCAACTTTTCCTTCTTTATCATTCACAATTGCATAAAAAACATTACTTGGACTTTTATACATACAAGAACCATACACATCTAACCCTAAAGTTATTTTTCTTGCTGAAATATTTTCAAGAGTACGCGTCTTAGAATTCATTTTATAGATACCTAGCGAATTGGAATTTCTTAGTCCGGTGGTTACAACATCTACTAAAAACCCGTCTACTTGCATACCATACCTAAGATCAACATTATTTGCTTTCTCTACTTCTGTTTCAAAAATCTGATGACCTTCTAAATCATACACTCTGAGGCCAGCTGACTCTTCATCTTTATCTGTTCCAATAATTACAGATAATGACGGATTTGTTGGATGCACCCAGACACAAGGGTCATCTGCAGTATCATCACTAGCTGGGGTTGGATCAGTTTCTATCGCTGCTGATACTTCACCATTAATTATTCGAATAATTATTTTTTCCGAAGAACAAGCATTCAAAAATAATAGACTAAAAAGAAGGATTAACAGTTTGAAAGGATTAATAATTGGAGACATTTGAACCTCTTTAAATTTTTATTTAATTGTACGTACAATTTATTTCCAAAAATAGATATATATCATAAAAAAAGGCATCAATTGATACCTTTTTTTAATCAACTTTTTTCTAAAAATTAGAATCTATAGTTAGTTCCGATTTTTACGGTTGAACCATAGACCTCTTTCTCAACTGGTCTGTTTGCGTCTCCCATGAAGTAAACATGGGGCACGTTTGTGATGTTTAGCACATCTGCAAAGAAAGAAAGTTTATTATTAAAATTATAACTCAGCGAGAAGTCTAACCGGTTCGCTGGATCATAATAAATATCCTCATCTTTGTCTTCACCAACCTCTACTATGTACTGGTCAGCAATAGACTGTGAAACCCTTGCCGTTAGTTTGCTAGTTTCATAAGCAAAACTGAGGTTTCCTGTATTTGCAGCCTGGCCAGGGAATGTTGTTTTCTCACGCTCAGAACCATAGTCAGCTTCTGAAGATGTAGATGTGAAATTAAAATAAAGCGAAAGACTGCTCAGTGGTCCAGGTAAAAAATTTAGATTCTTTTGAAAATTCATTTCCCAACCACTTAGAGTAGCATCTTTTCCATTAACAGGCATAACTACCTCATCATATACTTTAGCGCCCTTACGTATAGTTACATCTTTAAGAACTGCTGTATAGATATAATTATCAATCGCCTTACTAAAATAGCCAAAAGAAAATATCCCTAGGCCTTTTGGATAATACTCTAGCATGAAGTCAATATTTTTTGAATGGGCTGACTCAAGCTCAGGATTTCCTGCTTCAGCATCATCCCCATCTGCAGCAATGAATGGAACCAGTGCGGCAAAGTCTGCCCTAGCGATACTTTCAGTATAGGCTGCACGAATCAACGTTCTATCATTAACAGCATAGCGAACGTGTGCCATCGGAAGTACATTTGTATAATCCTTAGATACTTTTTGAGCTATGAAAAATGAATCAAGACTTGTAGGTATATCATATTCTCCATCTTCAGCATCTTCTACATTTCCTGACCAAGAGTTATACGTGCTAGATGTATTTTCCATTCTAGCACCGCCAATAAAATTGATTTTACCAATCTTCATGTCAGCCATGCCATAGAACGCAGAAATATCTTCAGTAGCCACCCACGTTTCAAGGATAGCATCTTCATATAGCGGTAAGATCTCATACGATCCAATATTTGCACTCATGTGGTCACGTATTTTCTTAACGTCTATACCATGTGTGTGCACATAGTTATCTTCCATATACTTTTCACCATCAATGTCCATGCTGAAGCCTTTCATCAAAAGGTCGTCATCACCATCCCACCCCCAGAGTTCACCGCCAGATTTATCTGATTCTTTTTCCTTAGAAGATAGTTTTCCACCTACTTTTATTTTTCCATTAGCGCCCCCTAAAGCAAGTGGCATTGAAAGATTAAAGGCCAGAACCTGATCATCGCCTGATACTAAGTTTCCGTTTGGTTTTTTAGCGTTAGGTATATAGTCGCCCTCAATCTCAATCTCATCTAGCTCATAGCTTGAGAGATCATGCTGGTCGAACGCTGCTCCATCTTCATCAGTAAAATTAGATACCTTAGGATGGTTCACGTCACTGAATTCATAGTCCATGTTAATATCTTTTACTACAAACTCAGCATTTACAGAAGGATCTCTAAGCTCTTCCGCGTAAGATTTTGTTACAGACCAATCTAAACCTAACTTCCCTAATGCATGCTCTCCACCTAGTGAAACACTATTGATTTTTGATATTGATGATCTGCTTTTTAGTTCTCTATATATCCGTGCTAGTTTAGCGGTCCCACCTTTAGATGTAACATCAAAATAACCAGAGCCAGGCGTTTCTTCATCAACGGACTTGTCGAGTCTGTAACGAAGTCTGTTTCTATTTTCAATATCAGTGTATTTGTTTGAAATGAAGTTTGCAAATAACTTTGAGTTTTTAGCTAGTTTATAGTCTAAGCTTGAGGTGATTCCCACTCTTTCGCGACTAAGAGAATAGTTCTTTAGTGCTATATCTGTTACGATATCACCATCAGCCTCTTCTACAACATATGTCTCATCCTCTTCACTATCAACAACATCTGTTACATACTCGTATTTATCGGCCCACTCCAGCTCAATATTATCAGTTTTCATGTCGTTAAACTCATAGCTTGAGGAAACTATTAAACCAAGTTTGCCATCCATAAACTGATTACCGTAGGTGAACGCACCCATACCGCCATTTTTACCATAAAGAGGTCTGTGTCCCCCAGCAACTTTTGCCTCCATAAACTGACCATTATAGTCAAAAGCATTTTTTGTTATTAGATTTACATGCCCACCAATCGCGTCACCATCCATATCTGGAGTAATAGCTTTAGTTACTTCAACCGAACCAAGTGAATAACTGGGGATAATATCTAATGATATTTTTCTTACATCTTCTGGACTAGGTACTTTTACACCATTAATTGTGGTGGTGTTCAATGAAGCTTCTGCTCCTCTAATTTGAACATAACGACCCTCACCATGATCACTCTCTAGTGCAATACCGGGAAGTCTTTGTAGTACATCTGCAACATTTTGGTCAGGAAATTTTTCCATCTGATCTCTTGAAACTACATTTTTGATATTTCCTGCGCTACGTTGTTGACTCAATGCCTTGGCCTGTCCCTGAGCAAGACCATTGACATTTACGGCTTCCATTGCAACGTAATCAACACTGAGTGAAATGTCTCTAGAAATAGACTCAGAACCCATAGTCACCACTTCTGAATAGTCACTATAACCGACATAGGTCACTTTTAATGTATAATCACCTTCTGGAACATTATTTATATTAAAGTTCCCTGATCTATCTGAAGATGTTCCAAAATTGGTTCCGTCCAGCATAACATTCGCTCCTGGCAAAAAATCACCAGAACTAGCGCCTGTAACTTTACCACTAATGTTTGCCGCATATATAAATTGTGCAAACGATATTAAAATAATAATTGTAGATACTCGTCTAACTTTCATGTTGTCTCCTTGATTATTATTACATGTGCATCTTTATACAAGTGTTTGTAAACAAATGTATGTACAATTATAATAGAAAGTTTTTTTATATGCAAGTTTGAAAACCATCAATATTACTTCTGAAAATTAATTTCGGTTATATCTTGAATATTGAGAATTACATATCTTATAATTGTATGTACAATTATATATGTAAAATCAAATGATGATAAACAAAAAAAGCCCAGTACCTAAATATTTTCAGTTACAAACATGGTTACAAGATAGAATTGAGCAAGGCTACTATGCTACAAACGAAAAAATTCCAACTGAGAATGAACTGGTAAAACTGAGTGGTTTATCCAGGGCCACAGTTAGGCAAGCACTAAGAAACCTGGAGAACGATGGCTACATTATAAGAAAAAAAAGATTAGGGTCTTTTGTACAAAAGATTGAAAAAAAATCGACTAATATTCCGACCGTTGGAATATTAATCCCAGATATAAGATCTGGATACGCACCGATCCTTGCAAGAGGAGCAGAGGACGAGGCAACCAAAAATAATGTTAGTCTGATTTTATGTAACACTGATGACATGCTGAGTCAGGCAGGGTACCACATCGAAAGACTAATTAAGCTTAATGTAAGTGGCATTATCTATATTCCTGTGGCAGCCAGTGATCAGAAGAATCTGAAAGTCATCAACAAGTTGATAAGGAAAAAGATTCCTGTGGTACTAGCCGATAGAGGCATACAAGATTCAAACCTTGATTTTGTTACAACAAACAATTTTGATGGGTCACGGCAAATTACCCAACACCTTATTAATAACGGTCATGAGAGGATTGCGTTTTTAAGCAACAACCTATATAGTACAGAGAGACTAAGGTATGATGGTTTTATGTCGAAGATGAAAGAGCATAACATTAATCAGGACCCATCGATAACGATTCGTGATAAGGGTGCGTTTAATGTTAATAGATATTTAAACCACGCCCATCAGATTTTGAAGAACAAGAGAAAATTTACTGCTGTCTATGCTGGACACGATAGGATTGCTTTATTATTTTATGCAGCGGCAAAAAATCTAGGAATGAGGGTTCCGGATGATTTTTCTTTAGTAGGGTATGATAATATGCCTCTAACAACTGTCTCCTTAACAACAATGCACCAACCTATTTATGAGATGGGGCAGGAAAGTTTGCGGTTAATTATTTCTAGGATGAATAATGAAAAATCTAATATTAAAAACATTATACTTAACTCGAATCTAATAGAAAGATCATCTGTCAGAACTATCAAATGAAAAATAAAATCATTAACGTTGGTCTAATCGGTCTCGGTCGTATTGGAAAAATGCATGCTAAAAATATTAGCCAACATTTACCATTTCTCAATCTAAAGAGTATTGTGGATCCAGTACCAGATATAGATTTCATTCAAAGATTAGATGGTGTCCAGGCCTGTACTAATACAGATGATGTTTTTTTAGATGATACTATCCAAGCCGTTATTATTTGTTCTCCGACTCCTACACATTATAAATTAATTAAAAAATGTGCTCAATACAAAAAGCATGTTTTCTGTGAAAAGCCCATCTCTTTCTCTGAGAATGAGATAAAAGAGATAATCAATATCATGATTAATGAAAAAGTTTTAATTCAGGTTGGGCTTAACCGAAGATTTGACCAAGAATTTATGCTTGTTAAGAATAAGGTGAACGATGGCCTTGTGGGTGATATTCAAATGATTCACATAACAAATCACGATGCGTCTATTCCTGAATTCAAATTTTTAAAATCATCAGGGGGTATGCTTTTTGATCTATGTATACACGATTTTGATATGTTGAGTTTTATTACTGGAGAAAAAATAAATGAAATATATGTAAACGGGAGCGTGTTCATAGAGCCAAGGCTGAAAGAGATTAATGATATTGATAATGCTATAATCACCCTAGAACTTGAAAACGGAATACTTTGCACAATCGACAGTTCAAGACAAACACACTATGGATACGATCAAAGAGTTGAAGTATTTGGTTCTAAAGGTATGATATCAGTGGAAAACAAACCTGACAACCTTTATTACTTTAGTAATCAAGAGAATACAAAAAGATCAAAAATTAAATATTCATTTATAGAGCGATACAAAGATTCATATGTTACAGAGTTTGAACATTTTTATACATGTATTACACATAATAATAAACCAATCGTTGGGCCAGAAGACATCTTGTCTGCGCTCAAGGTGGCTACAGCTGGGGAAAAATCTATAGAAACAAATCAACCTGTAATGGTGAAAAAATGAACAATATTAATTTGGCAATTGTTGGGTTTGGAAGAATAGGGAAAATTCACGCGTCAAATATTCTCGCATCTGAAAATATAAACCTCAAAATAATCATCGATCCAATTTTAGATATAAATGAGAAATTCACTAGCATAGGCATAAGCCAATCCAAAGAAATTGACGACCTTTTAAATTTAGATAATATTGACGGTGTCATTATCTGCTCTCCATCTCAGTATCATATTGAACAGATAAAGCAAATATCACAAAAGACAAAAAATATATTTTGTGAAAAGCCTCTGGGCTTATCTGTTAATGAAATTATGGATGTTAAGTCACTAGTCACTGTTAATAAATTAAACCTACATGTGGGATTTAACAGAAGGTATGATCCAGATTTTTCTAGCTTAAAAACGGCTATCTCTAATGGGGAAATTGGAGATATACATACCATAAAAATAACTTCTAGAGATCCGTCTCCACCGCCAATTAGTTATATCAAAAATTCTGGTGGAATATTTTTGGATATGACAATACATGATTTTGACATGGTGAAATATTTATCTGGATCCGAAATATCCAAAATATATGTAAAAGGAGGGTGTTTTATCGATCCGGAAATTGAGAAAGCTAATGATATTGATACAGCTATTATTAATATGAATTTAAAAAGTGGTGTTTTGGCCACGATTAATAATTCAAGGAAAGCAATTTACGGATACGATCAACGAGTTGAGGTCCTTGGCTCAAAAGGGACTTTAAAAGTTGGCAACAGACTCTTAAGTGGATTACAAAAAGGAACAAAAAATGGATTCACATCAGCAAATCCTAAAAACTTTTTTATTGAAAGGTATAATAAATCTTATCAAAAAGAAATATCAGACTTTATTGAATCGATAAAAGGCAAGATCGTTGAATATGCCAATGTTGATGATGGGCTTCATGCGCTTAAATGTGGGTTGGCCGCTAACAAATCTCTTTTAATTAATACCCCAGTTATGGTTTAAGGATTATGATAAAAAAACACAAAGCTAAATATTTAAACATAATTATTATTGTTTGCTTTGCCTTGTCTTGTTCAAATAGCAGTGATCAAAAAAATAAACCCAATAAAAAAGTCACCATTAATATGATCACACACGGCCAGGCTACCGACCCTTTTTGGAGCGTAGTGAGTAATGGCGCAAAGGATGCAGCGCAAGACCTTGGAGTAAATCTATACTATCAATCACCCCAAAGCTTTGACATGATAACAATGTCACAGATTATAGACGCCGTTGTTGCGACGAGCCCTGATGGTTTGATTATTTCAGTGCCAGATATACCAGCACTGAGGAAAAGTATTATCTCTGCATCCAAAAAGAATATTCCAATTATTGTGATTAACGCTGGCAGTGAAATTATGGAAGACATTGACATTCTTACATACGTAGGACAGAGCGAGTATGATGCTGGAGTGAAAGCTGCAAAAGAAATGTTGAAAGAAGATGTTACTAATGTCTTATGTGTAAATCATGAAATAGGGAATATTAGCCTAGACCATAGAGAACAAGGGTTTAGAAAAATATTAACAGAGAATAATGTGACGGTTAAAACAATCCCTGTAGATGCTTCGGATCCATCAGAAACTAAAGAAATGATTAGAGCCTATCTCACATCTAATCAAAACGTAGATGGCATTCTAACTCTGGGGCCTTTAGGCGCCATACCAATCATGAAATTATTAAAGGATCTAGACATAGGTAAAAATATAAAACTGGCGACTTTTGATTTTACTCCCGAAATAATTGACGGAATTATGAATCATCAAATTGTGTTCGCACTAGATCAACAACAATATTTGCAGGGCTATCTTCCCGTGGTCTTAATGAACCTGTATATCACAAATAAGAATACGCCTGCTTATAAAAAGCTCGAGACCGGACCAAGTATTATTAATATTGAAAATGCACAAGACGTATTGTCTTTAAGTAAAAAAGGGTCAAGATAATCTCTTTTCAAAAACTATTTTCAAAGCCAGAGACTGGTGCTCTGTTCGGTCTGATATTTGTATGGGTCTTTTTTGCAATTTTTGCCCACAACGGATTCTTATCTATTCAAGGAACAAAATCTTATCTTCAGGTCTCGTCAGAAATTGGGATTCTCGCAATTGGTGTTGCGTTGCTAATGATAAGTGGAGAGTTTGATCTTTCTATTGGATCTTTAATAGGGTTTTCTAGTATGTCACTAACATTATTAACTGTAGAAACAAATTTGACAATGCCAGTCGCATCTCTTATAACATTAATCATGGTGTTAATTATTGGTTATTATAATGGGATAACGGTGGTAAAAAGCGGATTACCATCGTTTATTATTACATTGGGTTCATTATTTATGATAAGAGGTTTTACAATAGCAATCTCAAAAATAATTACCGGGAGAACCCAGATCGGAGGCATCGAAGAATCAAAGGGTTTTAACATTATGTCTTCGGTTTTTAGTAATCATTTAACAATAGCAGGGACCAATTTTCCGATATCAATATTTTGGTGGATGCTTTTTGGTGTTTTAGGATATTTTTTATTGAAGCACACTCAATTTGGCAATTGGATTTTTGCTACTGGAGCTTCTCAGGAAAGCGCAAAACTCATGGGGATTCCAGTCCAAAAGGTTAAAATATCTCTATTTATGTTAACTGCTTTTTGTTCCTGGTTTATTGCGGTTACACAGGTTACTACATTTGGAGGTGCTGATGTTTTAAGAGGTGAACAAAAAGAGTTTATCGCAATTATTGCAGTGGTCATTGGGGGAACACTTTTAACAGGAGGTTATGGTTCTATTATCGGGGCAATGATCGGCGCTTTAATATTTGGTATCGTCAAACAGGGAATAATTTTTGCTGGCGTTGATGCAGATTGGTTTCAAGTATTTATGGGTGTCATGTTAGTGTCTGCAGTGTTAGTTAATGGTGCTTTTAGGAAAAAATATGCTCAGGGATAGTAACCAAATAGTTCTAAAAAATATTTATAAAAATTTTGGAAATGTAAAAGCACTAAAAGATGTTTCAATGACCACTGACTCTGGAAAGATTAATTGTATTCTTGGAGATAATGGAGCTGGGAAGTCGACTCTTGTTAATATTATATCTGGTGTATTCCTTTCAGATAAGGGAGAATATAGAATTAATAATAAGACGGTCGAATTTTTAAATCCTCACGAAGCAATTAGCGCAGGTATATCAACTGTATATCAAAGTTTAGCTATCATACCTATCATGAATATTTATCGAAATTTCTTTTTAGGAAACGAGCCACTAAATAATAAATATTTTAAAATTATTGATAAGGATTTCGCAATAGAAACCACAATTAAAGAACTAAAAAAATTTGATATTAATATAGAAAATCCAAAAAGATTGGCTGGGACATTATCTGGTGGAGAGAGACAGCTTCTTGCTATCGCCCGTGCTTTATATTTTGGAGCCAAAATACTCATCCTCGATGAGCCCACATCTGCACTTGGTGTTAAGGAGTCAAATAAAGTAGTTGAGCAAATTATTTTACTTAAAGAACAAAATATCAATGTAATTCTGGTCTCCCATAATATTGATCAAGCATTTATGCTTGGAGATAAGTTTTTTATCATAAAAAATGGAGAGATGGTAGGACACCTTGATAAATTTGAAACATCAGCAAAAAGTTTAAGAACAATTTTAGAAAAATAAATAGGAGATAAATGAAAATTATGGAAAATATTGGTGTAATAGGACTTGGAAACATGGGAATGGGCATTGCAAAAAATGTCATAAAAAATGGTTACAAGGTAACCGGTTATGATCTTCGAGAAGCATGTTTAAAAGAGTTGGTATCCCATGGTGGTGAGGCAGCAGTGAGTGTTGATCAAGTAGGTCAGGTTAGCGATGTGGTATTCGTGATGGTTATGAACGGTAATCAAGTAAAAGATGTTGTTACGCAGTTATCACCTGGTATGAAGGATAATGGCACTATTATTATAACCGCTACTATTACCCCTGAAGAGATAAAGGACACGTACAAAATTGCTCTGGAAAATAATATTAAAATGATTGATAGCCCCGTTAGTGGCGGATTACAAGGTGCTCATGATGGGACACTAACTCTTATGACTGCTGCAGAGAATTCAGTCTTCAAAGATTGTGAAAGAATACTAAAGTCTATTTCAAAAAATACAATCCATGTGAGTCAAGAAATAGGAGCTGGTCAAACTGTAAAAGCATCTCTTCAAGCATTTATAGGAGCAACATTTACAGCAATATTCGAGTCTCTAGTACTAGGCTCAAAAGCTGGGATAGATGGAAAAATTCTCTATGATGTATTTAGCACAAGCGGCGTAAGTAGTCCCTTATTTAAAAATTGCGCAAAACTAATTATGGATAGAAAATTTGAAAACACTGGAAGTCATATCTCTACTATGTACAAAGATCTTGGAATAAGTATGGATATGGCAAAAAAAAATGGAGTCCCAATGTTTACAGCTGGTGCCGCTTTTGAATTATTTCAAGCTGGTATTTCAATGTATCCTGAGGGTGATAACTGGTCAATAGTAAAGCTATTAGAACAAATGGCCGGCACTGAAGTAAAATGGTAAAGATTTAATTAAATATTAATACAAAAGGAGAAATATTATGGCAGAGTTAGGTTTAATAACAGATGGCATTAGTACAGATTTTGAACACGCACTAAAAGTAATGAGCGAGAATGGTTTGAACCAAGCAGAACTACAGTACCTCTGGGACAAAGAAGTCGGAGACTTTGACAAAAATGAAATAGACAAGATAGAAGAACTTTTAAAAAGATACAAAATGGAAGTCTCTTGCATATCACGTCATAACTTTGCAGGGATTGGTGTGCATGAGGTGAATATTGGTGATAGCACGTACAATCACCATATGGAAAAGCTTAAAGAGTGTATTAACATGGCACAAAAATTAGGTTCACCCTTAGTAAGAATAATGAGTTTTCGAAAAGAAATGGTTCTTTTTGGAGAGCATGGAGCAGAAAAATGGAATGTTAGTGATGGCGCTTGGAGCAAGCTAGTCGAACTCTTGAGCCCGGTTGTACAATTAGCAAAAGAAGAAGGCATTATGTTAGTTGTGGAAACGGGGAATAATGCAATGATTACATCTTGTTTTCTTGGGAAAAAGTTAATTGATGATTTAGAGACTACACACTTGAAAGTGTTATGGGACCCCGCCAACGCTCTATATTGTGGAGAAAATCCAAGTAAGAATGCACTTGATTCTATGGTTGGGGGTTATTTAGGCCATGTTCATATGAAAGATGTAGAAGTATCTATTCATCAAGCTACAATTAAATGTGTCGCTCTTGGAGAAGGACAGATGGCTCCTCATCTTTCAATAATAGCTGAACGGTTGAATGATATTGACTACAAAGGATCGATGTCACTTGAAAGTGTTTATCGTCCGAGTGGTGGAGATTTTGAGGATGGGTTTCAAGCTTCTATCTCAACATTTATAAATTTATTTTCTTGAGAGAAGCTAAATTGTTAATGAAAAATAAAACATACTTCAGGGCTATTAGATCTACGTTGATTTTTAGTGTTTTAGCCACCATCTTATCTTGCACAAAAAAAGATGATGGTTACACTTTTAAATATTCCAATGAACAACCTCAAAATGCAATCAGAAGTCAATCTATGCTTTTTTTTAAGGAGAAGCTTGAAAAAGAAACTAATGGGAAAATTAAAGTAGAATTATTTTTTAGTGGAATCCTTGGTAACGAGAGGGAACTAATGGATCTTGTATCTACTGGAGCGCTTCAAGGTACTCGAGGTGGATTCTTTAATGATGCGAATCCAAAGTTTAGTCTTCTCACTCTCCCCTTCCTTATAAGCAATTGGGAAGAAGCATCTCGATTAGTAAATAGTCCTTTTATGAAAAGAATAAATGATGGCGCAAGAATTAATGGTTTCCATGTACCAGCTACTGGAATTTCTCAAGGTTTTCGTGCTCATACCAATAATAAAAGGCCTATCAAGCATCCAAATGATTTTGCAGGCTTAAAGATGAGGGTTCCTATGCAGGATGTTTTTATTCAAACAGCCAAAGCTTTTGGTGCAAACCCTCAAGAATTAGCAGCCATTGATATTTATCAGGCACTCCAAACTGGTGTTATTGATGGGCAAGATAACCCTCCTTCAAATATCTGGGACTTTAAAATACATGAAGTTTCAAAATATCTAACTGTGACAAACTATGCAACAGGGCCTGACCCATTTATAGTTAACCTTGATTGGTATAATACATTACCTCCTAATCTAAAAATGATATTTGATAACATAGCCCGAGAGACCATTAATAAAAGTGATCAACTAAATAAAGACAAGGAATCTGAATACCTTAAAAAGCTAAATAATTTTTTATCGATTAATTATATAGCAGGAAAGGATTTAATTCCATTCCAAGAAGCAGTTAAACCAGTCTATGATTATTTTATAGATAAAGGTCTATTCACGCAAAATGAAATAGATCTAGCAAAAAAAATTGCTCAGAATATTAATGTTAATCAAAAGTGATTAGGTGAAATTCTAATTTTAATCTATTTAAAACGCTGGTTCATTACTTTTTCTAGATATCTAGAAAAGATGATAGCTGTATTTTTGGCAGCAATCTTTATGTTAACATTAATATTAGTTTTTTTGAGATACGCCCTTAACCAGTCAATAACGGGTGCTAATGAAATCGCAACTATTCTTTTTATTTATATTACTGGAATTGGTTCAGCTATTTCTATTGGAAAGAATGAGCATATATCTATTAATATTTTCACAGATATAATTCCTGAAAAATTTCATAAATCAATCAAAATACTACAGGCCTTACTAATATTTTTCCTGCACTTTATTCTATTAATATTTTGCTTAAAATGGATTTACACTGCAGGTGGTTACCTAATGCCAGCTACAGGTTTACCTCGAATAGTGGCTATAGTTAGCATACCACTTACATGTCTATTATCCATTTTATATTGTTTTTCAATATTAAATAATATTGTAAAGGAAGATACCCTTATAGATACATCTAACAACGGACCTAATGAGCCAAGTAACAATTAGATGTTTATTCTTCTATGTAGTTTAACATTATTTTTATTCATTGGGGTTCCTATTGCTTATTCTTTGGGACTCTCTACTACTATGTATTTTCTGATTTTTAATAAAGATTTATTACAAGTAATACCTCAAATATTATTTGCAGGTATGGATTCATATACACTAATTGCACTTCCACTTTTTATATTGATGGGGCAGTTAATGAATGAAAGTCATATCACCTCAAAATTAATTGACTACTGTTTAATTTTTGTAGGTCGATTAAGAGGTGGCCTTGGCTTAGTTAATGTTATTTCTAGCATGCTTTTTGGAGGTATATCTGGGTCTTCTGTATCTGATACCGCTTCAATTGGTTCAATATTAATTCCAGAGATGAAAAAGCGTGGATATCCCGAAAATTTTGCTGCAGGAATTACAGTAGCTTCATCAACAATGGGTATGATTATTCCTCCAAGTATCCCAATGGTATTATACGCTGTAACTGCCCAAGAGTCTGTCGGCCGACTATTCCTAGGTGGAGTCTTCCCTGGTATTCTTGTTGGTTTACTACAGCTATTAATCACATCTTATTTATCCAATAAATATCGTTACCCTAGAGAAAGTAAACCTGTCTCCATGAGGTTAATATTTGAAATGACTTTCAAATATTCATATATACTGCTTATGCCTTTTTTTGTTGTTGGATCTGTTATATTCGGAATTGCGACTCCTACAGAATCTGCTGCGCTAGGAGTGTTCTATGCTTTGATTCTTGGGTCTCTTATTCTAAAAACCTTAACACCAGGCAAAATATTTAGTGCTTTAAAAACTTCTTCCCTAACAAGTGCAAAAATTATGATAATAATTGCATTTTCAAAAATTTTCATATGGGTGCTAGCGTTTGAAAGAGTACCAGATAAATTAGCAGAAATAATTCAAGGGCTTGGACTTCAGCCCAATAGTATGTTATTCCTATTCGTTTTTATAATTTTAATTACAGGAACTTTTATTGATGTAAGTCCGGCTATACTATTATTTACCCCAGTTTTCCTGCCAAGTATCATAAACATGGCAATCTCTCCAATACTTTTTGGAGTTATTTTAGTTATTGGTTTAGCAGTTGGTGCTTGCACACCGCCTGTTGGGAACTGTTTGAATGTTTGCTCTATTATTACAGGGATTAGTGTCGGGAAAATATTTAAAGGCGCTGCTCCTTTTTTATTTGCAAATATTATCACATTATTTCTCATTATTATTTTTCCCGATATTGTTATGTGGCTTCCAACAATAATAATGAATTAAATAAAATAAATAAATTTTTCAATTATTAATCAAACTAGGATTAAAGATAATGCAATACGATATAACACTAATAGGTAACTATACAAAAGACACTGTTGTAACCACCCAAGAAACAAAATATGTTGATGGTGGTGGTTTTAATTATGGTGCTCATGCTGCAAGAGCGTTAGGCGCAAAGGTAGCTGCAGTAACTCGCTTAAACAAAAATGATAAACATGTTGTTGATAACTTAGAGGCTATAGGTATTGATGTTTTCCCTACATATACTCCTGAATCAACTCATATGGAATTAATATATCCGACCAACAACTTTGATAACAGAACTTTGATTATGCCTAAATCAGCTGGATCATTTACCAGTAAACAATTTGAGGATATTGATTCAAAAATATTTTTAGTTAATGCTTCAATTAGAGATGAATTTAAATTAGAAACGCTATTTGAATTAAAAACGAAAGGAGCATTAATTGGCATTGACCTGCAAGGATTTATCCGAACAAAAGATACTGAAAATATTTTGATTAATAGCACTTGGGGACAGAAAAAGGAAGCACTAGGGATGACTGATTATTTAAAAGCAGATGGCGTTGAAGCAGAATTTTTAACAGGAGAATCAGACCTAGTGGCCGCGGCCAAAGTACTTAAAGCATATGGACCGAAAGAAGTAATTATTACTCATAAAGACGGTGTACTAGTTTATGCTGATAATAAAATTTTTCAGGAACCCTTCAAACTTAAAAAAATTATTGGTCGAAGCGGCAGAGGTGACACCTGTGGTGCAAGCTATGTATTTATGAGATTAACATCAAATCCAGAAACTGCAACTAAATGGGCTGCAGCTGCAACAAGCATAAAGATGGAATCAGATACACCTTTGAAAAAAGATAAGGAAACAATACAAAACTTAGTAAAAAAGTATAATTAAAAGCCTTTAAGGGACTAAGAATATGACAATATTAATATATTTAATCATAACAATACTTTTTATCATAATCTCAACAGGTAAATATAAGTTTCATCCTTTTTTAGCATTAATAGTGGCTGCAATAATAATGGGGGTACTAGGAGGACTTGATACAAGTATTATCATTAAAAGTATATCAGAAGGCTTTGGAAATACATTGAAAAGTATTGGGATTGTAATCGCATGTGGTTCAATTATTGGTGCTTTTTTAGAAAAAACTGGAGGTTCAAAATCGATTGCGGAATTTCTACTCAAACTTACAGGAAAAAATAAATCACATTTAGCGGTGAATATGACTGGTTTTTTTGTCTCTATCCCAGTTTTCTGTGATTCTGGTTATGTTATACTTTCTTCTTTGAATAATGCTATTAACAAGAAAACTGGGAT
>Ga0209360_1000695_pt1 | contig 25917 bp, 25 predicted proteins | sample SaaInlV_130m_DNA_3_FD_184651 | JGI IMG/M metagenome (GOLD analysis project Ga0209360, IMG submission 184651) | Marine microbial communities from expanding oxygen minimum zones in the Saanich Inlet - SI037_S3LV_130m_DNA (SPAdes) (version 2) | ecosystem: Environmental > Aquatic > Marine >... | reverse complement strand
AATAAGATGAATTTTAAACGTTCTACAACATCAATGGCAATTGTCTTCATGGCACTGTCATTAATATCAATGACATCAATTCAACAAGACGCTTTTGCTCAAACTCAAGGAATGGCAATTACAGCTATATCTGATAAAGGCTCAGATACAATTACCGTCACAGGTATGACAGTATCAGACGTTACAGATATCACATTTAGAATAACATCCCCTAGTGGAAATAATGTAGTAGCTGTTGATCAAATTTCACCAGATGAAAATGGAGAATTTGCATTAGAATTCAAAGTAGGTTCATTATGGACTGAAAATGGGTTTTATACAATTGAAGCAATGCAATCAGTAGTACCAGGTTCATTGTATAATTTAGAAGTGCTTGTTGAAGTAACAAATGGAATGACTGAAAAGAATCATGCAACTCTATCTAATTTAGAGACAGGTATTTGGACAGACATAGAACCAAATGTTGCTAAAGATAAAGGAATTGAAATTAATGCAGAAGCTGAAATGGGATCAACCACAATTGTGATCACAGGAACAACAGATAGGATAAGTACGGATGTTGCATTAACAATAATTGCACCAAATGGAAATGTTGTATCAATAGATCAAGTATCACCATCACTTAATGGTGAGTTTACTTCAGTGATTACAACAGGCGGACCATTATGGACACAAGATGGAATATACACTGTAACTGCACAACAATTTGATAGTTCAGCATACAAGGCTTTAGCAGAAGTTGATATCAAAGACGGAGTCGTAGTTCCAGAATTTGGTACAATCGCAGCCATGATTCTAGCAGTAGCAATTGTTTCAATAATTGCAATATCTGCAAAATCAAGACTCAGCATTATGCCAAGATACTAAAATCACAACTTTTTTTCATTTTTTAAATATACATAAATATAGACAGATTCAAATCGCATCAAGATGAACAATCGTACGTCGTTCGCGCTATTGACCGTTTTAACCGCAGTCGGTGCCATAACCGTGTCATCAGCATATGCAGATCAGCAGGCATTTGTAAAAGATATTCTAACAGATGTTAGAATAACAGCAAATGAAGAATTGCTCAAAGATATGCCAATATCTGTTTGGACAGATAAAACAAATTATGAACATAATGACACAATTATGGTAACAGGTCAAGTAGCAAATGTAGCCTCTGGATTTCCAGTTACAGTTGCTGTTGTAAGTCCTCTAAATTCTATTGTTACAATTGATCAACTCACTGTAGCAGATAATGGTAGTTTTGAGACAACATTAAACACAGCAGGTGCAATGTGGAAATACGATGGTACCTACACCATTAAAGTAAACTATGGAAGTGCTGAAAAAAGTAACAGTGCAAAAGTTGAACTAACCGGTGGAGTTGCATATACACCAACATACTCAACACCAACAGCAAGCAAGCAATGTGGTGCTAATGAAATAACTGCAAGTGGTCAATGTGTACCATTTAATATTTCAGGTGGAACAGTAACTAGTGCAACTATCAATGCTGGTGATAATGGTTCAATTATCATTAGTATCAACGCTGAAGATGACGGAACATTAACAATAACTCCATCAAAAACAACAGCAAGTGGTATCTTCATGGTACTAGTTGATGGCGAAGAATGTAATGAGCCAGAATGTGAGATTATTGGAAACAAAGTAACAGTAATGTTCCCAGCAGGCGCTGAAATAATTGAAATAGTTGGTAGCCATGTAGTTCCAGAATTTGGTACAATCGCAGCCATGATTCTAGCAGTAGCAATTGTTTCAATAATTGCAATATCTGCAAAATCAAGACTTAGCATTATGCCAAGATACTAAAATCACAACTTTTTTTCATTTTTTCATTTTTAATAGTAAAGGAAATATACAAACACACAGAAATTGATTTATGAATCTTAGAATATTTTATGGTATTTTATTTTTAGTAATATTATCAACTGGGACAGTTTTTGCACAAGAAGATACAGAGTCAATTATCCCTCCAATTACGGTTCAAACAGATGACAAAAATTATGATGAAGGGGATACAATTGTAATTTCAGGTAAAGTGATTACGGCTATCAAGGGAGTAAACATAGTATTACAATTATTTACAGAAGGGAACATGATAGAGATTGCACAGATCACAATAGCTCAAGATGGAACATATTCACATACAATACTTGCTGAAGGACCATTATGGAAAAAATCAGGCACATATGTAGTAAGATCATCATATGAAGTAGGCGGCGGAACAATTGCAGAAGCAGAATTTGAATATGTACCAAAATCAGACATAGTTGAAACAAAAGAAAATTTTGAAGTAAATGCAGGGAGTAGAGGGACATTTGATGTAGAATACACGATTAAAGGAGGTATTGTTAATGACATTATAATAAATTCAAATAATTTTGCATTGGAAGTGGAAATAGAAACAACAGACGATGGATCCATCACATTAGATTTGCCTAGAGAATTCATAGGTGCTGAAAAACAAGATGGTAAAGACGATGTTTTCATAATTTTAATAGATGGTATAGATGTAGCATATGAAGAATCCGTAGTATTATCAGAATCAAGAAAAATAACGATCACTTTTGAGGAAGATGATTCAAAGATCGAGATTATTGGCACTTATGTTGTTCCAGAATTTGGCACAATGATAATGATGATTTTGGTGATAGGGATAATAGTAATAATTATCAGCACCAGAAATAAATTTCAAATAAAAATTTAGTTTTCAAAAGTAAAAGAATATTTTTCTTTAAATGGAGAGACTGCTCGTAGTTCTTGAACTATTTTTTTAAGAATTTCAACAGTTTGTTCAATTTCTTTTTCATTATTAAAAATCCCAAGAGTTAATCGTAAAGATCCAGTAATTTGTTCAAGTGAAAACCCCATAGACTGCAAAACATGTGAAGCTTTTTGAGTATTAACAGAGCAAGCAGAGCCAGTAGATGCGGCAACACCATATTCATCAAGTTTGATAATCAGATCTTCCCCATTTACACCAAGAAATGTGAAATGAATATTATTTGGTAATCTTAATTGAGGATGGCCATTCAAAGTTACTTTTGGAATAGTATTATGAATTTTTTCAATTAAAGAATTTTGTAGTTTTTTCACATGTATAAGATTTTCAGAGAGATTGTTTTTTGCAATTTCACAAGATTTTCCAAAACCTACAATATTTGCAACATTTTCAGTTCCTGAGCGTAATCCAGATTCCTGACCACCACCCAGAATCATAGGATCAATATCAATTCCATTTTTTACATATAATGCGCCTATTCCTTTAGGACCATAAAGTTTGTGAGAGGAAATAGAAAGTAAATCTATGCCTAATTCTTTGACATCTATTGGGATTTTACCTATTGCTTGAACTGCATCAGTATGGAAAATGGTATTATTATCATGACATAATTTGACAATTTCAGAAACTGGTTGAATTGTACCAACCTCATTATTTCCAAACATGATTGAGACAATACTAGTTTTCTCAGAAAGGTAATTTTTTAATTCAGAAACATCAATTAAACCAAATTTATCTACTGAAACATAATGTATATCAAATCCATTTTGAGATAATTTTTTACATGGTTCTAAAATTGCATCATGTTCAATTTGAGAAGTTATAATTTGACTAGATGGTTTTTTCATAACCACCCCATTTAGTGCAGTATTGTTGGATTCAGTACCACCAGACGTAATTAAAATTTCAGACGGATCAGCGTTGATTAATGATGCAATTTGTTTTCTAGCTTTTTCAATTGCTTTATGAGCCAATCTACCATAACGATGAATAGATGAAGGATTACCAAATTGCTCTTTAAGATAAGGCAACATTGATTCCAATACATCATCATGAATTTTAGTTGATGCAGCATTATCCAAATATATCAATCTGCAATCACATTAATTTTTCCTGGTTTATAGCCTTCCGGATCAATTTGAACTGAAGAAAATCCTATCATTTGTAATTTTACATCAAGTTGTTTTAAAATATCATCATCAAATACAGAAATCATTTCTTTTTCAACTTCAATTTTTGCAATGCCATTAAAATCACGTACACGTACTTGTTTTGTTTTTGTAAGTTGTTTAACCAGTATTTCACCATATTCAATTCTAGCCAATCTTTCAGAAGTCACTCTTTGTCCCCAAGGTATTCTTGATGCCAAACAAGAATTTGATGGTTTATCAAATACAGATAATCCCACAGATTTTGCGGTGTCTCTGATTTGAGATTTTGAAAAAGTAGTTTCAACTAGTGGGCTTCTAATTCCATTTTGCTTTAATGCATCAATCCCAGGTCTAAAATCACCCAAATCATCAATATTTGTCCCATCAACAATTATTGAAACATCATGTTTTTTGGCTAATTCAAGCAAGTGATCTCCTAACTCTAACCTACAATGAAAACAACGGGTAGAATCATTTTTTGTAAATTCTGGATTCTCAAGTTCATCATAATCTAAAAAGAGTTGTTCAATACCAATTTCTAAGCAAACTTGTTTAGCAGTTTGTAATTCCTCTTTAGACAAAGTTTTGTAATCAGCAGTTACTGCAATTGCAGAATTTCCCAATGTTTGAAAAGCAGCATATGCAACTAGTGCACTATCAACTCCACCAGACAATGCTATGAATACTTTATTTTTATCAGCAAACCAATTTTTTAATTCATCAAGTTTATTCATCAAATATTCTCCAGTTTTTTGATTTCTTTTCTTAAAATAGAATCAGTTTCTTTTATGGATTTATCAATGGAGTTGGATATATTTTTTAAATCATCAAATTCTATTTTAAAATCAATTTTTCCTTTGAATGAAGATTTTTTGAAATGTACTTTAAAAGATTGGTCATTCAGAATTATGAAAGTTTCATGATCTGAACGTGGAACAATAAAACGATTTGATTCAGAAATTCTCACCCCCAAAGTTCCAGTTTCAAGAACCAAAGTATCAACTATTTCATCTACTTTGACATCGTCACAAATTACAGATACTAAATTTGTGGGTCTACCTTTTTTTGTTATTCCATGATAGATTGAAACATCTTTAGCACCTTTTAACATAATTTTTTCAATTAGATTACCTAATATTTCTCCAGAAATATCATCGACATTTGTTTCAAGTATTTTTACAGAATCAATATTAAAAGAATCATCACGGCCTTTTACAATTTTTAAGACATTTGAAAAAGATTCAAAATCTTTTTGACCTGCACCATAACCTACAGATTCAATTTTCATTGAAGGGTAAAATTCAACAGGAATATTTGTTAAATTAATCAAAATACAGGCACCAGTAGGAGTAGTTAATTCAGAATTAGAAGCATTTCCATTAATCACTAAATTTGAGTTTTTGAAAATTTCAAGGATTGCACTTGCAGGATTGGACATAGTTCCATGTGAAAATGTAACAGAACCACTGCCAACTGAGACAGGTAGGGATAAGATTTTCTCATCATAGAATCCCAAATCATCTAAGGCAATTGCCACCCCAACAATATCGATCAAAGTATCAATACTTGAGGCTTCATGAAAGTGAACTGAGTCTTCTGGAATTCCATGTATTTTTGATTCAGCAGATATAAGAGAATCAATACAAGACTCTGAAAAATTTTTTGCTTTTTCTGAAAGTCCAAGCAGATTCACAGATTCAATGATTGCTTTTTTTATTTCTGATCCCATTCTTTCATGAATATTTTCATCTATTTCTAAAATTAATTGTGTAGAATCTACTCCATGTTTTTGGATCTTTTGGAAACTAATTTTCTCAATAGTTGAATTTGAAAGGAATTTTTCAGATTTTTTAATACCATCAATAATTTTATTTTTTGATGCACCTAAATCCACTAAAGAACAAAGAAGCATATCTCCAGAAACACCTGCAATCTGTGGATCTATTACAACAACCATAATTGGAAATTGTCAAAAATGCTTATAAATTCGACTAAAAATTAATGAATTTCATTAGATTTAATTATTGAAAATTTAGAGTGTGTTTTATGATTACAATTATCGGTTCAGGTAAAGTTGGCGGAGATGCAGCATTATTCTCAGCATTAAAGCGATTAGATGATCAAATTTTGTTACTAGATGTTGCAAAAGGACTACCTCAAGGGGAGGCAATGGACATCAACCACATGCTATCTGAACAAGGGATAGATGTAGAAGTGAAGGGTTCTAATAATTTTGAAGACATGAAAGGTTCCAATGTAGTGGTAGTAGTAGCAGGTTCTGGAAGAAAACCAGGAATGACAAGAATGGATCTTTTGAAAATCAATGCAACAATTGTAAAAAGCGTAGTCGAAAATGTCAAAAAATATGCGGATAATTCTATGATAATTCCAGTTACAAATCCACTTGATCCAATGGCATACATTACTCACAAGGTATCCGGATTTGATAGAAGTAGAGTATTTGGTATGGGAGGGATGCTTGATTTATCACGATTTAGGCAATTTATTCATGAAGCAACAGGTCATTCAAGAGACTCCATTAGAGCTCTTGTAATTGGCGAGCATGGTGAAAATATGTTACCATTGCCAAGATTTTCATCAGTTTCAGGAATTCCATTATCCACAATGCTTCCAAAAGAAAAATTAGATGAGTTGATTATCAACACAAAACAAGTTGCAGCCAAAGTCATTGAACTAAAAGGTGCAACAGTACATGCCCCAGGAAATGCAATTTCAGCAATTATTGAGGCAGTTGTAAGAGATAGAAAACAAGTCATCCCAGTTGCAACATATCTTGATGGTGAATATGGACACTCAGATGTTACAATTGGAGTTCCAGCAGTTATCGGAAAAAAGGGAGTAGAGAAAATTATTGAACTAGATCTAAATGATGAAGAAAGGCAAGTATTTGATAAAGCAGTAGACAGTGTAAAAAGTGCAATTTCAGGAATTGAAATCTAAGCATTTTTTTATCCAAACAAAGAAAAAACACTATTGGAAATACAAAAAATTTTAGAATCATTAGAGAAAGGAAAGATTTCAATAAAAAGTGCAAAAAAACTTTTGTCACTTTATTCAATTGAAGAGATTGAAGGTATTGCTAAAATTGATGTTAATAGAAGAAAAAGGAAAGGAATTCCAGAAGTAGTTTTTGCAGAAACAAAAGAATTAGAAGAAATTAAAAAAATTACAAAAAAAACATTAGAAAAAACAAATTCAATTATCATATCAAGGATTAAAAAAGAAGATTATTCAAAAATCATAACATTTGCAAAAAAGTTAAAAGTCAAAATAAAAACTGGAAAAAATTCATCATCAGTATTATTATTTAAAAAGCCAATAAAATTTCAAGGAGGTAAAGTTGGGATTATTACAGCTGGTACATCAGACATAGGTGTAGCAGAAGAATCCAGATTGATGTGTGAGGCAATGAACTGTAAATGCATTACAAGTTATGACGTAGGAGTTGCAGGAATTCAAAGAATTTTTCCAGTTTTAAAAAAAATGATCAAAGAAGATGTAGAGTGCATAATTGTTGCTGCAGGTATGGAAGGGGCTTTGGCAACACTTGTTTCTTCCATGATAGATATTCCAATAATAGGAATTCCAGTATCAGTAGGATACGGATATGGTGGAAAAGGAATTACTGCACTTGCATCAATGCTTCAAAGTTGTTCACTAGGGTTATCAGTAGTTAACATAGACAATGGAATTGCTGCCGGAGGAATTGCTGCAAATATTGCAAATAGAGTAGTTAGAAAAAAATAATTCAAAAGAAAAATTAGACGTCAAACTCGTAAATCATATATAATATAGCAAAACGAAACTGTGTGATTGTCTGGTAAACGTGTTGTACTAACTGCTGATCGTAGTTTGATGACAAATTATAGAGGAAATTTTTTGTATGGTTTTATTGCATGTGGACCATACGAGGTTTTACCTGAATGGGTTTTTGATAAAGTATTTTGCCCTTCAGTAGAAACAGATCCAATTACAGGTGAGGCAAAGGTTGCTCAAATAGGATTAAGAAGAATTGAAAGTTCTTTGATTCAAGGAGGCTACAAACGTGATGAAGTATTCATAGGTCACCCAGATATGTTACATAAATCAATTGGACCAGACACCAAAGTAGTTGGAATCAACGTAATGGATCCTCTTGGAATGGCACCAGTTACCACAACAATGTCACCAGAAAAACTATCCTATGTTGCAATGAAATTTAAAAAAATGTGTGCCAGTATAATTCAACTCAAAAAGAAATATGATTTCAAAGTTGTAGTTGGAGGAAACGGAGCATGGGAATTAGCAAAATCAGACAGAATGAAGATTCATGGAATAGATACAGTTGTCGTTGGCGAAGCTGATGAATTAGCAGTTGATTTATTCCAAGATTTAGAAAAAAATGATGCACCAGAATTAATGCATTGTTTTGTAAGAAATCTTGAAAATATTCCAGTTATTGAAGGTCCTACAATTAATTCCTTAATTGAGGCAATGAGGGGATGTGGTAGAGGATGTGATTTCTGTGATGTTAACAAAAGATCAAAGAAGGATCTCCCCATAGAAAGATTACAGCATGAAGCAAAGACCAATCTAGATTATGGATTTGATTCAATTTGGTTGCATTCAGATGAGATGTTACTTTATGGATGTGACAATAGAGATTTCATTCCCAACAGAGATTCAATTACAGATTTATGGAAATCACTAAAGGGACTTGGTGCAAACTTTATTGGAACAACACATATGACATTCTCCGCAGTTGCTGCAGATCCAACATTAATGCAACAAATTTCACATATCAATGGACAAGACAAGTCAGGAAGATGGCTTGCAACCAATTTAGGAATAGAGACAGTTTCACCAGACATGGTTAAGAAACACTTGGGAGTAAAAACAAGACCATTTTCAACTGACGAATGGGGCAGTGTAGTAAGAGAAGGTGCAAAAATTCTAAATGACAATCATTGGTTCCCAGCTGCCACAATCATAATAGGATGGCCAGATGAAACTCCAGATGATGTTCAATTTACAATTGATATGATGAGTGACTTTAGAGAGATGAACTTTAGAGGATTAGTAGCACCGTTGCTTTATCAAGATTTCAGTGAAAAGAATTCAATGCATTTTGGAAATTTGAATGAAGCACAATTTACACTATTTTGGAAATGTTGGGAAAATAACCTTCGTGTCATTAATGACATCATTCCAATTATTCTTAGAAATAAGACATATGGTCCACCAATGAAGGTTTTCATGTATGGTATTCTCAAAGCAGGAACTTGGGCAATTATGAGATATCTCAGAGGTCTCTGTAAAGATCTATTCAATGGAAGAACCCCAGATCAAATTATAGATAAATATGCAAGAAGTAGATCTGTATCTGCTCCAAAAATTCAGACAAAAAAACTATAATTTTTGAATAGCAATATCAGCTATAGTATTTCGTTTTGGAGTTATAGAAATAAAATAGACTTTGTCTGCTCTCTCAACACTTTCAACTTTTTTGTAGGACTTTGAGGCTACATCAAATTCATAAATTCCAGGTTCAAGAGAACCACTAGCATAAAGCATCAAATATGTTTCTCCAGTAGAAGGGCTCAATGGAATAAATGACATTATGTTTTCCTTGTAAGAATTAATTGGAATAGTATTTTTCATAGGTGGTGCTGCAGCTGCCAAATACATAAAGAAATCTTCAACAGTTTCAAATTCTTCGTATTCAAATTGCATTAACAAATGTTACAAGATTCAGTATAATAACCTACTAGAATTAAACTAAAAAGAATTATTTTCTAGATTTGAAGTGATTGTAAGATTTAATTCCAATGAACGCTGGTGCTGCAATATACATTCCAAGATTAAGCATGATTACAAAGATACCTAATCCCAAAACTTCTGCTTCTGAATTAGTATCAGCCAAAGTCATTATAGATAATGTTGATATCATAGGTGTGATAAATGCTCTAACTGATTCTTGGAACATTGGGTTTTCTCTTTCCATATCAGCAATTGTTGGTGAGAATGAATAGTATAATTGGTTGAATCCCGTCATAAATGATGCACCTGTACTAGTACTCATTACAGTGTTATCTCTAATTTCTCTTAAGAATTGAACTTGTGGTGCTAACTCAGAACCATATGCTGCAGTTGCAATTAAACAACCACCACCTTTTTCGGTATTAGTATTAGTTTTAACAACTTGACAGATTCCATTTACCAATTCAGTTCCAGTACCACATGTTGGTTCAGGTTCTGGTGTTGGTTCGGGTTCTGGTGTTGGTTCGGGTTCTGGTGTTGGTTCGGGTTCTGGTGTTGGTTCAGGTTCTGGTGTTGGTTCAGGTTCTGGTTCAGGTTCTGGTGTTGTTCCAGAACCACCAGTATAAACAAAAGTATTAGTAATTTTTTGAGCACCATATTGTGCTCTAATTTCATAATCACCATTAACAGTCATAGTGCCACCAGCTTTTACAGTAGTAGAATAACTACCATCAGTACTTGGAATTACTTGTGCAATAGTTACAATGTTTCCATCAGGGCTAACAACTACAATAGTTATAGATTGAGCATATTCAGCTAGAGTCTTAATCATACCAGAAATTACAATAGTATCACCATTTGCATAAGATGGCAATTCAGATGAGACAGACAATGGGAGTCCATCAGTTTGGGCATATGTAGCACCAGTTAAACCATAAGATATGATTGAAATAGATAATAATGTAAATGCCAAGAATCCCATTAATTTCATTTTCATTTTGATTCAGGAATTATCAGTATTTATGTTTTCAATCAAAGAAGAATTGACCCCATTATATTCGAATTATGCCTTTTTTGACCAAATATTGGATCGATTTAACAAACTCATTTTGAGGGATTTTATCGTCAGCCCACCATTGTGCATTGTTTTTTATCCAATCAGGAATTTTTTGATCAAAATTATTTATTTCAGAAGGAGTTACAGAAATAATTCCAATTTCAATAAGATGTTTAATTCCATCAAGAAATTTATCATCAGAAATACTATCAGAAGACCACCATTTTGCATTGTTTTTTATCCAATCAGGAATTTCTTCTGAAACTACAGAAAACGATAAAGTTTCAAGGTTTTCACCACCATATGAAAGTTGAATAAAATAAGTACCAAGTAAAGAATTAGAATTTACAGTGAAAATTGATTTGTAACCACCACTATTACTTAGAGTTGCAGCAAAATTTTGATTTGTTCCATCAGGATTTGTAAGGATTACAGATAATGGCGTTCCACGTTTTTGATGTTCAATACTTCCAGATAAAATAATTTCTTTAACAGAACCAATATCAGGCAACATGATTGTATCTTGGTTTAATTTTGCAGGACTGGAAAATGAAGTACTTGTTTGTGAACGTAATAAGCTAGAAATATGTTCATTACCAAAAGCATCACGTGAATCATAATAGCGTGCATCAAGACTTCCACCAGCAGTTGAAATTAATTTTGAACCTGTTTTATCACAAATTTGAGATGGCATTTTAAAAACACCTTCAAAGATACCAGTGCTTGGTCCTGTTTCAACAAGAGTGAATCCAGTTGATGCCAAACCACCATGTTCAACGCCATTAACAGTACAACGTTTGTAACGAATATCTTTGAGTTTAACCTCCAGTAAAATTTCACCATCTTTTCCTACAGTATCAACGCTGGCAGAATTTGAGTCATTAATTGTTGAATAAATTTCAACAGTGTCACTTTTCAAATTAAGATCAGAATCTTTGAGTGTGATAGTGACAGGATGACCAAATCTAAAAGTAGTTGACTCAGTAGAAACAATTCCAGAATTTGTAGAAGCATCAGATTTGATAGAAGTTGTTGTAGTCACACCTGTTGCATCTAAATCAGAGTATGAAATCGCAATACCTTCTTCATCAATTAGTCTATCAGTTACAATAAGTTTTATTTCATCATCAATTGTCTGAATAGTTTGAATAAAATTTGGATCTAGTATATTCAATTGATTGGTTACAGCATATTCAATAGTACCATCAAAAATTGAAGAATTGTCTAATGTTTCTTCTAATTCAAAACGATAAATTGAATTGTTTATGCTATTGTCATTTTGTAATCCAAAAGAAAAAAAGTCTAAAATAATAGGTTGGTTGTTTACTTCGTTTGAAACAGAAATTACACCTGTATCATCATTAGAAACATCAAAATCAATTAACAAAAACACGTTTCCAGTATTAGACGCTATTGCCGTCACATCAGCGTCATCAATTTGTATAAATCCTTTTGCTGATGAGATATCACCAGCATCAATTATTGTTATAGAAGAGGTCCCAAGAGTTCCAAAAGAAAGAGAAAAAGATGTATCACTAAAATCAGAAACTCCTAAATCATTTTGAAAGGATCTCAAATCGTAATTTATCCAGTTTGTGCCACTTATACTAGATTTAGAAGAATCAAGTAAAAGTGAAGATAATGAGGATGCAGAAAACCCCAAATTTACTGAAAACACATCATATGAGCCAACACCAGTCGTATCAAGTATCAGTCTATCAGAATTTGAATTAGGCACTGATGAAGTTACAGAAACTGCAGCTCCAAGAGGAGGAGTAGATACATGAAAGTTTGAACTTCGAGCATTTTCCAAGGTAAGGGGATTTCCAATAGTAATAGTAGGAATAAGAGATGTCGCTCTAAATACATCCAAATCATCACGAGCGTTAGTGTTTAGATTTTGATCAGGATCATTCAAAATTACAGAGTATTCCATACCAGGGTTCAGGGTTTCACCATTTGCAATAGTTAGTGCTGGCTCATCACCAACTGAAACAGAAGAAGTTGAAAATCCCGTTAAAACTGAAATTGATTTTTCATTGTAAGTAATTTGCCCAGTTTGTCCACGTGGGGCATTACTAAGAATTCCAATTATAGAATTATCACTAGAATCAAAACTTTCAAAAATTCCTGAATTTGGTTCTTGTTCAACTAATGTAATAATATTTGAAAATGTATTTGAAACTCCATCAGTGTCAACGGAAGAGTCAAGTTGATCATCGTTTGTTTGTAATTCAATTACGTTTCCAAGAGTTAAAGAAAGTTCACCATTATTTTTAAACCCCATGTTAGTAAGATTACCAATTAAATTTACCAATCCCTTATTTCCATTTGCATCATCATTCCCAGAACTATCAAATGCTTGATAAAATGTTGAGGGATTTGAATCAATATCAAACGTCCAAGAATCCTCATCTGTCGGATCCTGATTTAATTGAAAATCATGTACAGTAAGAAAAACTTCAGAATTTGTAGGATAGAGATCTCTATCAATACTCAAAGAAACATTTTGCATGTCATCATATTCAAGTGAAACTTGTTGTGATGAACCACCAGGATTGTATTGAATGGTAACATCATTAAATGAATAAAGTTGTATTAACGGCCAAGCATCTGAATCCAAACCAATTTGTCCAACAGGGATATTTGAATTTGTGTTAATGGATTTTGCTTTTCTAACTACATTATTCAAATTTGCAGATCCCGTTGGGGAACCAGTACATTCAGTTATTGATGTATCACCATTATTGAAACCTGCTAATCCATCAGATTGAGGCACTGCAACACCGTCAGTCTCAGAAATAGAAATTCCAAACACTGAGGACGATGTATCTCTGCTACAAAAAACACCAAAATCTAGACCTTTACCAGCTAAACCTACAGTAGAATCTGCGATTTTTGCTTTTTCAACATTTGCAAAGTATGCATACCAATTACCATCAGTTGCCTGAACCATTCTCAATGTTTTTCCATTAAGTGTGACATCAGGTTCGCCTTTTCCATCATCAGTATCAGACAAATTTGAATCTCGAATTACCACCTCAACTACCATTGAGCCTGAAAAATAATTTTCAAATTGAGAGTTTTCAGCAGATACAAACAAGTTAGGATTACTTGATGCCTCAGCATCAATAACAGGAACAAATAGCATTATTGAAAAAATTATGATTAAAGAGAAATACCTCATGGCCAATATGCCTAAAATCCAATTTTCTCACAAATAACGTTGTCGCATCATTTCTTCTTAGAAAACGGTAATACATGATTCAAACTATCAAAAAGAAGGAAAATGTTTGTTCAAAGAACTAGAGTTTTACAAATTTCACTTTTAGCTATATTTTCAGCATTTATAGTAGAATTCATTTTTGGTTTAATTTCAAATAGTCTAGCACTCATCACAGATAGTATTCATGCATTATTAGACAGTGTAGTAACCCTTGTTTTACTTTTAGCAGCAAGATGGGCAATTAAACCTCCAGATGCTGAACACACGTACGGACATGGAAAAATAGAGTCCCTAGGAGGTTTGATTGGAGGAATAGCAATTTTCTTAATTGCATGTTTTTTCATTTACGAATCTATCAACAGATTACAAAGTCCACCTCCTAGTGTTGTACCAGGGTTATTTGCAATAATTGGAGGATTGTATACGATTGGAATAGATTTTTTCAGAATTATCATTCTAAGAAGATCAATCAAGAAAATTGGAGGCGCTACTTTGAAGGCAGATTTCTATCATGCTTTCATGGATCTTGGTTCGACAATTGTTGCAATTGTAGGAATTGTTATGGTTTCATATGGTCTGTATTTTGGGGATTTTGTTGCAGCGCTAATACTAGGAATTTTGCTGGCAGTACTGAGTGTGAAACTAGTATACAAAACAGCATTAGATTTGACTGATGTAATATCTCCAGAACTTGTAAAAAATGTTAGAGAAATTTCAATATCAACAAAGGGAGTAGTAGATACAGGGTCAATTCTTATGAGAAGATCAGGAGATACAATTTTTGCAGATGTCACAATCGCCCTTAGAGGAGATACTAGTTTTGAGAAAGCCCATGAAATTAGTGATAGTGTTGAAAAGAACATAAAAAATAAAATCCCAAATGCATCAACTACAATTCATTTTGAACCAAATTGGAAAGATGTTCCACTAGATGCAAAAATATTAGATATTGCACAAAATGTAGAGGGGGTTAAAGGGGTTCACAATGTTACCACACATAAAACAAAGGGTAAGACATATTCTAATTTACACGTAATGGTAAAACGAGAAATTAATCTATCTTCAGCTCATAAAATTTCAGAAATTATAGAACAGAAAATTCAAGAACAAATTCCAAATATTGAACATGCTACAATTCATCTAGAACCATTTGTAACTGTTCCAGAAAATATCAATATTGAAGATGTTGAAGCTGAAGAAAAAATTAAAACCATATTAGAAAAATATCCAGACATTAAGAAAATAGGCAGGATTGTATCTTTGAAATTTGAAAATATTTTGAAAATAGATATTGATTGTTCATTTAACAAAGATTTGTCAATTGAAAAAGTTCATGATTTGACATCAGAAATTGAGCACATTATTAGAATTGAAATTAAAAATTCTGTAATTACTATTCATCCAGAACCAAATTAGACCAAGATACTAGTCAGATACATTACTGACATTCCCACAGCAAATCCTGAAACGACAGCCATTGTAGATAGTTTTTGATCATTTTCATCATAAATCCATTTTAGAATAACTACAATCACCTGAAAAATAGCACCAGCCCCAATTCCAAAAAAGATTACAGACGTAAATGGTGAATAAACAAATCCACCAATCCAGGCTCCAAAAATGGCAGGACTTCCAGCAATTATCCCCATAGCAACCAACTTACCAAGCATTAATTTTCCTCTAGACATGGGGGCAGCAATAGCTAAACCCTCAGTTGTGTTATGTAACGCAAATCCAACTATCAAAAAAGTACTAAATGCTATCGACCCCATCCCTACAGCTGCACCAATTGCAAGTCCTTCACCAAAATTATGTAATCCGATTCCAATAGAAATCATCAATGCAATTGCTACAGGTTTTGTAAATTTTGAAGAATTAGCTTTACTGACAAGTTTGTTTCCAGCATAATACAATCCAAGAAAAGACAATACAGTCACCGTAGCTACTAGTAATGTACCATTGAAACTAGATGCTAAATTTTCATCAGATACCTCAACAGCTTCTTCTATAGAATCAATTGCTAAGAAAAGTAATAGACCGGCAGTTAGTGCTAAAAAGAAATGATATTTTTGTTTGCTGATTTTTTTGATAAAAGGGAGCCAAAGTAAACCAATCATCACAGGGATTATTCCAACATACGTTCCAATTATTGCAAAAAATATTGCAAGATCTAGAGATAATTCTAATGCAGGAGCAGCTGCTTCAACTTCTTTTTCAAATCGGGTTCCATCTTCAACAGTAATTCCTATAGTGTATGGTTCTGCTACATTCCATTCAAATGGAATTCTAACCAAAGTAGTTTCAAATCGTTCTAGAAATCTATCAGGTTCAACAGCAGCAGGTTGAATTCGATCATTTACATCAGCCATTACCACTTCAACTGGAATATGTCCTGTGTTTCTAACAGTGGCTTGAATTTCAGAGTCTATGAAATCTATTTTTTCAATAGTTACTTCAGGAAGAAGAACTCCAAAATCTAGTAAGTCAGCACCAGGACCAAAAATATACACCATCATCAGAATGACAAAAACAAATGGAATAACCCCACTTGCAATTATCTTTCCTTTTGACATGTTATTACTTAGTTCCATAATCTATCTCCAGAACAGTTTTTTTCGTGGGATCATTTACGAGGAAAATTCCTGTCCAACCTTTTTCTGAAAATTCAACTTTGTGAGCATGAAAGAGATATTTTCCTGGAAAATCATATTCAAATTCCATTATTCCACGCTCAGTTTGAGATAAAGTTATCATATCAGTGTAAAATGAGGGTACAAGATCAGTTCCAGTAGGATAATACTTGTACAAATTACCATGAAGATGAAAATTATTGATAGGATCAAATTCAACCATATTGACAACATAAATTCGAATTAATTCATCAGTGTTAATTTGAATTGGATGATGTTGATAATAAAATGGGATGGTATTTGCAGCATAGAAATTATTTTCAGTATCAAAATCAGTATCCAATCCATTTAACACCATAACCATTTCATCAGCGGGTGAACGTTCTTCTTTTGGATCAACTATGAAAACACCATAAAGACCATGAACAATATGTTCCTCAAGTGGCATCACATGGCAATGATATGGATGTACCCCTACAGGTCCAGCTTCAAATTCATATACAAATTGTCCACCATTGCCTCCAACTGGTTCAAAGACTCCATCCATTTCAGCAGGATGAATACCATGGAAATGCATAGTGTGTTCTTTAGAACCATTATTGATGAATGTGATTCGAAGTAAATCCCCTTCTGTTGATCTAATTGTAGGGCCTGGAACTGTTCCATTAAAAGTCCAAACATTATAGAATACCCCAGGTGAGACTTCCATAATTTTATCATCTTCAGCAACAATTGTGAATTCTCTTAGAACAGTGCCATCAGATAATTGTGAGACTTTACCGTAATTGAAATCTCTCAAAAATTCCATAGGATCAAACTCTACAGTAGAAACAGTATACAACGGATCGATTATTTCACCAGATGTTTGAATCACGGCACCTGAATGAGTTACGAATGTTTTAGGTCCGGATTCAGCATCTGAAAAACTAGGAAAAAATACAATTACAGAAAACACAATACCTAATGAAAGTAATAAGATCATCATGGTTGAACGGCCAATTCTCAAGATAAGTAAAAAACTAAAATTCTTTATTTAAATTTACCCTAAGCTAACTTTTTTAGTCTAAACTAACTTTTTTGTATAAAGCTAATAAATTTTAAAAAAATTAGGTTTAAACTAAAGAAAATCAGCCTTAATCTGTGCAGAAAGCAGGATTAATGGTCGTCATTGCAGGAGTATTAATCGTCAGTGGATTAATCATATCAGTACTTGGAAATCAATTAACATTGGAAGGAATAATACAAGAAAATGGAAAAGTAAGTTCAACTCAAACAGTTAGCGTTTCAGTGGATTTTGATGCAAATATTACACCAGTAGGGATTTTTGCAGTACAAGTAATGGAATCTAAAGAAAGTACCACATATGCAAAAATATTAGATCCATCAGATATTGAAATTATGTCTCAAAAGGTAAATGAAGATACCATAGAAAGGGAATTTGATGTAGTGGAAACTGGAACGTACACACTTTTAATTCAAGGTTCCAGTGACGAAGAAGTTTTTGTTACAGGGGCAATTGGGCCACTTCCAGATACAGATAAAAAATTCATCATCTCCACAATTTCAACATCTGTTCTCATTATTGGAATGTCAGGATTAGTTATGATTGGAATTTATTTAATCATAAATAGAAAAAGATCAATTTAGATAACTATCCATTTTTTCTAGTCCATCAATAGCTGCATCAAAATTATCACTGTTTTCAATAATACTTCCAAGTTTATCAGAATTTGCAGAAAGTAAACATTTTCCAGTATCAGTATTTTTTGAGATGAATTCATGTTCAATCAAATATGAGAGTCTCTCAATAACTTCAGATTCAGATATAGATGATCGTTGTGCCAGAAATGAACATTGTTTTTCACCATCTTCCAATTCTGCCAATATAGATGAGGTAATAGGATCAAACATGCAATCTATAATTTTTTCTCGATCAAAGGATTCAGTCATTTTTTTTAAAGATGTTAATTTAGAATTTAAAACTTTTTGAGTGAAATATACCATAATATAATTAGGAAAAAATAGGTTCAAAGAGCATGCAAAAGCTTTGTAACCAAGATCCAACAGGGAAAGGGGAGCATTGTTTTTGTGTAGATATTGATGCCCAACGAGGAATTAAAAAATGCTGTAAATGTAACCAATGGAATGTTCAAGGTAGTGACTGGACAGATGATTCTGACTTCAGATAATTTGGGTTAGAATGTTTCATGGTTATGGATTAAAAAAGATCGTTACAGTAAAAATTTGTGAAATCAAATATTTTGATGCCTAGCATGGTTTTTATCGGGGTTTCTTTGAATTTTGGAATACTTGAGTGTACAAGAATATAGACACATTGTTAGAATTGTGGGTAACGATATCCCAGGTGAGAGAAAAATCATCATAGGATTAACTCAGATCAAAGGTATTGGATATAATTTTGCCACAGCAATCACAGACACTCTAAAAATTAACACAAACTCAAACATAGGTAATCTTACTGATGCCAATGTTCAAGCAATTGAAAAATTAATCACAGATCCAATTGGAGGAAATTTCCCAATTTGGTTCCTCAATAGAAGAAAAGATATCGAAACTGGTGGAGATTTACATTTGTTAACATCAGATATCCCATTTACATTAAGAAATGATATTGAAAGAGAGAGAATCACTGCAAGTTGGAGGGGTTATCGTCATCTAAGTGGTCTAAAAGTTAGAGGACAAAGAACCAGAACATCAGGTAGAAAAGGTGGTGCAGTTGGTGTAGCAAAAGGTGGATTAGCAGCTCCTGTAAAGAAGGGTGATCCTGGAGCTCCAGCAGCAGCTCCGGCAGCAGATGCAGCAGCAGCTCCGGCAGCAGATGCAGCAGCAGCTCCGGCAGCAGAAAAGAAAGATGCACCAGCGGAGAGTAAAAAATAGGTGTTTTGAATGGGAGATCCTAAATATCCACGTAAAGTTTGGAGAAAACCAAAGAGACCACTTAATTATGAATTAAAAATGGATGAGTTGAAAACACTCGGTACATTTGGATTAAGAACTAAAAGAGAATTATGGAAAGCACACACAGAATTATCACGTGTAAGACATCAAGCAAGATCATTACTTGCTTTAAGACAAGAAGTTAGAGCAGAGAAAGAACCAATCTTAATGAAGTCACTTACAAGAGTAGGATTAGTAAATGATGATGCTACATTAGATGATGTACTTAATCTAAATGTAGATGATTTACTTGCACGTAGATTTCAAACTCTAGTTACAAAAAAATTAGGATTCAAAACACCTTACCAAGCAAGACAAGCAGTAATTCACGGACATATCATGATTGGAGATAGAAAAATAGACATTCCATCATACATTGTCACAGTTGAAGAGGAAAATAATATTCATTTTACAGCAGAATCTAAAATACCAGGAATGTTGGAAAAAGAAAAATCAGAACCTGTAGTAGAGACACCTGCTGAAGCAACAGAAACACCTGCTGAAGCAACAGAAACACCTGCTGAAGCAACAGAAACACCTGCTGAAGCAACAAAATAGGCTTATCAGTAAATAACCCCAAATTATCAAAGAGATTAGTTATGTGTTCAATTATTGGTTATTCAGGAAACGAGATAGCATCTCCAATCATAGTGAAGGGGCTAAAACGAATGGAGTACAGAGGGTATGATAGTGTAGGGGTTGCAACAAAATCAGAAAATCAAATTGAATTAAAAAAAGGAATAGGTAAAGTTAATGAGGTGAATTCTAAAATTCAGTTAGATACACTACCAGGTAATGTTGGGATAGGCCACACAAGATGGGCAACACATGGAAAAGTTACAAATTTTAATGCACATCCACACCCAAGTAATTCAGGAAAAATTGCAATAGTACACAATGGGATTGTAGAGAATTTTGAAGAATTAAAAAAACAATTAGAGGATGAAGGTTATGAATTCAAAAGCGAAACAGATAGTGAGGTCATTGCAAACTTAATACAAAAAAATTATGAATTAACAAAAGACGTTAAAGAAACTATTTTAAAAACAGTTTCAGAGATTAAAGGACATTATGCATTTGTGGCAATGTTTGAAAATGGTCAACTCGCAGCAGCAAGATTTCATGAACCATTAATTATAGGGGTTGGAAAAAATAATGTCTTTTTATCAAGTGATGTTTTAGGATTTGTCGAATATACAGATAATGCAATATATATGAAAAGTAGAAATTTTGTGATTTTAGATAAAAATGAATTTAAAATTTTTGATTTTAATGGTAAAAATACAGAATACGAGATAACAAAAGTTTCAAAAGAATTTGGCGATGCATACAAAGGAGATTATGCACATTTTACATTAAAAGAAATTTATGAACAACCAGATGTGATTTTGAAAGCAGGTGAAAAAACTTCAGATGCAATTGAAAAAGCAGTAAATCTCATGAGGGATGCAAAGAACATCTACATAACAGGGAGTGGAACTAGTTACAATTCTGCACTAATTGCAAAACAAATACTGTCAAAATATGCAAAAATTAAATCAGAACCAATTATTTCAAGTGAGCTTCAATTTTCACCAGACATTGTTGAAGAAAATTCTGTTCTAATTGCAATATCTCAAAGTGGGGAAAGTGCAGATGTTTTAGAGGCAGTTAGAATTGCAAAAAAATTAAACTGTAAAATCATCTCAATAGTTAATTTACTAACATCATCACTTGCACGTAAAGCTGACGTGGTAATAGGAATGAATTGTGGGCCAGAAATAGGAGTTGCTGCAACTAAGAGTTTCACTGCACAACTTGTGATATTATACAAATTAGTACAAAAACTAAGCAATAACAGCATAACAATCAATTTTGAGAAATTCTCAGAATCAATTTTAAAAATATTAGAAAATCCAATCAAAATTCAAGAAATTGCAAAAAAACTGAAAGATATTTCAGATATCTATATTCTAGGTAGAGGAATAAATTTCCCTATCGCAATAGAATCAGCACTAAAACTCAAAGAATTGACATACATTCATGCAGAAGGGATTGCTGGAGGGGAATTGAAACATGGGCCATTAGCATTAATGGATTCAGATGTTTATGTAATTATCATCAATCCAAACGATTCTACATATTCAGACACATTAACTAGTGCAAGAGAAATAAAAGCCCGCGGAGCAAAAATTATAGGAATTTCAGATATTGAAAGTGATGTTTATGATCATTGGATTGAAATTCCAAAATTAGATGAAGTGTTATATCCAATTTCTGAAATTGTTCCAATTCAATTATTATCATATTATGCAGCACTTACAAAAGAAACAGATCCAGACTATCCAAGAAATTTGGCAAAATCTGTAACAGTCAAGTAAATAATCTACTGTATTCTTTTTCCACCAATTCTAAAAATTTTTTAGAATCATTTCCAGTTTTTAACATGGATGCTATAGTAGTACCACCAGCACCAGCACCTTCTTTTGCAAATCCTTCTGAGAATGCTCTCAATCCAGAATATTGTGAATTTTTTAAATCAGGATCTATAGAAATGATTGGAACGTTTGCAATTTTTTGAATTAAATCATTAAAATTTACATTTTGATCATTTGTTATGTATGAAGTTGTTCCAATGACAGTATTTTCTTCATTAAATCCAATTTTTGATGCAAATGCCAAAACAGCAGCCATTTGAGTACCACCTGCTAACATCACATTAGAAACACCAGAAGCAGCACTAAGCATTCCGGCAACAAAAGGAATCATTGGATCTCCAACTTTTGCAACAATACTGTAAGGGTGATCTGAATCAATTCTTTTAAGTGCAGATTCAATAATTTGATTTTTTAATTCCATGGGATTTTCAGGCATACTGGAGCTTACTTGGGCATCAAAACCTAGTGCTCTTAACACAGCTAATGCAGTTGTGGTTCCACCAGGAATACTTTCACCAATAATTAAACAGTCAGTTAGAGAAGCCAAACTCCTTCCAACAATTCTACCAAAATCAACGGCATGTGACACTTGAGAATCGGTCATTGCATCTTGAAATGAAATATTTTTTCCAAAAGGCATGTCTGTTTCAATGAAAGGTAATTGTGGTGAAATTTTACTTCCAGCATTAATTGTCAAATGAGGTATACTTGAAGATTCCAAAGCAGATTTAGTCAATAATGCAGGAGTGGGTTTCCCATCAGGAGTCATAGGAATTTGTGTGATTGTTTTACAATACCCATAGTGAATATATTCAGCATCAGCTGGGGGAGTAAACTGCATAGAATCTTTATCTGCACCTGCAAAAGTGATTCCAGGAATTTCACATGTTTCAGTATAAGATAAAACCAATGCAAATAGGGATTTTTTAGATTTTATAGATTCAAGGAAACTTTGAGCATGTTCAATATTTCCAAATAATTCAAAATTTTTCAAGATTTCACTAACCCATCATATCAATAAATTGTTGTTCAGTTCTTTTCTGCATTATCATGTTAGTATTTTTTTCCTCACCAATAGTAGACAGGTTAGAATGGCCATAATTATGTCCAGGATACATTATCAGTTTATCGTCTAAAGAATGAAGAACATCAAAAAGACTATGATAGAGATCTTGTGCACTGCCACCAGGTAAATCGATTCGTCCACAATTTCCAACAAATAAAGTATCACCTGAAAAAAGTTTTCCATCACCTATCAAACATATACTATCTTTAGAATGACCAGGTGTATGAAGTACTTTTAATTTTGAATTTCCAAAATCAATAGAATCCCCATCTTTGACAGAAATATCATGTTTCAATTCTGAAAATTCGTGTTGAATAATTGGGGCATTAGTGGATTTAACCATATCTTCATTTCCCAAAGTGTGATCAAAATGATGATGAGTGTTTACAATATATTTTATTTTTAAATTATTTTCTTTAATTATTAATTCTAATTCAACAAGATCCCATGAAGGATCAATGATTATTGCCTCACAGGTATCATCATCTTCCACAATGTAAGAAAAATTCTGCATGTTTCCAACTTGGATTTGATGTACTTTCATAGAATCCCATCCTCGGCTTCTGGAGGGATTCCAATTTTCTCTGCAAACAAGTCACCAGTCAAATCTTTTCTTTTAGGAATTCCTTGTTTCATTTTATGAAATGTTATAGTCATATCACATTTTGTGTAAATATTTGCAGTTTCTCCTGTTTGTGGATCTAATCCAGATGGAACATCTACGGCAAATTTGAAACAATTTGTTTTATTGATGTAATTTATTGCAGAAGCATATGGTTCTCTAATTTCACCAGTTATTCCAGTACCCAATATACCATCAATAATGATATCAGGTTTGAAATCAAAATCAAGAGTATTTCCAGAGATTAAGTTTACAGAAGGCATTTTTTCTAAAATAGACCAATTCCAACTACTTTCTTCAGTTTTAATTTTATCAGAAGTTCCAAGGAGCAATACAGTCACATTTGCAGTATGACCAGCAAGATGTCGTGCCATCACCAAACCATCACCACCGTTATTTCCCAATCCTACAAAAATCAATATGTTTTTAGATTCAACATTTCCAAATTTTTCAATTAATCTTCTAACTGCTGCAGCACCTGCATTTTCCATCATAAATTTTTTTAAAAATCCCATATCATGACCTTTATTTTCAATATTGTACATTTGTTCAACTGTAATTTCCATACTTGACATGAAAATTATATCTAAAATAAGAGCTTTGAAAGTACGAAATATGGCTAAAATAGGCTAAAAATCAGGATTTCTTTCGTGTTGAATAAAATCCGACACCAACACTTGCAACAATAATTCCAATCATCAATCCAGTTATACTGATTAATTCTGGATTGGAGTCAGTTTGATGTAATTTACTATCTCCAAATAATAGAACTTCTGGAATTGCAGAATCACGTAAACCTAAACTATGGCAATCATTTGGAATAGTCCATGAGATCAAAACTGCTTCTCCCATCAAATTAACTGACCACCCAACAACGAATTTAGTCTGATTTTCTAAGTGGAAAAGATATTTTTTGTAGCAAGAATCTTCTGAATACTCAAAAGGATGGTTTGGGGATAATTCAGAATACACAGATAATTGTCCTGATCTAAACCATTGTTTATCACCATCACGATTCTCAAATTTTTCTCCAGGAGTTGGTAAATTTTTTGGGATTTTTACTTGTAGATAGTTATCACCATTTGGTTCTAGTTCTATCTCCCAACCCCAAAAACTAATTTCACTACCTGTCATTACTTCGATTGATTTTATCTCTGCCAAATCAAATTCAACTGGAAATTCTTGACCTTCAGTAGAATAAGGTTGAGAATTATCAGTTCCATTAACCAAAAAAACCAGTAAAGATAACCCAATTATTAAAAAATCCATAAAAAATTACTCTAATCACAGTATAAAAAATCCACTCATAATTTCACTTGAAAATTTTATTTTTTTAATCCAAATGTCCCATTTTAGAAATAGAGTGTATGGTATTCCTAAGAGTTTGGCAAACGACTTTATCCTAGTTTTTAGATATTTTTAAACATGACATTAAAAAATGTAAAAACGTCATTAAATAAAATTATCAAGTCTCTCGGAGAAGTTCAAGATTCAAGAGAATTTTTATTAAAAAATACCAGAGAAATAATTATTCTTTGTAGTAGATCAATCATTGCAGTTCACAAAGGAGATTTAGTAGAAGGTAAAAAGAACTTGAAGCAAGCAGATATGTTATTAAAAAAATACAAGAAAAAAGCTACAGGTCAGCTTAGAAGATACTTGATCACACCCGAACAAGAATTTGTAGAAGCCGCATGTTTAATTGCCATAGTTGAAAAAAAAGAAATTCCATCAGATAAAAAATTAGACGTGATGCCAGAATCATATGTTTTAGGATTATTAGATTGTGTAGGGGAATTGAAAAGAAGAGTTTTTGATAAAATCAGAGTAGGTCAGATTGATGATGCTACTAAAATTTTTGAGATAATGGAGGATCTATATCTTCAACTATACACTTTTTCAATGTACGATAAAGTAGTAAAAGAGGCCAGAAGAAAAATTGATGTAAACAGGATTTTAGTAGATGATGTTAGATCGGCAATCACTGAAGAAAAGAGAAGATCAGAATTAATCAAAACGCTAAAAAAATTAGAAAAATAATATAATAATTTTAAATGCGGACGATGGGATTTGAACCCACGTACTCCTAAGAGACTAGCCCCTCAAGCTAGCGCCTTTGGCCAGGCTGGGCGACGTCCGCAATGAAATTTCCATGTATGGTTTTTATAATCCTTGATTACTTTTCCGTTCGTATGTTAATTCCAGTTAGATGTTTTACATGTGGAAATATGATTGCCGA